>Ga0102943_1000453_pt1 | contig 27468 bp, 16 predicted proteins | sample SalPonC_black_MG_FD_78174 | JGI IMG/M metagenome (GOLD analysis project Ga0102943, IMG submission 78174) | Salt pond soil microbial communities from South San Francisco under conditions of wetland restoration - Salt Pond MetaG... | ecosystem: Environmental > Aquatic > Marine > Intertidal zone >...
ATGAGTAAATCTGACAAAAAAGGGGAATCAAGAAAATCATTTCTAAAAAAGGTGGGAGCGGCATCCCTGGGCCTAACCGGTGTTCCTTTTTTAAGTGGCAGCGCAATGGGTAAATCAGAAATTATTGAGTTAAAACCTAAAGAACGAAAGAGTTATTCAGCCAATGATCAGATCCAACTGGGCTTAATTGGAGCCGGATGGATGGGACAGGTTGATGCTGAGGTTGCAGACAGTGCAGATGGCGCAAAAATTGTAGCAGCTTGTGATCTCTATGATTCCCGAATTGAGCGATGCAGAGAGATCTTCAGGGATGATATATACACAACGAAGGATTACCGTGAACTTATCAATCGGGATGATATTGATGCAGTGATTGTTGGTACATCAGATCATTGGCACGATACAATTACAATCGATGCCCTAAATGCCGGAAAAGCCGTCTACTGTGAGAAGCCAATGGTTCAGCAGATTGAGGAGGGGCAAGCAGTCATAGAAGCAGAAAAAGAATCAGGTCTTCCGCTAATTGTTGGCAGCCAGGGAACCAGCGGACTTGATCAGCAAAAAGCAATGGAACTCTATAATGAAGGTGCAATTGGTGAGTTAATTTTTGCAGAGGCATATATTGATCGATATTCACAAATGGGTGCATGGCAATATTCTATTCCACCAAGCGCGTCTCCCGAAAATATTGATTGGGATACCTACTTAAAGGATACCGAGCAACTCCCATTCGATGCAAAGCGATTCTTTCAGTATAGAAACTATAAAGCATACGGCACAGGGATACCAGGCGATCTGTTTGTGCATTTACTTTCAGAGCTGCATAAAATCACGGGTTCGATTGGGCCAAACAAAATATCCGCTATGGGTGGCTTGCGTTACTGGCACGACGGACGGAATGTACCGGATATCATGCTGGGTATGTTTGAATATCCTGAAACGGAGCATCATCCTGCATTTAACCTTTCACTAAGAAGTAATTTTACGGATGGATCAGGTGGAGGACGACATACTCGTTTAGTTGGATCAGAAGGCGAAATGGTTTTAGCCGGGGATACAGTGATTCTTAGAAAAGGAAGAATGCCGGCAAACCCCGGAATGAGTATCGGCGATTTTGGCGAAGAAGTTCGGGAAGAGTACAAAGCGTATTATGAAGAAAATTTCCCCGAACCGGAACCTGAAATTATTAATCCTTCCGAATTTACATATCGTACACCTGAAGGTTTCAATAGTCGGTTACAGCACTTTTTAAATTTTTACGATGCCATTCGTAACGGAACTGAACTACTTCAAGATGGTACCTATGGATTACGAGCTGCAGCTCCAGCATTGGCCTGCAATATTAGCCAGGAAACGGGAGAGGTCGTTCATTGGGATCCAGAACAGATGAAAATTTTATAACTCATCCAGAATTTGAACATGTAAAATCATAGACTATATGTATCTAAGCAGCCCGAAATTACTAGGCATAATATTCACCGGAATCAGTATGATGCTTGGTTTAATGATAAACATAAGCCATACCGGTGATCAAAACTCGAAATTAGAACTGCAGGAAGAACCACCAAACATCATTGTCTTTGTTGCAGATGATGCCAGCGTTCGAGACTTCGGAGCTTATGGAAACGAAGTGATAAAAACTCCGAATATTGATCAGCTTGCAGACAGAGGACTTCTTTTTGAAAATGCTTTTTTAACAACTCCCCAATGTAGTCCATCGAGAATATCGGTTCTAACTAGTTTATATCCTCATTCAACCGGAGCGGAAGACCTTCACATGCCCCTCCCGGATGGGATGAAGATTCTGCCCGGATATCTTCATGAGGCTGGATATTTTAGTGGACATATGTTGAAAACTCATTATGGTCCACATGCCGATGCCCAGTTTGATTGGTATAGTGAAAATCTGTCTGAAGATTTTCCTGTATTCCTGGATGAAGCTTCAGATGATCCATTCTTCTTATGGGTTGGATTCACCGATCCTCATCGCGATTATGGAGATGCTCCCAGGGTACATGATTCTGAAAATGTAATTGTACCACCCTATTTGGTTGATGATGAAGAAACCAGGGCTGACCTTGCTCTCTACTATGATGAGATTGCTCGAATGGACGGTCAAATCGGCCGATTTATGGAAGAGTTAGACCGTCGAAATATTGTTGAAAATACATTGGTTGTATTTTTTAGTGATAACGGAGCACCATTCCCCCGAGAAAAAGGCACTTTATATGATGCCGGTATACAAACACCGTTGATTTTTCATTGGCCAAAAGAGATTAATGAGGGACTGCAGTATAACGGGTTAACGTCAATTCTAGATTTAACGCCAACCCTGATGGATATTGCAGGGCTTAGTGTTCCTGATAAGATGCAGGGTAAAAGTATCAAACCTGTTTTAAATGATACATCGTATCCGGGCAGGGAAGCTGTTTTCAGCGAACGTAACTGGCACGATTCGGATGAACACATGCGTAGTATGAGAACCGAACGCTATAAAGTCATACGGAATGAAGCATACACAAACTTACCTCATGGAACTCCTGCCGACATTGGGGGGAGTCCGTCTTTCAGAAGTTTATATCAACTGAAACAGGAGGGAGACCTCAATCAGGCACAATCAAGACTATTCCAGGTACCAAGACCCAGGGTAGAGCTTTATGATCTTGAAAAAGATCCCTGGGAAGTTAATAATGTTGCTGCACATCCAGATTATTGGCAGATTGCCAGAGAACTTTCAGCCCAATTAGATGACTGGATGGAGGAAACTGGTGATTTTCCACCGCATATGCGTGTTCGTGATGACCACACAGATCGTGTAACCGGTGTATGGTTTTCAAATGAAATCCCACCCATGCGAAATGTAGATTAATCATACACAACGATAGAGGCAGAGTTGGATCGGAAAACATTCATACATCAGTTTTTTTCATTTACCGGATTATTGTCTACCGGTCATTTCGGCTTGCTTCAGAGCTTGTCAGCAAGCAAATATAATCGCATCAAAAAGCCGGTGCCAGTAATTTTTGATACGGATATCGGTGACGACATTGATGATATTTGGGCTCTTGCGTTTCTACTTGCTTCTCCCGAACTGGATATAAAAATGTTGGTTACTGACAGCAATGACACAATAGGAAAAGCGAAAATTGCTGCAAAATATTTGGACATTGCCGGCCGTTCAGACATACCTATAGGCATCGGCAAGCAATTTGAGGGGACGGCCGGAGCGCAGTTGCCGTGGGCAGAGGATTATGATTTAATAGACTATCCGGGTCAGGTATTTGAGAATGGTGTCAGTAAAATGGCCGAGCTTATCACGAATTCTGAAGATGAAATCATACTATTTACGGTTGGTCCGGTTCCCAATATCCAGGAACTGTTAGCACTTGAACCAGCAGTTACAGATAATGCCAGAGTTATCGCTATGAGCGGTAGCATTGATAAAGGATACAAAAATTCAGATGTTCCTGCAGCTGAATATAACGTTAAAGCCTATTCCAAAGCAGCTCATAAAATGTACTCAGCCGAGTGGGACGTTCTTATCGCTCCATTGGATACTGCAGGGATTATAAAGCTTGAGGGTGAACAATATCGCTCTATACTCAACTCAGAATCCTCTGAGTTACAGGCTATAATCGAAGGTTATCGCATTTGGAATCAAACATTTATGGGCGGAGGATTATTTGATCCAGATAATTCCAGCTCCACTTTATATGATACTTTGCCAATATATCTTGCGATCCATCCTGAAAACCTTCTTATCAGGAATATTAAGGTCAAAGTGACAAAAGATGGTTTTACTAAACGAGATTCTGAGGGATATAGCGTTCGTGCTGCGCTGCGATGGAAGAATATGATCCACTTTAAAAATTTTCTTACCGAGCGACTCATGTCTCTCTAATAATCTCACATCAACTATTAAACCAATCGGAGAATTAAAAAATGAAAAATGTCACGTCATTAGTTTACCTAAAATGTAAGACTCAATTTAATAGAAAGTGTATCATGACTGCTGGCATTATTTTAATGTTTGCAGCTTTTACTAACCAAACTGTTACAGCCCAAAAGTCTGTTCAACAATATGAAGACAAAGTGATTATGGGAATCTTTGCTCATCCGGACGATGAAATCTTAGCAAGTACAATATTTCACAAATATATCAGGGAGGGTGCTGAGGTAGTTTTGGTTACTGCAACTGACGGTAGATTGGGGACCAATGATTATAACGAATATGAAGCGGGAGATGAACTCGCTGAGGTAAGAAGGGGAGAGATGAAATGTTCAGCTGATATACTGGGGGCAAAACTGTATCACCTGGATTATGAAGATCAACTTAAAACTGCAGAGGGTTTTGATGGTTTTGTTTCTCAATCACAAGGATTACTTGAAGATTTACACAGAATAATCTCTGATGAGCAACCGGATGTAATTGTTACATTCGGCCCTGATGGATTTTCTAATCATATCGATCATCGAATTGTGGGAGTGTCGGCAACGCAGGTTGTACTTAGTAAAGAGTGGGAAAAAATCCCGCAACTTTTTTATATGGGTTTTCCTTCATCACAATTGGATGAAATGAATATGATCAACAGAGGTACATTGGATAAATATTTAACGGTTCAGATATCCTATAGTGAACAAGATGCAGATGTAGCTCTTGAAATGGCAAGGTGTCATAAATCTCAGTTCGCACCTCAAATGCTTGAGATGTGGGAGCAGCGAATGCAGAATCAAGAAAAAGTAGTATATTTAAGGCCCTTTGTTAAGCCAAATAAAGAAGCTGATGATCTTTTCGAGTATTCTCAGACGACTGATGATTAAATACAAAGTTCATAAGTGATGCTAACACAAAAAATGCAGCCGTATAGTAAATAACGTAGGTTCGGGATAACAATAAATAAACTCACGCTATATAAGATTCTTCTTTCGAACTGACTTTAATTAAATTTTTCTGCTGGATATTCGCGTATTTAGCAAAAAATGCTTCGCAGCAAAAACCTTAGTTACTTTTGTTTGTGTTTGTTTAAAAAAGAATCTTCTCGCCAGATCTAAGAACTTTTTACGCTAGAAGATGAGTCGATTGAATAAAAAAACCCTCCAAACCGGAGGGTTTTTAATGAAGTAGCAGATTTGTTAGCGAGAGGAATCTAAAAAAATTACATCTCTTTCGCAGGTGTAATTTCAATATTTCGAAAAGAAACAGGACCGTGATCACCCTGCAAAAGAATCGGGCCGGGTTCTGCTTCATTACTATCCAAAGCTCCTCCAGTTGTTCCGGGTATAGGCCGGTTGCATATCACTTCTACACCATTTAAAACAACGGTTACGAGCCGTCCGGTTAATGTGACTTCCATCGTTTGCCATTCACCTGCAGGTTTAGCGGCGTTCACTATAGGTTTGATAAACCCATAAACTCCCCCCGTGTTAACAGTTGAGGGTTCCTGACCATAAGAATCCATAATTTGCACTTCGTATCTGCCACGAAGATAGAGACCGCTATTACTTCCTTCGGGAATATTAAATTCCAGAGAAATTTTAAAATCTGAAAAATCTTCATTGGTAATTAAATGACCGCCGGTCTGTCTGTTGATCAAGATACCATCCTCTATTACAAAGTGGTTATTATTTGCCAGTTCCCAATGGGTTAATTCCGTATCCAATAGATCAATAGGTTCTCCCCATTCAGGTCTACTTTCAGGTATCAATTTAGGAGCTCTTGTTGCCGTCCAGTTTAAAGTTCTTGAGTCATAGGATGTGGTCCCGGTTAACTGCCCATTGGAATGTGTAAACTCCATATGCATATTCGAATCGGTTGATATCCACTGAGGAGGTATAGTAAAGCTGTAAATACCTGTATGTTCGGAATATTTTATTTCAGATATCGGTCTCGCACTGCCTCCCATTCCTACAAATTTACCGACAAGTGTTCTTGTGCCAGACGGTTTAATATAGAGCCAAGAAGGACTGTCACCTTCATCTGTATCTACGGTAATATTCCAGCTGCCGGCCACTTCGGATCCGGGAATATCTTGAGCAGAGAGTCGATCAGGAACACTTAATCCAAAAAGCAGAAAAGTGATACATGTGTAAATGATAAGTTTTAAGGAATTTTTATTGAACATTTTTTTTAGGTTGGGTTGATCCATAATAATTTTAAATATACTAATTGCTGGTTACAACGAACCTTGGTTCTTATTGTGATATAATAGCAAATAATAGATATTCAGGGAAGATATTGAAAACGTTTTCTTATCAATATCCTAATCGTGTACTGATAATAACTGAATAAGACTGTATACAAAATTTATTGAATTATTATTGTAGATATAAAAAGCTACCCCTTTAAAAATTGAAAAAATTTCCCTTCATATTTTAATGTAGATGGACAGTTGATCAGACTAATCAACGATTTAGACTCTTGGAAACTAAAGCTGATGATTTTAGGCGGATCATTATTTACACACTTATCAGAATAGGTTATTCTTTTTTTAAAGATAATTTCAATTTGACTGCAACTGTTGTTTTAATATCTTTGGTCGGCATAATAAATTATTGGATTCTTCAATTTTTAATCTTCTCAACTACACACACAGTATAGCGGAATATAGCACAGATGTAGTTTATTATTTGGTCTAAGTATGCATTTTGATGCATACGATAAAAGAGAATCAACACTTATTTATCGATTTATTATCTGAAATAATACACTGACAATGCTTTATAATTTAATTCCGCTAAACTTGACATAATGATATGTTTAAATTATAATGATGAAAAGGTTTTCACAGCTTACAGTTTTAGATGTGGAAACGCTTTTTTTCTTTGAAAACTAACTTTTTTAAAGAAAATGCATATCGGTCTCCGCTGAATGTTCTCACTGAAAACGTATCTAATCTCTGCCAAAGACATTTAACCAAAACGTCTTGCTATTGATTGGTTTGCTTTTTTTGGACGAAGCTGATCGATGAATTAATCAATCCTAACTAAAAAAACAGCAAATATGTACAACAAGGCTACCAGCATTATTGCATGTATGTTGGTGCTTCTATTACAAGTATTCGTTTTTAATTCGGCCTATGCTTTCCAGGATACCGAAATAAGCGGAACAGTAACGGATGCATCAACTGGAGAAACTTTACCCGGTGTAAACGTAGTTTTACAGGGTACTGAAACCGGTACTTCAACAGATATTGACGGTCGATACCTGGTATCTGTACCAGAAAGTGAAATGGAAACGGGTGTTCTCGTCTTTTCATCTGTTGGATTTCAAACACAGGAGATTCCTATTCAGGAACAAACAACGATCAATGTATCGATGAATGTGATGACTCTATCAGGTGGTGAACTTGTTGTGGTTGGATATGGTACACAGGAGCGTCGCCAAATTACCGGTTCTGTTTCCAGTGTAAAAGAGGAAGACTTTGTATCCGGAAATGTCCAAAATGTTTCTGAAATGATTCAGGGTAAAGTTCCCGGCCTTCAGGTCTCTACTGCAACAGGCGGTAACCCAAACAGTAACGCGACTATTCGATTACGCGGAGTAAGCTCTTTTGGTGAAAACCAGGAACCTCTGGTTGTTGTTGATGGTATTATTGGAGCGAATTTGAACAATATCGACCCAAATGATATTGCCACTGTGGACGTATTAAAAGATGCATCCGCATCTGCTATTTATGGAACACGTGGTTCTGCTGGTGTAATCCTTGTTACTACGAAATCGGGACAAGTTGGAGCAGAAAGCTTGAGTGTAAACTATAACGGCCATACAACATTTGAATCGGTTGAAAATAAAAATGAAGTACTTAGCGCTGATGAGTATCGAAGTTTTGCACAGGCTACAGGTTTTGAGATTCAGGATTTTGGAGCCAACACAGATCGGTTTGATGAAATTTCACAAAGAGGATTGAGCCGAGTTCATAGTTTAGCCGTTTCAGGCGGAACTGAGAACATGAATTACCGTTTGTCCGGTAATTACAGAGACAGACAGGGTATTCAAAAACATACAGGATTTGAGCAGTTAGGGGCTCGATTAAATCTGACTCACTGGTCACTGGATCGAAAGTTAAAATTAACAGGTAATCTCGCTGTAACAAACCGCGATGAAAACCTGGGTTTTGGAGATGCCTTTCGATATGCCCTGATTATGAATCCAACAGCTCCCGTAACCGATGACGGGTTCCAAACATTGGGTGGGTATTTCGATCAGAACCTGTTCGACTACTTTAACCCTGTAAATATTATCGAAACAGGTGAAAGGTTACGAGAAAGAAAGAATTTCAGTGCAGCATTTAGAGGGGACTATGAGTTCCGTGATTTAATTCCAAATCTGCAAGCATCTGTATTTTACTCCAGGGAGAATAGAGATCAGATTCAACGAAATTTTTATGACAAGAATAACAAGATCCAGGGTAGTGCAACTCAATCTGCTCTCGGAAGAGGTCTTGCTCAACAAGAGTATGATGATGAACAATCCGAACTCTTTGAATTGACGTTGAATTACCTTTCAGATATTACGGACCGAGTAAACTTAGAGGCGTTCGTAGGATATTCTTATAATGAAGAGGTAAATGAAGGATTCTCAGCTTCCGGTGGAGATTTTGTGACTGATGCCGTTGGATTCAATAACTTTGGATTTGCTCAGGATTTTGATTCTGGTACAGGATCCGTGAATAGTTATAGAAATAGCAACAAAATCATTGGTTACTTTTCCCGTGCAAACTTTAATATTGACGATACCTACTTTCTGAATGGCAGTTTTAGACGAGAAGGTTCCTCCCGATTTGGTATAGACAACAAATGGGGTAACTTTTGGTCAGCAGGTGTAGGTGTTCAGGTATCTAACCTTATTAATATTGGATTCCTTGACGAATTACGAGTCAGAGGTAGTATCGGTAAAACCGGAAATGACGCACCCTTCTCAGGAATTGCCACTCAACGCTTCGGCCCTACAGGTGGAAACTTCTTTGTGAATGGCGGTTTTATCCAAGCATTTGGCCCTGTAAGTAATCCAAATCCTGACCTGAAGTGGGAAGAAAAAACGGAGATTAACATAGGTGCTGACTTCGAAGCCATGAGTAACAGGTTGAGAGGTACTGTTGAATACTACAACTCAGTAACGAGTGATTTACTCTTTGAAGTGGGTGTACCTGTTCCACCAAATCTTTTTGGTACCACTTGGAGAAACGTAGGTGAGCTGGAAAACAGCGGACTTGAAGTATCGCTTGCTTTGGATGCTCTCCAATCTTTGGATGGACTGAACTGGACAACTCAGTTCAATTTTACGTTCTACGGTGAGACCGTTCTTAACAAGTTTGAAACCGATGAGGTGAGATATATTGCAACAGCAGGATCTCCCGGGCAAAACAGTACTGATCTGATTCGAATCAAAGAGGGTGAACCCATTGGACAGATATGGGGTCCCGAATTTTCAAGAATTGGACCAGATGGAAATTGGCTGTTTAAAGATGCATCCGGTAACGATGTGCCTTTTGGAGATCTGACACTTGAGGATGAAAAGTTACTTGGAAATGGTTTACCGGACTTCCAGTTAGGATGGTCTAACACAATAAACTATCAAAACTGGGATATGAACTTTTTCTTCCAGGGATCTTTCGGTCATCAGCTCGTAAATCTCTTTGGTCTTTTCTATCAGGCCCCACGACAGATCGCATCTTACAATATTCTTCAATCCGCGAAGGATGTTTCTGAATTGAAAGACAGTCCGCAGTATTCGAGCTTTTATGTGGAAGATGCCGATTATATCAGACTTCAAAACTTGTCTGTTGGGTATACATTTGATACTTCTTCAACCAATCAAATTGACAGGTTGAGACTCTATGTATCCGGTAATAATCTTTTCACAATTACAGATTATAAAGGCATAAACCCGGAAGTACGACATACAGATGAGAATCCAGGTATTCTTACAACTGGTTTCACGACTGGTGGTGCTTTAGCTCCGGGAATTGAGCGACGAAGTAACTGGTTTACAACCCGATCCATTAACGTCGGTATTAACCTAAGTTTCTAAAAAGTTTAAATATTAAAAATAAGATTATGTTTAATAAATCATTAAATCACAAAAATTTCATAGCAACCTTTGGGTTAGCAATGATTGTGTTGATGGCTTCTTGTACGGATCTCACTGAAGAGGTGGATTCGGAAGTGACAGCCGATAATTTTTTCCAAACTGAACAAGAGTTCATCTCTGCTTTGGGTGACGCATATGGTACTTTAACGGGTATTCATGGTGGTGGTTTTAGCCAAGTGAGTGAGGTAACGACCGATGAGATTCAAATACCAGCTCGTGGCCAGGATTGGTTCGAGAATGGATTTTGGTTCAGAGTTAATACTCATACTTGGACTGCTGATGAGTTCAATGGTGCATGGACATTTATGTACTCCGGAGTAAATGCAGCAAACCGCCTTATCTTTCAGTTTCAAGCGGCTGTCGAATCTGGTGCTGCTGACGCCTCTCTGGCGGATCCGATTATTGCTGAACTTCAAGCACTCAGGGCTTTTTATTACCTGAACCTGCTGGATGTGTATGGTAATGTTCCCATAATCACCAGTTTTGAAGATGCCCCTGAAAATCCGAGTCAACCAAGCGCTGACTTTCAGCAAGGCAGACAGGAGGTTTTCAACTTTGTTGAACAAGAGCTTACCAGTAGTATTCCGCTATTAAATGATGATGTAGGTTCTACATATGGGCGAATGAATCAATTTGTAGCGAGAATGGCACTTGCTAAGCTATATCTGAATGCAGAAGTGTATACAGGTACACCACGTTGGCAAGATGCAGTAACACAACTGGATGCAATTATAGATTCAGGAAATTACAGTTTGGCCGCTAACTACCTGGACAACTTCGTAGTTAACAACTCCGGATCACCAGAAAATATGTTTGTTGTACCTTTTGATGAGGTATTTCTTCCAGGATTTAGTTTGAATGTTATGACATTGCACTATGCTAGTCAGGCTACTTATAACTTTCAGTCACAGCCCTGGAATGGATGGTCGGGTTCTCAGAAACTGTATGAACATTATATCCTGCCTGAATTAAATCCAGGTCCTCAAGCTGAGATTTTTGGCATCATGCCAACGGCTGATGATGTTGGTCTTGAACGTGTTCAGGGTACTGTCGATGAAAGAAAAGGGAATCTGATAGTAGGTCCCCAATTTTCAGCCTCAGGTGAAAGATTAACGGATGGTGGTGTTGTTGAGCTTGAAGCGGATCTGAATGGCCCTCCATTGACTTTTACCCCTTTTATAAACGATCTGCAGTTTAGCGGTTGTAGACAGTGTGGAGCCAGAATTGGCAAGTATGAGTTTGAAAATGGAATTAATACTGCAATGAGTAATGATTATGTTATTTACAGATACGCTGATGTACTACTGATGAAGGCAGAAGCCTTGTGGAGAATGAATCCAAACGATACAGAAGCACTCATGCTTGTGAATACTGTTAGACAGCGAGCTGGTGTTGATGGATTCGGATCATTAGATGCTGATAAATTACTGGGTGAGAGAATGCGGGAAATGTTCTATGAATTGACTCGCAGACAGGATTTAATTCGATTTGAAGGGGATGAAGGCCCAACGGAATACAACGATTCATGGAAATTTAAGGATGTTTCTCCTGAAACCAGGAATGTTATGCCAATTCCGCGAGTACAATTAGAAACCAATCCTAATCTCGTACAGAATCCGGGTTATTAACAACAATATGTTTAAGGTATAGGTAAATGATGGGTGCATGCTTCTTGCATGTACCCTTTTTTTATGTTTTGTAAAAAGCTATTTGCTGGAACTATTAAAATAGATCTTACCTGTTAATTTTATAGAAGAGGGGAGATTCACTGTTTCTGGCAACTATAAGAATGGTTTCATCTGCCGAATTTTCAACAGAAATAATTCTTCTTGAGGCTCCTTCAACAGAAAAACCACTGATCAGTTCTGGAACAGACCTGAGTTCTGAATTAATAACGGATCCGTAACTGGCATCATATTGGCCAGCCATTGGTTTAACTTCGAATAGATTTCCAACGGTAACTAAATGCGTATTACCTCCGGTTAAATTTCCACTCCAAAAATCATATATGGAAGAAAACTGGCTTCTTAACGGGAGTTTTTTAATATCTGATCCATCTCTTGTATTGTATATCACAACACTTTCTAATAGATCTACTTGTAAAACATTTGAAGACTCTAGAACTTCGGCAGAAAATATATCACTGATCGTTTGATCGGAATAGTCAGAATAGTCGGGATATTTATCACGGAGTGAGGGGATTTGATTTAAAAGATCGTGTTTTAATACAAATGGATAATCAGCACCCTGGTACGACCTGGTGAGAATCTGATCCGGAATACCGTCATTTTCAAAATCTTGTATCCAAAGCTTCAATGGATTCTCTTCATCCGTCTTAAAATTGGAATTAAGTCCTAGATTGCCTGCTACAAGATCATCTCTGCCATCAGTATTTAAATCCACTACATGAAGAGTATTCCAGAGCCCGCGGGCATTGGAGAGGCTGAGATCATCGGTTATCTCTTTGAATGAATCTCCTGTATTTCGAAAGATTCGTATTGGCATCCATTCACCGGCAATTGCAAGATCCGGAAGTGTATCTCCATCCCAATCAAGAATAACAGAATCTGTAATCAATCCTAACTCTTCGAAATCAGAATTCCATTGACTTGATTGCTCTGTAAAACTACCATTGCCATCGTTTATCAAAAGAAATCCGCGAACGGGCATTCCAAACATAAAAGGTCGCATTCGTTCGCCAACAAAAAGATCTGTAGAACCATCTCCATTAAAATCGGCGGATGAAACTGTTGAGTTTGTTGAATAACCACCAGGGGGGATGAAAGTATTATCCTTTTTAAAGTTTCCATTACCATCATTTATATAAAGCCTGTCAAACAGGGCAGAGGCTCCGGTAGAGAAAGAGTTTCCACCGCTTGTCACATAGAGATCGTAGAATCCATCTCCATTCGCATCAAGAAAAGTACAATCTGTATCTTCTGAAATTGAATCCTCTTCAAAAGTAGGTGAGGCATGTTCTTGAAAACCGTTTTCTGTTTGAATCACAAGAATCCCGGCTTGTCCTCTTCCTCCACCTATGTAGATATCATCAAAACCATCTTCATTTACATCTTCAGAACAAAGTGCAGGCCCCTCTGTAGATCTCATATGTAAAAGAAGTGGCTCCCTGTTAAAGTCGATATATTCGTTCTCCTCGTGTGACCAATTTAAATTTACTTCATCTGTAATATCCGTGAACAAAGGTGTTTGAACTGCTTGGTCTATTGATATATCTCCTATGATATATGCCGGCAAGTTGTAAGACTGATGCCCTGTATTTAAATCAGCTTCCTGTTGCTCCAAAGAAATGGTTTGAGAAGCTCTTAAATCCGTCAAGTTGGTTACACTGCCATTTGGCCAGTGAACCCTCAAAGAATCAATGGTTTGGTGATTACCAACTCCCATAAAAATCCCAGGTTCAACGCTTGACTGGTATCCTCGTTGCAGATAATGCTCTCTGAACCAGTAAGATGAATCAGCCCAGGCTTCAACTTTCGCCCCAATTGCAAAGGTATTGGGGGAATTGCCGTGTAACCGAATCTTTAGCCATTGTTTTTCCGGAGTTTCATTGGTTCTGTTTTTATAAACTTTTGCCACGCCGTTAACATCATTAATGATAATATCAAGATCCCCGTCGTTATCCAGGTCTGCCCATGCCGCACCGCTCGAATACCCGGGTTCTCCCAAGCCCCACTCTTCAGTTACATTTTGGAAGTTTAAACCACCGTAATTTGCATATAGTACATTTGGTACCGGGGTTGATGGTATCATTTCTACCAGTCTATCATAATCAACATTGTCATCAGATATAATTGAACGAACCATATCTGGATTGTTAATATCTTCGATATAATCGAGATTTGTAATATCCTGTAACAGTCCATTAGTGACAATAATGTCATTGTGTCCGTTTTGATCAAAATCAGCTATCAGAGTTGCCCAACTCCAATCAGATGCTTCAACGCCTGCAAGTCTGCCAATCTCAGAGTAGGTTCCATTCCCATTATTGAACTGAAGGGTGTTTCTCGTGAACTGGTAGTGATAACCCTGATCCTGCTTTTGCGAAAATAATTCCCAGTTCTCGTATGTGGTGATCATTTTCATTCTTTCGTCAGTCATTGGCAGCATATCTGTTACGTAGATATCCGGCCATCCGTTATTAGTGAGATCAGCGATATCGGTACCCATTGAAGCGGCACTTATACCATTTATTTGCTCTTTGAGTACCTCACTAAATGTACCATCACCGTTGTTCATGTAAAGATAGTCATACTCAAAAAAGTCGTTTGCAATGTATAAATCAGGATATCCGTCTCGATTGAGATCTGATACAGAGGCACTGAGGGAAAACCCAATTTCGGGGCTGTAAAGACCGGCTACTTCGGTAACATCTGTAAAAGACTCACCGTCATTCCTAAATAGTTTATCACCACCAAATTCATCAGTCTTGGATCGATGATCGAGGCTTAAATCAAAATCAACAATGGATGCGTCGGAATTATTTAAAAGGTACAGGTCTAAATCCCCATCAAGGTCGTAATCAAAGAAATTAGCATGAATTGAGTACCCGGGATGATCGAGACCGAATATTTCGGCCGACTCAGTAAACGATCCATCACCATTATTAATAAAGAGTTCATTTCTTCTCTGATCTGTTTCAAATTCACCGGAATTACTTACATAAATATCAAGGTACCCGTCACCATTGATATCAACGAAACTTGCACCTGTTGTCCAGGATTTTGAACCGGATACTCCGGCCTTTTCTGTAATATCCGTAAATGTTAAATCTCCATTATTAATATAGAGTCGATTAGAATCTCTGTTTGATGTAAAATATATATCTGGCAAGCTATCTTGGTTTACATCTCCAATGGCCACTCCGCCACCGTTATAAAAATTTCTGTATTTATATACATTAAAATCAGAATCCGACCTTAAATTGTTTTCGAATGTTATGTTTGTTTGATCTGATGAAAGAGATTCAAAAAGTGGGGGGGAGTCTTCCTTTGATGAGCAAGCTTTTAATAGAAAAAAAGAAAGTAGAAAGCAGAATAAGGAAAGCAATCTGAGTGATTTCATACTCATAAATTGAAATAACTGTTAAAGGTTATTTTCAACAGCAGTTAAATCTAAGAATTCAATGATTAGTATTCGGTCATCACGTTTAAATATAGAAATTCGCCGATTTCCCTGTATATCAATGAGCGCTTTTTTCTGGCTCTCCGGATGTATGGCTTGAAAAAAGTCAGCACTATATTTTTCCTCATATAGTTCAGCCACTTCCACCATCAAGGAATCTGCAAAGAGATCTCTATTCCATGGAGCCCAGCCATCATAATGTATTTCAACGGGCATTTGATAGATCTGGCCCTCTTTAAACTGAGGATAGAATTCCATACTGGCAGGACTTTTTAAATTTTCAAGCCTATAGTGAATTGTTTGTTGTCCCGTGACAATTTCTTGTTTATTCAGTTGCCAACTGTGCTCGTAAAATTCTTCTTGAGACATACCCAAGTAGTAACCGAGGAAAAGAGAGTCAACACGTATATCTTTACTTAGTTCAGTCTCTAATCTTTGTTGATATTCATTTTCAGGTTCACATGAAACAACAAATAAAGCAGATACAATAAAAAGTAAAATATATAAATTCAGAAATTGAAATCGATAAACGCTTGATTTAATAATAGGTACTATTTTAAACATTAATCAAAAATTATTCGTGTTACTTGTCTAAGAGGCATTTTCCAGATCTATCAAACAACGGATAATGATAGTTTGTAAACTATGAATGTTCAACATTAACTAAAATATTTAACTACCCACGAAATAAAAATACCGTTTAAAAGCTAAATCTAAATTATATCATTGTAGATATATCCCGTTCGAGAGGGAAATGAGTTGTTTTTAAAATCCGTTTGAGTTATTGCTTAGTAGCATCTGAGTCACTTCAGAGAATACAACTATTATCATAAGAAAATATTTCAATGATTCTCATGTCAGGTATAGTAAATTTAAGCTCAAATTGATGAGTAGTGGTTGAATTTTAAATCTTAAAATACAATCCGAATTTAGATAAAGACCCAATAACAGTTTGAAATATTCAACGTTGTACCCGTTCTATAAATGATATCAATTGGAGAAGATTTGAGAACAAACTGTGACAAAACAGGAATACATGATTTTATCCATGCATCCCTTAATCATATAAAACAATCAATAATATTACTCGAGTGTAACGGTTGGCCATAAATACGTTGTAGCCTGTTGAGCACCGACAACCGACCCCCAACCAATTCGACTATTTCCATAGTCACCACCTACATCAGGATCATCTGCATCAGCATCTGCATCATAAACCAGCAAATTAAATCGAATATTGTCTCCCTGAGATGGTTTATTTGGCATTTCATCCCACGGGATAGCCAATTCAATGATATATCCACTCTCTGTTTGACTTGAAGCAACTCTTGTACCCGGAGAAACATCAGACATAGCACCTGAATTTTCATCTCCATACCTGGCTGCATTAGGTTCGAAACTTTCAGTTGAGCATGGGAAGATACTTGCCCTAAAAGTCGTTGAAACATCCGTACTGGTTCCGAATGGGTCAATTGTTAACTCAATAGCATCACCATACCAATGGTTACGAATCCGATCAGGAGGCATGTGGCAGAGTACATCGTTATCTCGAACCTCAACTCCTACATAAAGATGTTCTTCATCATAGGCAAGATGGAAGTCAGAACTGGCGTCGTCATTACTATCTGCTTCACCCGACCAGGTATCTACATGGTTAATTCTGCCTGAACTGTAGTTTGACATATCTCCAAGTTCACCATCAATTACGGGATTGTCATCAGTTCTTGATACATCAAGAGATGGAAGAGCGTAGATATTTATTTCCTCAGAATCGGTGAATGATCCCGTTTTGGCAATTACTGTTCCAGCCAAAGCTGTAGAATGCTCATTGTTTGGAAGAACAGTATCTGATACATCAATTCCTACATTGATATTTGAAGTTTCACCCGGTTGAAGTGAAAATGAATAATTTCCGGATACAATTAGCCCGTCCGGAAGGTCAAAGTCGAGTTCCCCTGATATTCCTTCAGTACCAGTATTTGAGACCTGAACTGTTACGTTATTATCCTCCTTTATGGTAACAGGAAGTCTTGTAGGAAGATTGGGAGTTAGCCACTCAGTTCCTGTTTCAGCTGCAAATTCTCTGTAATACTGAATATCAAAAAGTGGTTGAACCTGGACTTGAATAGGAGGGGTGGGTTCAATCCATATGTAATTTACCCCACTTACAGTATTCCCACCGGTTTCCGCCATATATTTTACCCAGATCTTTTGCTGATTGTTTACTTCCAACTCATCAGTAGGAGATAATAAAAATGTTTGTTGACTTGAATCACCCATGGAAAGGTTTCCAGCAGATATATTATTCTCAGGGGTATTCCATCCATCAGGTAAAATTAATTCTATAGTAACATTTTCGAAGGCTTTATCAGTATTGTTTACTATTTCAGTGTGTACTTCAAATGGATTATTTAAAGATACCTGGTATGATTCAGTGTCTATTTTTAATAATACACCAGGAGGTGAAGATCCAGCAGAAATGTGAGTTCCTTCAAGAAAATGTGTTTCGGGGTTACCTACCGGTACATGAGATTTTACAAGTAATCGTTTCTCAGCGTCTGTTCTTTGAGGCGGCACAGTGTTCCACCGGTCCCAACCCTGCGTTCTGAAATTTCTAAGTGCAATGGCCCGTAAATTTGCATATGTCATTCCTGCTGATCGGGAAAATTCGTTTAAAGGAACTTCTATACTTGATCGATCACCGGGAGCAGAGATATATATTTTCAGTGGTTGCCAAGGTTCCAGGTATTCATCTTCGATTAGAGATGGGCATGTATTTGGATCTGCTGAGAGATTAAAAGCCCGAATTGCAGAGCGAGCTGCAAGCTGATGATGACCGTGAGTGCCCGGACCCGGCCACATTGTTACCAGTACCTCGGGGCGGGTTAGCCGAATTACTCGGATCAACCTGCAAAGATAATCGGGGTCTTGTTCACTCCATTTTTTATCTGTAAGTGCAGCTGACTGTGTAAAATAAAAATCCTGGTATCCTAAATAGTAAAAACGATCAACACCGGCAAAAGATAAAGATTTGCGAAGTTCTTCAAATCGAATCAACCCAAGAGACTGCCCGACTTCCGGGCCAATTGCATTTCCACCTCCCTCACCAAGGGTAAAATTCGCAATAGTACCGCGATACCCTTCATCTAAATTATATCGAGCCATCGTACCTGTAAACCCACCTTCATCATCGGGATGAGCACCTATATAAAGGAAATCAATATCCATCAACTCCCTGCTGTTCTGGGCATATGTGAATAATTGAGTTGATAGTATAAGGATAGATGTTAATAATAAGTGTCGCACGGTAACCCCCATGTTTCGAGATTTTTTGAGATCTTTAATATGTATAATCTGTCAAACTTAAATTTATCTATTATATGAAAACGTTAACATATTACAAAAGTAAGGTTTGCAAAAAAGTATTAAAATGGTGAAGCTTCCATTTGAGTAAAACTAGGTTATTAAAGTTCACTATAAATTTGCCTAATATTTATTAGGCAAAACTGCTTAATAAAAAATTAACTGCTTCTTAAATCAAATAATCTGTACTGTGATAACAGTAAAACCGTATGGTGGCTTAGGCAATAGAATTCGTGTTCTATATTCAGTAATTGGTATTAACCGGGAAGTTGGCCACGAAATCAAAATTTTATGGGGTTGCGGCAGGGATCTGAATTGTCCATTTGATGAACTTTTTATTCATCCTGATAATTGCCGGGTACGTAATTTTGAACAAGGGTTAGTGAAATCAGTTTACGAATTTTCGCTACGAAAATTACGCTTTTCGAAACTCCGACCTTATATCTATGATCTTGTATTGACGAAAAACAAAATTTTAGAAATCAAGAATGAAACTGATGATTTCTTGGCACTTTTTAAAAATCATTCATCTATCTATTTAGAGTCTTGCATCTCTTTTTATGAAGGTGCAAAAATAGAAGATTTACTGACGATTCATCCAGATATTTTAAATAGAGCCGAGAAGATTTTCAGAAGATTTGAATCACCCACCTATGGGATTCACATCAGGGGTACAGACAATCAATTGTCAAAAAAGTATAGTCCGCCAGCAGTGTTTGAGAATTTTATTCGTAAAAAAATTGAGGAAGAAGGGAGTGCCCGATTTTTTCTTGCGACAGATTCAAAAGAAGTCGAAAGTGAGTTTATAAATATTTTTGGTGAGAGAATTTTTACGTCGAATAATAAAATTTTAGACAGGAATTCGAGGCAGGGCATAAAAAATGCCCTGGTAGATATGGTTTGTCTTTCAAGAACCAAGAAAGTTTATGGCAGTTATTTTAGCTCGTTCTCCTCAATATCAGCAATGCTTTCAGGAATTGAATGTGAAAACGTTACTATAGATTCTTTTGATCATGGAGGAGATGATATCTGAATTTACAACGGACTAATATCCTCTTCAGATACTTGGCCTTCAGCTTCACGATCATTAAATGTGAATATAAAGATCAGAAAAACTACAACTGCAAATGCTCCCGGAAGCCACCAGAAATCATACCATTGATCAAGCGTTAATGCTGATTGCTCACCTAAAAACAAATTAAAGGTTTCCCCGGCTACTTGAGCTCCAATGAGCATACCCACGCCGTATGTAATTAAGACAATGAGGCCTTGTGCTTGCCCGCGAATTTTTTCAAATGATTTTATGTCAACGTAAATCTGACCCGTTACAAAGAAGAAATCATAGCATATGCCATGGAGAGCAATACCTCCGAGAATCATCCAGGTTGTTACTTCCGGAGCACCAAGTGCAAATAGTGCGTAGCGCAATGCCCATGCCAGCATACCTACACCGAGCATCCACTTAACTCCAAGGCGAGCAAAGAAAAAGGGCATTAATAGCATAAACAGAACTTCTGAAGCTTGACCAATCGTCTGTGTCGCTGCAATATTTTGAAATCCGGCATTACCCAGAAATATTTGTGTAAAGTTGTAATAGGCAGCCAGCGGAATACTAATAAGAAGTGAACTTGCAAGAAAAATATAGAAAGATTTACTCCCCAATTGTTTCAGTGCATCGACTCCTACAATACTTCTTACAGATACACTTTCGCCTTTTGCAGGGGGTGGGGTATGTGGAAGTGTAAAACTGTAAAGCCCCAAAATAATACTTGCAATGGATGTTAAATAAAGTGGCAGGGCAGTGGCTTCGGGTGTTATTCCTTCTGAAACAAAGCCTACCAAACCAAAACTAACGGTAAGACCTGCTACAATCCAACCAACAGTTCCAAATACTCGAATGACCGGGAACTCTTTTTCCTGATCCTGGATATTGTGAAACGCTAGAGTGTTTGATAAACTCATAGTAGGCATGTAGCAGAGATTATATGCCAACAGCATAAGTATAAAAACGAGTGGATTATTGACCGCAAGAGGTGTTAGCCCCATAATAATTCCGCCAAGAATATGCAGTGTTCCCAATACCCTCTCTGTTGCAAAATATCGATCAGCAATTAATCCAACGAAGAATGGCGCACAAATTGCTGCAATTGGATTCACAGTAAAAGGCCAGTGCGTTAAGTCTTCCATACCATTATTCGACATATAAACTGCAATGGCTGTGTACCAAGCCCCCCAAACAAAGAACTCAAGGAACATCATACCACTTAACCTGGCTTGAACAAATTTTTTCATGGGAAGACTTTATTAAATTTGGTTAGTATTTAATCTCGAAGAATATTCATTTTATGAACGTTAAGTGCAAGTAAAAGCATGATAAACGTTTGCAGATTTTCTAAAACTTCGTTATTTCTAAACAGCATAAAAAAACTAAAGCTAGATATCATAACAATGAGCAAAAAATTAAAATATGGAATGGTTGGTGGCAGCCTTGATGCTTTCATTGGGGAAGTTCACAGAAAGGCCGCCGCATTAGACAGTAAATTTTCATTGGTGGCTGGTGCTTTCAGCAGCAGTCCAGAAAAATCGAAAAAGACAGGGGAGGCACTGGGTATTGAGCCCAATCGCACCTATGGATCATATAAGGAGATGATTGAAAAGGAGAGTCAACTGCCAGAAGATGAGCGAATTGACGTCGTCTCTATTGTTACACCAAATCACGTTCATTTTGATCCGGCTAAGATAGCTTTGGAACATGGATTTCATGTGATTATTGATAAGCCTCTCGCATTTAATACACAAGAGGCACGAGATTTGAAAAAGATCGTAGATGAGACAGGATTGGTTTTGGCGCTTACACATACTTACACCGGCTATCCAATGGTGAAGGAAGCCAAAGAGTATGTTCGTGAGGGTAAGCTCGGAAAAATTCGACAAGTATATGTTGAATATCCTCAAGGATGGCTCTCAATGCCATTGGAAGAAGAGGGAAATAAGCAGGCATCCTGGCGAACCGATCCTGAGCGTTCTGGTGCGGGAGGTTCGATTGGCGATATTGGAACTCATGCCGCAAATCTAGCAGAATATGTCACTGGGTTGAATATTACCCATATTTGTTCTGATATAAACACAAAAGTTGAGGGACGGAAACTAGATGACAACGCTGCTGCACTCCTAAAATTTGAAGATGGAGCAACAGGAGTCTTAATGGTCAGCCAGATAGCGACTGGTGAAGAGAATGATATTAAAGTTCGCGTTTATGGTGATAAGGCTGGTGTAGAATGGAAACAATCAGATCAAAATACTCTGCTTTATAAACCACTTGAAGGACCACACCAAATTATCCGCGCAGGAACGGGTTATCTTTCCGATGTAGCCCAGGCCAATACAAGAACACCGGCCGGCCACCCGGAAGGATATCTTGAGGCATTTGCTAACATTTATGTGGCATTCCATCAAGCTGTCGTGGATCACCAGTCAGGAGATTACAAATCAGCTTCTGATTATGATTTCCCCGATGTTGTTGATGGTATTCGCGGAATGGTTTTTGTAGACAAAATGATTGAATCAAGCAAATCTGAAACTAAATGGACAACTATTGAATTATGAAAACTATCAAAGGACCCGCCATATTTTTGGCACAATTTGTAGGAGATGAAGAACCGTTTAACGATCTCATATCACTTTGCAAGTGGGCGAAATCACTTGGTTACAAAGGAGTACAGATTCCCACATGGGAAACAGGTTTGATAGATGTAAAGAAACTTGCCGAAAGCAAAACTTTTGCTGATGAATATAAGGGTAAAATTGAAGAGACGGGTGTTGTAATCACCGAGTTGGCTTCTCATTTAATCGGCCAGCTTGTGGCAGTTCACCCGGCGTATGACACCATGTTTGATGCTTTCGCTCCCGAAGAACTTCACGGAAAGCCAAAGGAACGACAGAAGTGGGCCATTCAGCAGTTAAAATATACTGCTAAGGCCAGCAAGAATCTGGGATTGGATGCACATATAACTTTTTCCGGAGCACTCATGTGGCATACTGTTTATCCATGGCCTCAACGCCCGGCCGGGCTTGTTGAAGACGGTTTTACCGAACTTGCCAAACTTTGGAAACCGATTCTGGACGAGTTTGATGAAAATGGCGTTGATGTATGCTACGAACTGCATCCCGGAGAAGATCTGCACGATGGAATTACTTATGAAAAATTCCTTGAAGCAACTGATAACCATCGTCGAGCTAGAATTCTTTACGATCCAAGTCACTTTGTTCTTCAGCAGTTAGATTATCTGGAATTTATCGATATATACAAAGACTACATTGAGGCATTCCATGTGAAAGATGCTGAGTTCAATCCTACCGGAAGAGCAGGTGTCTATGGAGGTTATGAAAGCTGGATTGATCGACCGGGACGTTTCCGATCAATTGGCGACGGGCAGGTTGACTTCAGAAGTATCTTTACTAAACTCTCTCAATATGATATCGATTGTTGGGCTGTCTTAGAGTGGGAGTGCTGCATTAAACACCCTGAGCAAGGTGCTAAAGAGGGTGCGGAGCTCATCAGCGATTATATCATCCAGGTTACCGAAAAAGCATTTGATGACTTTGCCGGTGGCGGAGGAGATTCAGAGTTGAACCGGAAAATATTGGGAATCGACTAATAATTTAGTCACTCCAAATTTTACAGGGTTTTTTATTTACTTCTCAGATTAAAGTACAGTTTTTGTATCTTTTCAAAGAAGTAAATGGAAACCCTATTTTTTTGATGCCATGCCTAAAGTAGTTCAAAAACTCCACGACTTTGCCAATCTGATTGATCCAGATAAAAATCAAATTTTTAACATGTCTCATAAGGAGGCTGAGGATATCGTAGCAAATGGTAACCCCGAAGAAGTCCGAAACATTGACGGCAGTTTTGCTATTGTAACCAAACAAGGTCAACAAGTTCGCATGGCTCGATCAATTGGGAGGCCCATGCGATACTTTATGGCTAAACAAGTTGACGGACCACTGCTTGTGGTCGCAGAGCGAATTGATGATATCTATAATTACCTGAAAGATTTAGATTTACACCATCAATTTCGTCCGGATTATACCAGAATGGTTCCTGCTCATTATGTCACAAAACTGGATGTTGTGGGCTGCCCGGACCCGAACCCGGATTACAAGCGTTATTTTAATCCTGAACGAAATCAATTGAACGCAGATCTCGACCAAATTGGCGAAGCCTATGTTGGATCCATGGTAAATGAATTAGGAAAATGGTTGGATTCAATTCCTAAGGATGAGCCCATTGGAGTTCTTTTTTCCGGGGGAATAGACAGTGGTTCTGTTTTTCTGACTTTATATGATTTGTTGTTAAAGAGGGGGGAGTCACCGGCTCGATTAAAAGCATTTACACTTTCAGTAAATAATGGGCCGGATGCATCACAGGCATATGAATTCCTGGATTCGCTGGATCTAAGCATGTTTCTGGAAGTAATAGAAGGTGAGCTTTCAGATTTGGATTACAAACAGACCATTCGAGTTATTGAGGATTATAAACAACGGGATGTAGAAGCCGCAACCACCGCATTAGCTCTCTGCAAATTAATCAGGATGAAATATCCAAACTGGAAATATCTTGTTGATGGCGACGGGGGAGATGAAAACCTTAAGTCTTACCCTATCGAAGAAAATCCTGAACTCACCATTCGTAGTGTTTTGAATAATTCATTGCTCTATCATGAAGGTTGGGGCGTCGATAAGATTAAGCACTCATTAACATATAGCGGAGGCCAAAGCCGTGGAAGTGTTCGAACGTATGCTACCGCTGATTACTATGGTTTTGAGGGGTTCAGTCCCTATTCACTTCCCAATGTGATTGAAGTTTCGGAAGGGATCCCATTCATTCAGTTAACGGACTGGAAACATGAAGAACTTTATGCTTTAAAAGGAGAGATTGTTCAACGAGGAGTAAAAGCCGTAACCGGATTGAATATGCCGGTTTTTCCAAAGCGAAGAATGCAGCATGGTACTGTAAAGATGGATGATTTTGAGAAGGTTTTCCCGGTTAATGAAATGGTTTATCGGGATTATTTCAGATCTCTGTATAAGTGATAGAGCCCATTAATATTTTTTCATCGGATGAGTGAGTAATAAAACTTTATCTTAGTTGTTGATTGAAATGCTCATCCGATGAACTTTATACTTTTAGAGAGTCCACTTAAGACTGGTTAGTACTCCAAATTGGTCCCCAAAAAGGATTCCATCATCAAAAGCGGCTTCTAAGCGAAGTCGTATATTTTCATTCGGAATGATTGTCAGTGGAAATTCTGCACCGGCTAAAAATGACCATTGCGTAAGAGAACGGCTTGAGCCAATCTTTACCTCGTTATCGCACTGGATACCAAAAAGTTCCCCCTCTCCCAAATCCGGCACACGATTATCACATCGCTTACCGAAATTTTTACTGTAGGTAAGCTTTCCAAAAATCTTCGTTTGACCGAAGCTCGACTCTAAACCAACATGATGAGCCACAATCCGGTTATTAAGGATTCCCAGAGAGTCTGGGTCTGGTTTAAAAAGTGGATTCCCGATGGTTCTCAATTGATAAGCCCAGCCAGTCTCATAAATCTCATGGTTATAGTAATTTTGGTTTCCCCTGTATTTATCAATACTGGGATCGGCATCGGGGTTTAACCGCCTGGGCCCACTCTGATTTTTTGTATACATATATTCGTACACAAATTTATCTATTGGCAGGTTCATCTCTTCAGAAAAATTAACAGAAACACCGGTAAGAATATCACTCATATTACTGAGTTTTAAGTCGTACTTGGTTTCGATTGGAGATTGCAGGTATACAGAAACATCTGCTTGTTTAAGATCAATCAGTGACCCGAAAGCCCATGTACCTAATTGATTCCCCAAAACATATGCTTCCTCACTGCCGGGAGTAGACGCATCGCCACTCTGCGCAAAGAAAACGTCAATATAATCCGATAATCCACTTGGAATATTACCTTCTTCTGGTGTACTACCGCCCCAAATTACATAGTGGACCAGACCGGCGTAAAAGTTTATCGCTCGTTCTCCGCCTAGTTTAAAATAACCGGCTTTTTCATGCAGAAGTACATCGCTGCCAAAACGTGCACTTCCGAGCCATCCATGAGTGATATATCCGAATACTTGCAGGAAGTCGTTTGTATAGGGAACAGTTAACCAGTCATGTAATCCTAATTTTAATTTTGGAATAGGAACCGCATTTGTGCTAACTCCAAGAGATCCCATCCCAAGTTCATTATTGTAAAAAAGAGGTGAAGGATCCAAAAAGCGCCCTCCCGAAAATTCAAGTCCATACCCCCGAACTTTCAGATACCCCTGATTAAGTGAAAGGGTAGATCGGTCACCTGGCCGGGCAATGGCACTTGCACCATAAAGAATATCAAAGTTCTCTGTATCATACGAATTATGGTATTGCAATCGGGACATAAACTGGCTGCCTTCGTCTGAGTATACACCATGTCTGTTGGACTGAAACCAAAATGGAGTTGTATTTTCAGAACTAAAAATTCCTGACGTTTCAATCGAAAATTGACCGTATAGATTGGGCAAAAAGATGATTAGAAAAAAAATTGTAAGGAACAGAAACCGTTTTAGAGGAGCCACGAAATTTTATATCTGAAGTTGAATTATTTTGAATCAAAGATAATAAAAAACTGCAAGTTTACAGATCAATTAACCTGTTAAAAACGAACTGAAAATGGTATCATAGACTAATTGATGGTAGTATCAACTGAAAAAAACATTATTTGATTCACGAAATAAGTAATAGAACCGTAGATAAGTACCGCCCATCGAAGATTGGAGTAGACCCGGAGAAGCCGTACATGTATTTGCATGAGCAGGAAATGCAAAAGGATGGATCGATCAATGATGTAAATACTGTTTTTTTGACAAATCGTGAGTGTCCATTTAAGTGCGTGATGTGTGATCTGTGGCGCCATACCCTGGATGAGCCAACTCCTGCCGGGGCAATTCCCACACAAATTGAATATGCGTTGGAACGCTTGCCATCAGCTAAAGTGATTAAACTCTATAACAGCGGTAATTTTTTTGATGGAAAGGCGATCCCCCGCGGTGAATATGAACAGATAGCTGATCTACTCTGCGATTATGAGCATGTGATTGTTGAAAATCATCCAAAATTGATTGGATCGTTTATTCCGGAATTTCGTGACATGTTAAACGGATCTCTTGAAATAGCAATGGGCCTTGAGACGATTCATCCGGATGTTTTACCAAAATTGAATAAACAGATCACGAAAGAAGATTTTTTTGAAGCTTCCCATTTTTTGGCCAATAATGAGATCGACGTTCGGGCATTTATTCTGTTGAACCCGCCATTCCTGACTGATCCACATAAAAATATCGAATGGACGCTTAGATCGACTGAATTTGCCTTTGATAGTGGATGCACGGTCTGTTCGGTTATCCCGGTACGTGATGGAAATGGAATCATGGAAGAGCTCAAGAAATCCGGTGATTATATTCCGCCAACGCTTTCAGCTCTTGAATCGGCATTTACGGATGCATTAAAAATGAACAGGGGACGAGTATTTTGTGATCTGTGGGACCTTAAAAAATTCTCTGATTGTGACGATTGTTTCCATGAAAGGAAAGAGCGGCTTGACGAAATGAATCTGACGCAAAAAATATTATCTGAAATTATATGTGATTGCAATTCAATAATTTCAACAGAATAATGAAATTTGATTTTTTAGTTGTGGGATCAGGATTTTCCGGCTCAATTTCTGCTATGGCCTTAACCAATATGGGCTATTCAGTTTGCATGATTGAAAAAGGTCAACATCCCCGATTTGCAATCGGAGAAT
>Ga0102943_1000455_pt1 | contig 27379 bp, 26 predicted proteins | sample SalPonC_black_MG_FD_78174 | JGI IMG/M metagenome (GOLD analysis project Ga0102943, IMG submission 78174) | Salt pond soil microbial communities from South San Francisco under conditions of wetland restoration - Salt Pond MetaG... | ecosystem: Environmental > Aquatic > Marine > Intertidal zone >...
CTTGGGTATCCTGCGGACCTTTGACGGGATTGCCGGTCATTTCTTTCACCGGTTGCTTGTCGCTGTCGTTGCTCCTTTCCTGTGTAGCCATTTCATGTATAACAAAAAAACAGACCCAGGGTTATCAGGATTATTTCCAACGTTTTCATAATCATTTAAAGTTACGCTAAATATGGGTATTTTCGCGGGCAGCGGGTCAAAAAGTAGGTAAGTTTTTGGCAAAATGAAAGAATAAAGAATACCGAGATTTGATTTGATCCTTTCTCTTCGTCTGACTCAATAACTGTCCTGATTAAGCTGTACTTTTCCGCGAAAGATCCAGTAAATACAGGTCGTATAGCTCAGCACAACCGGAATGCCAATGATCGCTATGATCAGCATTATTTTTAAGGTTTTTTGCGTCGATGCGCCGTTGTAGGCGGTCAGACTGTTGGCAGCGTCGGGAATGGAATACACCATGTCTGGAAACATCCCCAGGCCAAACAGGGCCATTAGCAGAGCCATGGTTGCACAGGATGACAGGAAGGCTCTGAACTCGCGACCGTGATGAATCTCACGCGGGATGTTGGCAATTGCCAGAATGAGCAGGATGGCCAATAAGAACAAAACGGGTTGTGCTTTTAGGGTATCGGTCATGTGAGGCACGTAGAGCAGGGTTGCCAGCGTGAGGATTGCATAACAAATGATAAAGGTAATGATCAGCGGATTTACCCACTCACGCAGTTTTTGCTGCAACTTGCCTTCCGTTTTGAGGACGAGATAAATATTGCCGTGCATCAAGAACAATGCCACCGTGGTGACGCCCATCCACAGCGAGTAAGGGTGCAACAAATCCAGGAAGCCGCCCATGTATTCAAAATCAGAGTCCAGTGGAATGCCCCAGGTAATATTGCCCATGGCGACGCCAATCAAAAAACTGGCGGTGAAACTACCGCCGAAAAATCCGTAGTCCCACAGCTTGCGCCACCAGCCCCAGCTTTCCTTACTGCGAAACTCAATGGCGACCGCACGGAAAATCAAGGCGAACAACAATGCCATAAAGGCTAGATAAAAACCGGAAAACACGGTTGCGTACACTTCTGGAAATGCAGCGAATAAGGCACCGCCACCGGTGACCAGCCAGACTTCGTTCCCATCCCATACCGGCCCGATCGCATTGTAACAAATGCGTCGATCGGTGTCCTCTTTGAGCCACAGTTGCAGCATGCCAACTCCCAGGTCGAACCCATCGAGAATGGCGTAGCCGGCAAATAACACGCCTACGAGTAAAAACCAAATTGTGTTTAAATCCATGATGAATTGTACTTGTTATTAGATTTTTCAGCTTATTTCTAAAAAATTAATTAAGTATGAATAAAAGTTATACCCTAATTGTAAATATTTATACATCCGCTCGTTTGGCCTCCAACCAATCCTCCGACGATGGGTCGTGGTTTTCAACGGCTTCGGGACCAGTGGTGATTTTTTTATTCAGTAAGTAAATGAATAGCGCAAAGAGCAGCGCATATATCAGCCCAAAACCGATGAGAGATATTAACACCTGATTGGCTTCAACGACTTTGCTCAGGCCTTCGGATGTCCGTAAATAGCCCCAGACAATCCAGGGTTGGCGGCCAATTTCGGCGGTGAACCAACCGGCCTGGTTGGCGATTTGCGGCAGCAGGACGGCAAAGGCCATGACCCACCAGTAACGCCGAATCCACACGCGCTGCCCGTCGAATAACCAGCCTTTCCACCACAGCAGTCCACCAAGCCAGGCTAAGCCCAGTGATAACAAGCCGATTCCCACCATTAAGTGAAATAATTGAAATGTGGCGTTTACCTGTGGGTGTAGATCTGCAGGAATGTCGTTGAGGCCGGTCACCGTGTAATCCCGTGATCCGTTGATCATCCAGCTCAGCATACCGGGGATGGCTGGCCCGTGGGTAGTGCCGGATGCCTCATCGACCCAGCCGAACAGCATCAAGGGGGCGTTGTCAGTGGTTTCCCAGCGGCCCTCCATCGCAGCCAGTTTGCTCGGCTGGTTTTCAGCTACCCCGACCGCCGAGCTGTGCCCGGTGAACAGGGTCAATAGGGTGGCGACCATGGCCACGGCCAGGCCGATTTTAAGGGAGGACCGCGCAAACGCTTCGTGGCGACGCTTGAGCAGGTAAAAGGCAGCCACACTGATCAGTAAAAATGCGCCTGCCTGCCAGGCGCCGATCACCGTATGGCTGAGTCGATCCACCGTTGATGGGTTGAAGACTACAGCCCAAAAATCATCGATCACCATGCGTGCTTGTGAAAGTTGCTCTGCCGTCAGCTGGGCACCAGCCGTGGGATCCCAGTTGACGGGCTGGCCGGCGATTTCCAGATGCGAACCGGCGGGTGTTTGTTGCCAGGAATTGGCGACAATGATCCAGACGGCACTGAAGTGCGCTCCCAGGCAGACCATACAGGTAGAGAAAAAGTGCATCCCCGCGCTTACTTTGTCCCAGCCAAATAGCAGTACTGCGAGAAAACCGCTTTCGAGGAAAAACGCAAAGATACCCTCCGCTGCCAATGCCGAGCCAAAGATGTCGCCAACGAAGCGCGAATACGTCGCCCAGTTGGTGCCGAACTCAAATTCCATGACGATCCCGGAGGCCACGCCGATAGCAAAGGTGAGACCGAATATCTTCGTCCAAAAACGTGCTAAATTGTGGTAATGGCGTTGTTTGGTTTTCAAGTAGAGCCCTTCCATAATCACCAGGCAGACCCCTAAACCGATACTCAGAGGTGGAAAAATGTAATGAAAGGCAATTGTAAAGGCAAATTGGATACGGGATAAAATTTCAACGTCCATATGAATAAAATTTTTTTTTTGGGTTACCGTTCTTCGCTGTGTTGATGGATGCGTACTTGAATGACGCCGCGCAGTTCGTTTTCTGTATAGCCGGTGGCGCGATCATCCGGATACCGTTCTTTAAGGGCAGCACGCACATCCGCTGAAAAACCGGCCGGATCGCCGTGGCACTGCAGGCACATTGAATGCGTGTATAAAGGTTGGTAATAACGCATGATGGACGTCGATTCGTTGAGGCGCAGCTCAACCAGTTGGCGGTCTTTGCGAAAGGCTTGCAGGGCTTGCATATCGAGCGAGTCGGCCCGATTGGCCGGATTGCGCCACTTATCCGTGCGACGTTCAATCGACACAATTGCCGGATCCACTTTGCCGGATTGCGCCGTCAAAGCCATCGCCTGGGTTGAACACACCTCAATCGCCTGCGCCACATCGCCTTTACCGAGTGCCTTTAGCAGTGCTCCCTGCAGGTTTTTCTTTAAGGTCTGTACGGCTTTGGCCCCGACGGAGTCGTTGGCAGGTGTCACTGCCAGCACCGATACCGTCACGACAGCACACAGCACAACGAACAATAGTTGCTTGATCATTCTTTATTGGTTTTAATTGTGCAACTGAATCAGTGGATTGCACAGCAGCGTTGGTCGGCAGCGTGAGCTTTCACCGGTTGTTGGCAATGCTGTCCATCACACAGCATATCTTTACTGATCGGGGGCAGGGCGTTGACGGTCCATTTAGTAAACAGGTCGCCAACAGTGTCGCCCTCGGCGCGCCGAATCGAAATCCCTGCTGCCTGGATAATCGATGCAGCTCCACAGCGCAGATAGCGACACCAGACTTCATCGATTTGGGTTTTGAGAAATGCAAAAGTCTTTTTGCACGAACGCAGGGCTGACAAGCCCTCTACCCGACGAATGGTTCGTGTTTCGGTGTCGAGAATGAGATAAGCTGCAGAGCAGCCGAAATATTCAGACACTTTTGAGTGAATACCTTCAACTTCATTTACTGGAATACAGATACGTGACATGGTTGATAATGGGTTAGGATGATGGATTTTACTGGTTCAGGCGCTCGTTCATTTCGACAGTGCCGGTTCAATGTTCAACAGGGAACATGCGTGAGGTTAGAGATTCGGACCAGGTAAATTCAAATCTGCATCTTTATGAGTCCGATGCTGGGCAGAAACACGGGCCGCAGTTGCTGGCCTGAGGTCTCATTGGAGTGCCGGGTCTGCCTTTCCCGCGCCAGCGCCGGGCTGGACGTTCGGTAGAGGGGAGGTGCCGTTGAAAGGCTGCAAGGTGCCGTTCAGAGCCAGCCCTGAGATTGTGGAGAATGCGGGTCAATTGAGCATCTGGATTGTGCGTCAGAAACTGGTCGATATCAGCGATATCCAGTTGCTCCAGTTGCACGCCGACCTTCGCTGCCGCCTGTGGTGAGACCTTGCCTTGCGCTAACCATTTATCGAATAACGCTTGTGTAGCCGCAAATTCGAAGGGAGCGTCCAGCTCCGCATTTTCAATTGTGGGGAAATGGCTCACTGCATAGGTCGCGAGGGTTTGAAAATGCCGCTTTTCAGCCAACGGAATGTTCTGCAAGGGTTTCATGTCTGGATACAGTTCACCGAGTTCGGTATAGAGACGATACGCCATACGCTCTTCATCCAGTTGTTTTAATAACAGGGATTCGGTGGTGTCGGCAGGCTGCTGGCTGCTGCTTGCCAGCAGATATGGGCTGCTGAGGACAATTGCAATTAATGGATATAATTTAATGAATTTCATGGTGTTATGTGGTTGACGGATTAAATAAACAAATTGGCATGAGTTTCGGTGGCCGAACCCAGGTATTCGGCGACACCTCCCAGCTCGACGCCGTCGATCAGTTCCTCCTGACGAATGCCCATGGCTTCCATCGACATAGTGCATGCGACCAGTCGTACCCCGCCGTCGCGGGCGCTCTGTATCAGACCTGGGAGATTGGGCAGGTTTTTCGCGGCCATGCGGCCCTTCATCATCGCGGTCCCCATGCCGGCCATATGCATGTTGGAAAGCGGTAACTTGGCCGGGCCTTTGGGCAGCATCCAGCCGAACATTTTGTCCATAAAGGTCTTGCCTTTTACGGTTGGACTCGGATTTTTGCGCAGTACATTGAGGCCCCAGAAGGTAAAGAACAGTGTTGCCTTACCGCCCATCGCAATCGCCCCATTGGCAATCACAAAGGCCGCCATGGCGCGATCCAGTTCGCCTGAAAAAACCACAATGGTCGCGCCGTTGCCCGTGGCCACTGTGGGCGCGGCGACAGCGCAGCCGACAGGTTTGCGCAAGCGTCCGGTAACGATCCCTTTGGCCGATTCAACGCCGAGGCACGCATACCCATTAGCTTTACAAAATGCGGGAAAATCGGTGAGGAAGCCTGAATCCGATGCGGTTACTTCGAGGATGTGTTCTGCAGGTAAACCGGCGGCTGCATCGCGCACGCGCATAATCGGCCCTGGACAGGCCAGGCCGGTGGCGTCGAGGCGCGTGACGGGGACATCGGGGGCAGGTGTGGCTGTTTGCGCTTGAGCGGTTGCGTCATTGTGCCCGGCAGTGGTGTTGGGCTCTGGCTTTGTCAGCGGTGCAGCCACTTTCCAACCACCGACGTGGGTGCGCACATCGTAACCGCGTTGTGCGAGGATACGCGCGGCAAAGTAGCTCATTTTGCCCAGGGCGCATACGGCCATCACCGGCCTGCGCGGATCGATTTCGTCCAGGCGGCTGCGCAATTCGGGAAATGGAATGTTCTTCGCATTGGGAATCGGTTTTAATTGCACCATCTCTGCGGGCCGGGCATCGATCAATTGAACATGGGGATCGTCCGGCAGTTCAAATTCGGGTCTGGCAAGACCATCGCGAATATTCATTGCTGAGAAGCCTGCGGTGTTGAGCGGGTCTCGAGCGGCCCCGAAGGGCGGTGCGTAGGCGAGCTCCAAGTGGGCCAGGTCATCGATGTGCAACTTGCCTTTGATCGCAGTGGCCAGCACGTCGAGCCGCTTGTCCACGCCGTCGTAACCATTGACCTGGCCGCCGAGCAGACGACCGCTGGTTTTGTCCCAGAGGATTTTTACGGTCAGGTGCGTTGCGCCGGGAAAATAGCTGGCGTGGTTGAAATCAGTGACGATGGTTTTGTCGAAATCGACTTTGAGGTCCTTGAGGCGCTTTTCGCTGTGGCCAGTGACGCCGGCAGCGACATCGAAGACGCGCACGATGGCAGTGCCGATCGAGCCCGGATAGGGCAGGGCTTTGTCTGCCAGGATGATATGGTCGGCAGCGCAGCGTCCCTGACGATTGGCCGGACCCCCGAGCGGAATCGCAGCCGGGCCGCCGAGAATGGGGTCGCTCGTTTCGCACACATCGCCCACAGCGTAGATAGCGGGGTCGGAGGTTTGCAGGTGGGCGTTGACTTTAATATGCCCGCGCTTACCGAGTTCGAGTCCGGCTTGTTGCGCAAGGCTGCTTTCCGGGCGAACACCGATGGATAAAATAACAACATCGCCGTGCAGGGTTTTGCCCGAATTCAATTCCGCGCGAATGGCCTGATTGTCAGGCGCAAACCCTTTAATGCCATCGGCCAAGATGAGTTCGACGCCTTTGTTGAGCAGTTCCTGTTCAACGGCTTTGACCATTTCGGCATCCATTTGCGGCAATACCTGGTCGGCCAATTCGACTAACTGCACGGTTTTGTCGAGATGGATCAGTTGTTCCGCCATTTCGAGACCGATGAACCCGGCACCGACGACCACGACGCGGCGAGCCGCTGCCACTGCCGAGCGGATGCGATCCATGTCCTGCAAATTACGCAGAGTGTAAATCCCCGGCGTTTCGATTCCCGACAGTGGTGGTCGCAGTGGGCTGGCACCGGGAGAGAGGATCAAATTGTCATACGACAATCGCTCAATGGCACCTCCTGGGCCGCGAACTTCTACGGTTCTGGAATCACGATGAATCGCAATCGCCTCCGTTGCCGTTTTAACGGTAATGCCCAACTGCTTGGCCAAAGACTCCGGTGTTTGTAACGCCAGCTTCGAGCGGTCTTGAATTTCACCGCCAATATGGTACGGCAGGCCGCAATTGGCAAAGGATACGTCCGGACCCCTTTCAATTAAGGTGATGTCTGCAAATTCATCGAGTCGGCGTAAACGTGCAGCTGCTGAAGCACCGCCCGCTACACCCCCAATAATTAGAATTTTCTTTTCAGTCGTCATATTTATAGGTTAGATGATGCTTAAACGTTATATTTTAGAAATTTCTAAATCAATGCTTTATGCGGCTGTATGAAAAACAATTCAAGTATCTTATCGAAAGCATTAGCTGACGATTGTGATCCGACCGATCCGGTGTGTCGCGCTGCGCGTGTGATGGCGCAGCTGAGTCATCCGCATCGTTTACGGGTGTTGTGTCTGTTGGTGGAAAGGGAGGAATGCTCGGTAGGAGAATTGTTGGATGCGGTGCCGTTGACAGCTTCGGCACTTTCGCAGCATTTGGCCAAGATGAAAGATGAAGGTCTGATCGGTTCACACCGGGTGGCAAAAAATGTATTTTATGCTCTGCAGCGCGACGATATTCGCGATATTTTGCACCTGTTGCATCGGCTTTATTGTGCACAGCCGTGAGTGTTGAAGGGCGGTGGGCCGGTCGCCGCTAAAACAAAGCGCCGTCGTGCCGCCGCACTCCCAAATTAAAGTATGCAAAATGATAGACTGTGGAGGCCGCACTATGCACTTTTCAAATAGTGCACTGACCGTCTACTGCCAATTGAGCCGCATGATTTCGAAATTGAGAGCTGTGGCAAACAGGACCCATGCTAAGTAGGGGATGGATAATAGCGTCGCCATTAAAGATACTTGAAGAAAACGTCTCAACATCCAGCCGATTGCAATCAGTAGCAATAGAATGTCAATGAACCCCAATAAGGGACTGCGCAATCCAAAGAACAGGGGAGACCACAGAAAGTTAAGGCCCAATTGCGCAAAGTAGGCGCGTAACGCTTGCTTAACCGCAATGTTTTTCGAATTTTGTCGCCAGATAAGCCACGCGCTGATGGCTAGCAATAGATACAAGAGGGTCCACGCAGGTCCAAAGACCCAGGCGGGTGGGGTGAAGCCAGGTTTTTCAAGTGTGGCATACCACGTGCCAACCGATGTGGATGTAGCTGCCCCTCCGAGTGCGGCTCCCACTGCGTTGATCCCTGTAAACGCCAGTAAATAAAAGAGCGCATAAGGGGGTGATGAAAAACGGTTCCCTGAAGTGTGCATAAATGTAATCCCAACTATAACAGTAAACGCTTGTTGCCCACGGGTTCAATACAACAGTGCGCAACCTGCAGCATTTGCGCTCGTTTTCGGAGTCTTTGTATGACTGTGAATGTGGGTTGGCGCAAGGCTAGGTTCCTCTGATCCGCTTCAGCAAACGCATGGCGTCATGCGGTGCGCAGGCTTTTTGATCGTTATCAAAATAACAAAAAACGGCTCTGCCACTCTTTCGAGAGTTGCGGCAGTTCTGGGCGTTCTGGTCGAGCGCAGAAGACGCGTAACTGCCTTTGTAAGCCTGTTGGTGAGGGCCGTGCATTCGCATGTATGCAAAGTCGGCCGTATGTCGACGAGGTGTTTGTTTTTTTTGGTAGTCAAAAAAGCAAAAAGCGGCGTTGTGCGCCTGGAGTCGCTCGTAGACGGCATCGCAATGCCAGCTCTCATCACGAAATTCAAATGTGTATTGAAAATCTTGTGACAAAGTTTTCAAAAATTGATCGAGACGTTGCAGGTTTACCTGCCAATTCGGCGGAAATTGAAACAGGACCGGGCCCAATTGATCGCCGAATACTTCAATAATTCGGTAGAGACGGTTCAGCGGTTGCTCGGGATTCTTGAGCTTTTTCATATGGGTGATGTAACGACTGGCCTTCACCACGAAAATAAAATCATCCGGCACTTGTTGCGACCAGGTTTTCACGGTTTGGCGTTTGGGCAAGTTGTAGAAGGTGCTGTTGACTTCCACGGTGCCAAAGCTTTCGGCATAGGTTGCAAGCATGTGTGCATCCTTGGTGTTCGCAGGGTAAAAATCGCCGTTCCAGTCGGCATAATTCCAGCCCGAAGTTCCGATGTGTATTCCACTTGGTAAGGTCATTTTGCTGTTGGTTAGGCGTGCGGTTAGTGTTTTTTAATGGTTAAGACGACAGATGTTTGATGGCGTTTTCTAAACGCGAAAGCCCGATTCGATGACGACGAAAACCCTGCCAGGGATCGTCAATTTGGGCAAGCCGTCGGAAGATGTTTCTGGCAGTGTACTGGTCGGGTTGTAGCGAAGAGTTCTTCAGTTCATCACGACGAATCGGTGTAGCGATAGGGGCACCCGGTCGAGCGCGCAGCGAATAAGGCAGTATCACTGTTTGTCCCGTATCATTGCGCAGGTAATCGACAAAAACTTTATCGTCGCGCTGTTGTTTGCGTTGTTCCAGGGTTGTCAGCTCTGGCTCTGCTTCCACAAGTGCTTCGGCAAGCCTGCGGGCAAGCGGTTTGATCGCGGCAAAGTTGGCTTCGGCACGGATGGGGATGTGGAGGTGCAGGCCCTGCGAACCCGTCAATTTTACTAAACAGCAGAGGCCGATTTGATCGCACATGGACAGACATCGCCGGGCAACTTTCCGGACTTTGCCGAAATTACCGTCGCTGGGATCGAGATCGAGGACGATTTGGTCCGGCGTATCGAGATGTGTGGCTGTGGCCAGAGCGGCGTGCAGCTCGATAACATTCTGTCCCGCGAAATAAATCAGGTCGCGAGTCGCCGCGGCTGCGGCCATTTGGGTGAAGCGTTTTTTCGATGTTTTCAATGGTACCTGGACACGAGGAATGAAGTTGGGGAAATGATCCGGAATGTTTTTATAAAAGAAGCCCTGTTGCTGAATCCCTTGCGGGTGCACCTTAAACGTCAGGGGGCGGTCACGAGCCCGGCGCAAAATGAGGTGGGCAATGCGCCGGTAGTAGTCGGCTGTATCCAGCTTTGCGAGCCCTGTGGCAGGGAAGAGGCATTTGCCGTGGTGGCTGATGTCGATGTGTTTGACATTCATGAACAGGTTTCCCGTTTCACGTCTCGAGGGGACTTGTCATCGCGCAGACCTAAAAACCTGGGGTGGCGCAGGCGATGGTTGGAGGTCCATTCGGTGAAGCCGACATCACACACGTATTGAGGCCGCACCCAATGTGTCGCACGCTCCTGGTCAAAGTTTGTGAACGGCGAGGTTCTTCGCTCGATATTTTCCAGCTTGTGGTGAAAGTCCTGCAAAAACGCATGATCGAAACCAGTACCGACACAACCTGCATATATCAATCCAGCATCTTCATCGTAGTAACCGAGCAATAACGCGCCGAAACCCTGCCGCTCGCCTTCTGGTTCGGTGTATCCACCGATCACCAGTTCCTGGCGGTGGTCGCATTTAAATTTTAACCATTTTTTTGAGCGACCGTTGATGTAAGAAGAAGCGGCGTGCTTGGCGATCAAGCCCTCCCAGCCCTTGGCGCAGGCAGTTTGGAAGAAGGCCCGACCACTCTCATTGCGATGCGGCAGGTAGTGAATGGGATCTTGCCATGTAAATGTTTCACGGAGTAGTTTTTTGCGGTTGCGTAGCTGCAATTCCTGCAGGTTGTAACCGTCTAAATAAATGAGGTCAAACAGGTAGGCCATTACCGGCACTTCTTTGCACAGGTTGTCGTCGGGGTGCGTTTGGTGCAGCCGTTTTTGCAGGCGTTTAAAGCTTGTGACTGTTCCGTCGAAGGTGACAATTTCGGCATCGGCGAGAAAATTTTCCTTCACTGTTTGCATGGCCTCAACGATTTCAGGATAGGTGGTGGACTTATCTTTTTCATTGCGGGAAAGGAGCGCGACATGATTGCCATCTTTGCGGATCAGGCAGCGTTCGCCGTCTAATTTGCGCTCGAAGATCCAGTTGGAGTCGGAAAATGCTGCATCGACCAGGCTTGCCTCCATAGGCCGAACAAAGTCAGGAAGGTCTGTGCGTTGGATGTGTTTGCACAGATTTTTGTCGAGTTGTTGTAGTTGTTTATTCATGCCATGTTTTGGGGCGTCTCTTCTGACGCAATTTGTTTTAAGGTTCGGCCGGTAACGACTGACTTTGGCTGGGTGCTCTGGGGATTTCGCCTCGCATCAGCATGTTCGTCATCGAGTTTAAAAATGACCCATTGCTCTTTGCCGTCGCGTTCACCTGTGCGGGCCATCGCATATGCACCCCTAATTTTCTGGCCGTTGAGACGGAATTTGAGGGTGCCGTGCTCGCAGGCAGAGCGCACGGTGGTGCGGCGATCGCCTTCCAAGATGGGGTCGTAGCTGCCACGGTCCCAGATCATAACGGTGCCGCCACCGTATGCATCTTGCTCAATGACGCCCTCAAAATCAGCTGCTGCAAGATCGTGGTCAGCCGTGCGAATGGCGAGGCGTTTTTCATTGGCGGCCAGAGATAACCCCTTTGGAACGGCCCACGACAGCAGCGTGTCGCCAGCACGCAGCCGGAAATCGTAGTGCAGGTGTGAGGCATCGTGTTTTTGAATGACAAAGCGGTTGGGCGGCGGGCTCATGATTAGGAAACGGTGGCGGGTTGAATGTATCTGGAATCCTGTGTCACTGCGAGGCTGGCCAAGTCCAGGGTGTCGAGAGCTTGATGAACGGTCGCTCCCTCGTGCAGGACGCGATCGATGGCCTGCAGTAAGGGTAAATGGTCGACAATATGGGAATCGAGTGTCTGCGCATATCTGCGGCCGAGTTTGGCGGATTCGTAGCCTTCAATGGTATGAATGCCCTGGTCGGCCAGTTGGGAGAGCGCTGCATGCACGGACTTGCCCTCACCGAGCAGCTCGCCAAAGGTACCGTTGCGCCCGGATGCGTCCGTCGTCAGCAAATCGCCCAGTCCAGCGAGACTCCATGGTGTTTCTGCACGTCCGCCCGCAGCGACGCTCAGCCGGCCCATCTCTTCCAGTGTTTGCGTAAAGAGGATGGCTTTTAAATTAGCATGACAGGTCTGATTGCGTTTGCTCAAGCCGTCCGGCCAGGAAAGTGCAATGGTGTACAGGTTCTTATAGGCAGCGCAAATTTCGACCCCTTTTACATCGCTGTGCAGTCGACAGTGAAATCTCGATGAAGACAACGCATCAGCGATACACTGCCCCTGAGCTGCTTCGCTACTGGCGAGATACACAATGGTCTGCACTTGATGGGCGACTTCGCTGGCAATGGAAGGACCTGTCAAAGGATTCACGGGAGGGATTGCTGCGTCGCCATCTGCATGCAGATGGAGGTATTCTTTTACAGCAGCGCTCGTGGGCAAAGCTCGCCCATCAAACTCGACCATGCCCTTGGCGATGGGGATGAGGGGCACTGAATCTTTGCAGTAGGGGAGTAGAGCCTGCATGCTGGGCACGATGCCTTGCGTATTTACGGCTAATATCCAAATCGCAGCATCGTGCAGGGCAGCTTGCAGTTCATCGGGTTCCCGCAGTTCGACATTGCTCGGCAGTTGCACGTTTAGTTTTGGGTGGGGATAGCCGTTTTTCAGGGTTTGCAATGTCTCTGTGTCATGCTGGGTGCCGTAAAGGACCGGAGTGTGACCTCCTGCTGCAATCGGAAAAGTGAGTGCGGCGCCCATGGCACCGGATCCAATAATGGTGACGTTCATACTTGCCTCTATGTATCGATAAAACCGGTTAAAAACAGGTTTGCATGATTCATTTTGTGATAGTGATTGAGTGTATTGAACTGCGAATTGCATGCCAAATTGGTTGACAACCAGAGGTGACGTAATCGGCCGCGCGATCATCATTGTGCGATGGGGGTGTGAATTCAGGGATATTTCATTTTGCATGAAATCGGCAGGGCTAGCGTGCATTTTGGTATCCGGGCGGTTTCCATGTGCTTGATCCTTTATTGCACTGACTCGTGGCTGCTCCCACAATGGTTAGCTGTGGATAAACAGCAAACATGCAGGCTCGTCACGCTACACCTGCAACCACACCCAACTCAGCAGCCCTCCCGCCAGGACAGCAATGAAGATCCAGGTTACAATGCCCTGCAGGTCGAGTCCAGAGCCGCCGTGGTCATGATGTTGGTGTTTGCTTTTAGATGCCATGCGCAGCTTGTGCTGCTTGCTCAAGTACAGCATGCAACCGGTCACCACGATGGCGGCGAGATTGAGATAAAATGAGTAATCGATTGCAAACTGAGTAACGGTTTCGATTTTTCGGGAAGACTCCGGGGTAAGACCCGTAAAATAAAATAAGTAGTGCAGGATCAATGCGGTCGCGACAATCGAAGCATACATGATGCCTGCAATGTACAACGCTACACGCCAACCGTAATATTTTGCATTTACTTTAATCAACGGCGGTACCATAAGGTCCGAATAAATAAATCCCATGATGCCGACAAACATCACTCCGCCCGAACTCAACACGGTGGCCAATGGGATGTTACCCATTGAGCCGATAAATGTTGCGGCGGCAACAAACGGGGAGATCAGCGCATTTTGCAACGCGATCAGAAAATTCCCGGGATTGCGCTCTGCTGCATCGGCGAGGAACACGGTTTGCCAGAATGCCTCGGGAACAAACACAGCGACAAATCCGGCGATGGTGAAACCGACGGTGATTTCACGCCAGACCATTTTCCATTCCATTGCAAAGCGATTACCGACCATGCACCAGCCATTCCAACTGCGGATGCGCTGGCGCCAGTCGAACGATTCCTCTTCACTTTCCCCTTCAGATTCCACTTTTTCGCGGGCTGCCTCTAACCACTGCTGCGGGTAGGTCACCTGGATCAACACACTGCTGATAGCGATCAGAATCAGGCCGCCAATAATTTCCGCAGCGAGAAACTGCCAGCCGAGAAAGATGAGGATCAGAATCCCCAGTTCGATGACGAGATTGGTCGAAGCAAACATAAACGCTACCGCGCAAATAAAGTGAGCGCCTTTCTGCACCAGTGCACGTGCTGCTGAAAGTGCGGCAAAAGAGCACGAGCTGGATATACTGCCAAACAGCGTCGATAAGCCGACACTCTTCAGGTTAACAGTGCCCATTTTCTCAGTCAGGCGTTTTTTCGGCACGAATACCTGAATCATCGCGCTCACCGTATAGCCAAGCACAAATGCCCAGCCGGCTTTCCAGAAAAAACCGAGCGTCGTTTTCGCGGCGGCTCCGTAGGCGTGCAAAAAATTTTCCATATATTTCCTTGACGTTTATGTGGGTAAACAGGGGGCTGGTGATGATGGATGTAACGTGTGTGCAGGTCATTCGACGTGCTTAAAACCAAAATTTGACGCCGGCTATAAACGCAGTAGCGTCCGGGTCATTGCCATTGTTCTCAATTACATTTGCGGTCTCACCTAAGGCAGATTCCCAACTAATCCCAAGATAAGGTGCAAATTTTCGGTCGATTTCATAACGGATTCGCAACCCCAGTTCCACCTCGGTAAAACCAGTGCGAATGCCGTAGGCATTAACATCCTGCGCCGCAGCTGCGAGCTCTAGACGAGGCTGTAAGATGAGCCGCTGGGTGAGCAAAATATCGTATTCACTTTCGAATCCAAAGGAGAGGTCACCCTCCTCACTCAAGTAAATATTGGCATCGATTTCAAACCACTGCGGCGCTAACCCCTGGATACCGACCACGGCAAATGCACGTTCGGGGTTGGGTTCAAGGTCGTAGCGAATCCCGCTGCGGAAGTCGAAAAAGCTGGTAAGCGCGCGGCCGTAGAGTAACTCGGTCACGACGGCTCCGAAGTCATCGTCATCGATGGAGTATTCGCCTTCGGTCTCAAAGAATACTTTGTTGTAGTCGCGTTCTGCGGAAGCTTGAATATCCCAGAGCCAGACATTGTTGTCATTCAACGAGCGGTATTCAAAGCGGTCGCCACGTACAAAGAAAAATGCCTGGTTGTCGTGGACGGGGATCACTCCAAAATGGGTGGTCTGGTCGCCGGGGTCGTCGATGGCGTAGCGCCGGATCTCCTGGTCCTCTGGAGGTGGGGCAGGCGGCGAGCGGAAATCTTCCGGCATGGCAGCCGTGCCTAAGGCAGCGAACGAAGTGCATAGACTGAGTAAGGTGAGATGTGCGGACTGTGACATGGCGAAAAGCTGTTAGAGTTTTTTTAGGAGACGCGGACTACCTGAAACATGCCTGCCTCCATGTGGTAGAGCAGGTGACAGTGGAACGCCCAGTCACCTTTTTCAACAGGGGTGATGAGCACGGATATTTTTTCACCAGGTTTTACCAGTAGGGTGTGCTTGTAAGGGAGTTGTTCGTGGGGCTGACCGTTTTCAATTTGCATCCACATGCCGTGGAGGTGAATCGGGTGTTCCATCATGGTGTGATTGACCAACCACAGGCGTAATCGCTCATTGTGTTTGAAGTTGTAGGGACCGGGGTGCTGCGAATACTTCTTACCGTCGAAAGAGAACATAAAGCGCTCCATGTTGGCCGTGATGTTAATCGTCATTTCACGATCGATCGCAGGGGAGTAGGGTTGGGTTGCAGCGGATACAAGGTCGGCGTAGGAGAGCACCTTCCATCCATCATCCCCGAGGCCGATTCCAGCTTCGTTGACACCATCCCTGGGGTTCATGACAGTCATGGCCACGTTCACATTATCATCGGGCACGAATGGTTTGGGGCCGACGGGCCCAGGAATATCGGCACGGGGGTTTTCTGGCCCCAGCTTTTTTTTCGACGTCATGTGCGGGTTGCCGTGTTTACTCGAACCTCCGAAGATGGCGTCGTCCATCATGCCCATACCGATAGCATCCAGATTGCGGACCGGGCGTTTGCGGAGCTTCGGAAGGGGGGCGCTCAACCCCGGTTCGGGAGAGAGGGTGCCTCGCGCATAACCACTGCGGTCCAACGACTCAGCAAAGATGGTAAAGGGTTGATCTGATTGCGGTCGGATCAATACATCATAGGTTTCCGCGACACTGATGCGAAACTCGTGAATATCCACGGGCTTAACGGCTTTACCATCCACCATGACGACCTGCATGTCGAGGCCGGGAATGCGGACGTCGAATGTGCTCATGGCTCCAGCATTGATAAAACGCAGGCGGACAGTCTCGCCCGGATCAAAGAGGGCCGTCCAGTTGGCATCGGGAGCTTGCCCATTCATAAGATAGGTGTATTCCGCGCCGGTGATGGCAGCCAGGTCTACCGGGCTCATCCGCATCTTGCCCCATGCCAAACGTTCCGCAACGGTATCTCGAATCCCTTTGGCTTTAAAGTCTTCAATCAAATCACTGAAGGTGCGCTGTTGGAAATTGTAATGACCTTCACTGTTCGTGATATTGCGAAAAGCAGCGTGCGGGCCGTCCGACGTCCAATCGGAAAGTATCACTGTGTAATCGCGATCGGCCTGAATGGGGTCGGCCTCTTTGGGTTCGATGACCAAAGGACCGTACGTGCCGGTCTGCTCCTGGAAAAATGAGTGACTGTGATACCAGTAAGTGCCGGATTGCTTGAGTTTGAAGGTGTATGTGTACGACTCACCCGGTCGAATGCCCGCAAAGTTTACGCCGGGAACGCCGTCCATCGGGAAGGGCACGAGGATACCGTGCCAGTGAATCGAGGCGTGTTCACTGTCCATCAACGAGTTGGTCACCCGCATGTGCACCGTATCGCCTTCGCGCCAGTGCATCAGCGGGCCGGGCACCGTGCCGTTGATCGCTGTAGCGCGGACGGGTTCTGGTCGGCCATTGAGTTGGAAGGGGTGGTAGTCGATATCGAGATCATAGTGCCGCCGGGGCGTTAACCTGGTGAGATCTGCCAGGTCACTGGCAGGTTCGGCCCAGAGAGGTCTGGGCAGCAGTCCGCCGATGCTGGTTACGAACAACCCTGCACCGACTCGTTTGACAAATTGGCGTCGATTGAGTGCAGTCATGACTGATGGAACATTTATGGTTTGTCGATTGTGTTAAATAGGTGATGTATACGATTATCGGGTATCTGTGGGCGCGCTTGCCTGCACGGTCAGGGTGCCGACCATATCCATTTCAGCATGGCCATCTGTTGCGCAGAAAATCCTGTAGTCACCGGGTTTTTCTGGAGCCGTAATGACGTCAGTGGCACTTTCTCCAGCCTTTGTATGAATATCGGTTTCAGGCATGCCTTCGAGTTGTTACATGTGGACACTGTTGCTGTTGTTCGTTAGTTTGATATTCACACCGTTCAGCGCCTGGCGTGCCAAATTTGAGTAAGCCCAGTTTGCCAGCCACTGGGGAGCGAAATAACCCGAGTTCTCACAAAATCACAGTGTCAGCCGAAAACTAAACGGTAACCAACGGTTGAATCCGAATCCCTCACCACTCTTCGAGCATAATCGCCGATGACCAACAATAGCCGCACGCAAATTGCCATGCGAATTTGCAGGGTGCCTTGCCCAGCTGCATCCGCATGGCTGCGGCTGGCACTGCTATTTTCCAGACATGCACCATTCTGCTTCGACTCTGGTGAGATATTCGGGTTAAATCCAGTTCTCGACCATCGTTCATATTACCTGACCTGAAGGACTGGGTATTGCATTTTGCTCGATTCATTGTTTTGTTCGATTGATTGCGCATGTTTATCCTTTGGTGACTGCATACGAGCAACCAAAGCTAATTGCTTTCAGCGGGGACAATGATAAAAGCTGCGCGTGCTACACCCGTGTTGAGTTTATGTTTATGCAAGAGCCCACGTCCACATGCTAGAGACATTTATGCAACTGTCGCCCGTGATGCAGGCATTGATTGCGGGAATGTTTACCTGGTCGATGACATTGCTCGGCGCCTGCACGGTTTTGCTCAAGAAGGAAGTACCCGAAGCCTGGTTGGATGCCATGGCAGGTTTTGCAGCGGGGGTGATGATTGCGGCGAGTTTTTGGTCGCTGTTAGCTCCGAGTATTGAAATCGCTGAAGCTCGGAAAGGATTGCCGGCTTGGACGGTGGCGGCTGGTGGCTTCCTCTTGGGAGCCCTTTTTGTCGCAGTGGCAGACCAACTGTTACCGCATCTGCATCCGCGAATGCAGCAATCGGAAGGTCCGCGCAGTTCTTTGCAGCGCAGTATGCTGTTGTTTTTAGCGATGACGATCCACAACATTCCTGAAGGGATGGCCGTGGGTGTAGCATTTGGTGCTGTCAGTGCCGGGACGGATTTTGCTTTGGGAGCGACCTTGTCAGCCGCAATGGCGTTGAGTCTGGGAATTGGGGTCCAGAATTTCCCCGAAGGTGCCGCAGTCGCCCTGCCATTGCGCCGCTCCGGTATGAGCCGATGGAAATGTTTTCACATCGGTCATGTGTCTGCTTTGGTGGAACCGGTTGCAGCTGTATTGGGAGCCCTGTTGGTGATGCAAGTAGGGTTTGTCCTGCCCTGGGCACTGTCCTTTGCCGCGGGTGCGATGCTGTTTGTGGTGTTCGAAGAGTTGTTACCGCAGGCGCAAGCCAACGGCCGTATCGACTTGACGACGCTGGCAGCTTTGGCCGGTTTTACGGTAATGATGGTGTTGGATGTTGCTTTGGGTTGAGCACTGCTGCTCCGATTTTTTTGACAGGCCGTTTTGCAGTATCGAAACATAAAAAGAACGGTGCGGTCGTAACCGCACCGTTTCCAGTCTAGCGTGTAGTTATTTGATTAAAATTGACTATTTTTGTGCATATTCCTGACTTTTGCCTGCATCGAACTGATGCTTGACGAGCGTTTCAGCGGAGATCTCCCGTTCGTCAAAGGCCGATAAATCAAAATCGCCGTAGACGGTTACCCGGTCGCCCGGTTTAATTTGGAGAAATCCTTGATCATCGAGTGGATTGTAGCCCAGTTGCCAGGTGTCGACGCTGATTTTGCGCGTGCCGGTATCAATGGTGAATTCACGGATATCGGGCTGCACGGCCGAAACGGTACCTGTTGCTGAGTAATTGTAATCATACCAGACCATGGTGTAGGCGTCCTCCTCGTCTGCACCACTTGCATAAAAGAACGTGTTCAGATCTTTGACCCACACACTGCTCGCTTCAATCGTAGTCGTTTCGAAAAGGTCATCATCCACATAGCCATAAACGGTTACGTCATCGTCTGGAAGGAGCCCATAAGCATCGCCATACCAGTCCCAATCATCCATTTCAACCGTCACCATTCCTTTACCATAATCAAGCTCGAAAGCACTGGGCGTGGTGGAGACGATGGTTCCGGAGAGACTGATGAAGGTTCCATCAGCTTTAGCGTAGGGATTTTGAGCAGTAGCCGAAAGAGCCCACCCAAAACTTGCAATCAGACTTAGGATTATTGTTTTGTACTTCATAACTTTATATTTTATTTTGCTGTTTCTAGATGATTTGGTTACAACAGTTGGGAGTGGGTGCAACCAACATGCCAGAACTATTTGCAGATCGGGAGAAGGTGTTTTATTTTTTTTATAAGCTGCTAATATGCAGTATGATAAAAAATAAATAATTTGTTGGGGTTTGCGTTTGTATCCTGAGCATAACGCATGGATTGCAAAATGAGGGATGATGCTCGCTGCGCTTTGCATCCTGCATTTCGAAGTCGTTTTCGTTTATCGAATAAATTGAGAAGCTGTCAATAATTGCTCTTGACTGTAATTGCAATTTGTTGAATATGCAATGATATGAAAATAATTAAGGTCTACAAGTGCCTGTGTGATGAACTGCGCTTACGTATCCTCAATCTATTGATGGAAGGGCCGTTGTGTGTATGTCATTTGGTGGAGATACTGGATTGTGATCCGGTTAAGATGTCGAAGCAGTTGCGCTACATGAAGGAACTGGGGATGTTGGAGGCTGAGCGCTATGCCCAGTGGATGGTGTATCGGCTGGCTGACTTGGAACCTGTGCTGCTGTCTGAAAATTTAAAGTGTTTACAGGATTGTGCTGCAGAGGAGTTGTCGTTCCGCGACGATTTGCACAGGCGGCGCGCATTGATCGAGCGCTTACGTGCCGAACCGGAGGGGTGTGCTACGACGTTGTTGGCGGCACAGCGGTCGTGTGGTGTCTGAAAATTTATGATGAATAAGCCAAAAATTTTGATTCTGTGCACGGGCAATTCCTGTCGCAGTCACATGGCCGAGGGCATTTTGCGGCATGTGGCGGGGGATTGTTTTACAGTGTTCAGTGCTGGTTCAAAACCTGCGGGCTATGTGCATCCGCACGCAATTGCAGTGCTCGCAGAAATCGGTATCGATATTTCTGCGCATACCTCAAAGCACGTCGATTTGTTTTTGGATGCCGATATCCACACGGTCATTACAGTGTGTGGTCATGCGGACCAGGCGTGTCCGACGTTCCCAGGGCGAGTGGAGCGTTTTCACTGGGGCTTTGCCGATCCCCCGCATGACGTGCGCGAAGGAGAAACAGCAGTGGATGCGTTTCGGCGCATTCGCGATGAGATCCGCAAGGTATTCGAGGCATACGCTGCAGGCTACCGACAAGCATTGAGGAAAGCGTGAAGATTAAGGGTGAAATGTTGAGAAGGGATAAAGCGGTTTCGCAATAAATTTGTGGATTTTTTTTAAACAGAGATAACAAACGTTTGTAAAGGAATAGAGTATATGAGTACATCAACATCTACCAAGAACGCATCTAAGCAACTATCTGCTAGCGAAAAACAGCCGGGCTTTTTCAAACGCATCGTGCAGAAGCTGGACGACTCGTTAAAGAAAAAGTCCGAGAAAACATCCAAGCAGAGCAGTTGCTGTGGAGGGAACAGTCGCAAAGGTAAAGGCGGTAAATGCTGTTAGAACTGACAGACTGGTTGGTTTACGATTCGCTGCATCTGGATGCGGCAACTCGTTTCGGCAAAGCCGTGCACTTTTTTGTGTACGACACCGTAAAAATCTTTCTGTTATTGGCGGGGATGATCTTTGTCATTGGTATCCTGCGTACGTGGCTGCCAGAGCACCGCTTACGCCGTTGGATGAGCCGTGGTGGTATGGGCGGTAACTTGGTGGCAGCCGTGTTTGGAGCGATCACGCCTTTTTGTTCCTGTTCTTCAATCCCTATATTTATCAGTTTGCTGAAGGCGGGGGTGCCCCTCGGCGTGACGTTTTCATTCTTAGTAACGTCGCCGATCATCAATGAATATCTTGTCGTCTTGATGGCGGGTGAATTTGGTGTGCCGATTACGTTGGCCTATGTTGGCAGCGGATTGGTTATCGGGACCTGCACGGGGGCACTGCTGGGACGCATGCAACTGGAACACCACCTTGAAAGCGATATCATCGCTGCTGCTGAAGTGAGCGGTGATGGCGTGCAACATACTTGGAATACACGCCTGCGCTACGGATGGACGGAAGCAGTGACGGTGATCCGGCAGATATGGCTTTGGGTCATGGTGGGGGTGGGGATCGGTGCGCTCATCCACAATTATGTGCCGCAGGATACGATTCACCACCTGATGGAAGCTGCAGGTGTTTTTTCAGTTCCCATTGCTACAGTTTTGGGGGTGCCGATGTACGGGAGTTGTGCTGCGATCGTACCGATTGCCGTGGTGCTGTTTGAGAAAGGTATACCGCTGGGAACGGCCTTGGCTTTTATGATGGCGATGGCTGCCTTGAGTTTGCCGGAGGCGATCATGCTACGTCGCGTCATGCGCCTGCAACTCATCGCGCTTTATTTTGGTATCACAACGCTGGCCATTGTATTTACGGGTTATTGGTTGAATCTCCTGGCCCGGTTCTTGTAGGTCCACGGCGGCGGGAGTGGATACTCGTAAAACTTTTACACAGTCATATCCTGCGGCGATGGGATTGATGGCATATGTTCGAGGTAGCCCTTAGAATACAAGGCTGTTTGTCGGCAGCAGCCAATATTCAGTTATTAATTGTTATTTATTATGCGTAATTAAATAAAAAATTTTAATTAACACCGTAATTACGAGCCTTATCAAAATAGACTTGGGCATGGTAGGTATTGTGAAGGGTAAAGCTGTCGACGCGCAGCGAAGTCTGCGCGCGAGTGAGTGCATTAACAATACGCAAACCGATCCCTGTTCCGCTGGTCAGCTCCTTTTTGATGGGATTGATGATAGACAGGCGAGGTGTGCCCTCCGGTGTTTCCAGTAACACGGATATAGGTCCTTCTCCATGTTTAAGGGCATTACTCAAAAGGTTGTGCAGCAATTGTCTGAGTATCCAGGGAACCGTTTCGACCTGTAATGCAGCTTCGTATTCAAAATACAGCTGGCGATGGTCTTCTTTAGCGAGAAGGGAAAACGGCTCGAGTACATCTTCGATAAGCACGGGCAACGCAACCTGTTCGCTTGTGGTATCCAACCGTCCGCGCTCAGCTTGGGCGATGAGCAAACACTGATTTACATACCCTTCCAGGCGCTGTAGCTCATCCTGCAGGTTTTCAGCCAATGTCGGTTCAATATTGGCCGATGAGTCTTCGAGTTGAAGGCGCATAAGCGTTAGAGGCGTGCGCAGTTCGTGGGCTACGCGCGCGGAGAATTCGGCTACGTCACGGTAGGCCGCTTCCAGACGCTCCAGCAACGCATTGATATTGCGGGTGATGGTTTCCAGTTCGCTGTCTGCGTCCGGAGTGCGTAAGCGTTCATCTAGATTGGCCGCCTGGATCTGCTGCAGTTGTCGATTGATGCTGGTGACGGGACGGAGGGATTTACGTGCGAGGTACCATCCCAAAGCGATGGCAAGTGCAGCAAAAGGCAGCGAGAAGAACAGCGATATGTGCAGAATATGCCCTGCAATGTCATCAATTTCCTTTGCTGAATAGGTCCCATGCAAAACGAAGTCAGGGTTTTCAGGGTGAACGCGTTGCCACTGTTCGAAACGCAGTTCATGGCGAAGATGAAAATAGGTGATGCCTGCGAACAGCAGACTTACCGCAAGCAGGCTAAGTGTAAACCAAGTTGTGAGCCGAAACTGCAGAGAGCTGCGTTTCAAGCAGACGCTCCTTTCAGCAGGTACCCGACACCCCGAACGGTGTGAATCAGCGGTGGTTCGTGCGCTTGGTCGATCTTCTCGCGCAGGTATTTGATGTAGACCTGGACAACATTCGTCCCCGAGTCGAAGTGTTGATCCCAGACATGCTCTACGATTGCCGTCTTGCTGACCGGCTGCGGCGACGCGAGCATCAGCAGTTCGAGCAGAGCAAATTCTCGATTGGTCAAAGTGATTTCCCGTGTTCCGCGCCAGGCGTGGTGGGAAATCAGGTCGAGCTTCAGATCGGCAACCGTCAGGTCGTTGCTTATCGACGGCCGTTGCCGCCGCATAACGGCTCGCAGGCGTGCCAGCAGTTCTGAGAGGGAGAACGGTTTGGGGACATAGTCATCCGCGCCTGCATCGAGGCCCTGAATACGGTCTTCTATCCGAGTTTTGGCGGTCAGCAAAATGGCGGGCGTCTGATAGTTATGTCTTCTGAGATGGCGCACGACAGAGACGCCGTCTTTACCCGGCATCATGACGTCGAATACCCAGGCATCATAAGTATGGTTTTCAGCCAGCCAAACGGCTTCATCCCCGTTCGTAGCAACGTCAACTGCATACCCCACTTCCTGCAATCCCTTTTGGAGGAAGCTGGCGACTTTCGCCTCGTCTTCTGCAACTAAAATGCGCATATTAATGGTTTTTACAGAGTAGTCCTTAGCAAGTTTCAGGGGAATAGGCAAGGTGTCTTGACCGCAACGCATTTGCTCGCACCCTGGTCGTTGTTGCTGCCAGGATAACCTGACCGCATCTCAATGTGCTGGCGAGTTGTATTAACGGTGTCCGCCTTTAACTCGAATCACCAGAGACGCAGCAAAATGGTTCATGTCTAGAAAATAGCCGTGCCCAACGCAGTCATGCGGATGCAGTTGGGTGGACACCCTGCAAATGCGCATGGCAAGTTGCGTGCTGCCATTGTCGGTCATGGGCGATTATGCTCGATGAGTGGTGAGAGATTCGTGTTAAGTGTTCAGTCGTCATCGTCATCGTGTTCGTGTTCATCGTCACTGTTGTTTGGATTCCAATAGTCACCCGTATTTTGCGAGTGTTCGTCGATCTCGTTTTCTTCACCTTCTCCGAGCGTGATGGTGCGGTTTATCCAAGGTAATTTCACCTTGCCCGCCCCCGGTTGAAAGTTGCCGAATAACTGCCCCATAAATGTCAGGCTAAGACTGAGGACAATGACTCCAAGTAGCGGACGCGACGACGGCAGCGCTGCGCTTTTGGGTGCCTGTTTTTTGCCGGTAAACATGGACAGTGCGATTGTTTCCTTAAAGCGGACAGTGTGTACGAGCAAGCCCAATAAGTGCGCAACAATGGTCGCCAGGAGCAGCCATGCGAGAACAGTGTGGATGTCCTCCGCCCATTCGTTGTGCATATTGATGCCCGTCCAAACGGTTCCCGCTAACAAACCAAACATCCATAAGTAAACAGTCCACGCCAGCGGATTGTGTCCGGGAACGGCAGCGGCTTCCTGACCGAAAAAACTGCGAAAGTAGGCAGGGGCTCCACGAATAGCTGTCAACAGACCGCGCAGATGGCTGTGTTGGGTCCCTACGACGAATAATACCAGGCGCAGCAATAGGAGATATCCTGCACTCAAGCCAAATAGCATATGCCATTCGAAAAGAGGAGAATGTTCGCCTGCCAGTAATGCGAGACCCAGGGCGAGGCTGATCGACCCCGCAAATAACCAGTGAAATATCCGCAAAGACCAGTCCCAGATGATAACTTTAGATGCATGCTTTGTATTCATCTATCCATTCTAACCGATCTTAGATTAGAATACACAAGGTGGGCACATTAGAAAATTCTCAGATTTTCATGCCTGTAAATGGCTGTGATTAGATTAGCATTTTTTAATTATGCAGTAACTGTTTTCTAATTGTCTGCAGGTTATCATTGGGGTCTATGAAAAAAAACATTCGTTCCATTCATCATCGCTGCGGTGTTGTTGGTAGGAGTGTCTAATTTTACCCCAGCCGCGGTTTCACCATGTAAACAATCACTATTTTTTGACCCTCTAACGCTCAATCCGCTTTGCTCCCAAAGACGCAAATGCTTTAACTTCTCTGCACGGCTGTGAACTACATGCCAATTGTGATTAGTGTGGTTCGATTCCGCTTTTTCTTTCATGCTCGCTATAATGCCAGCACTAAATATTTGCGCAATAAGGCCAAGTTATTGACGGATACAAATAATGTCCAAACTGGCTCAGATGTCATCATATGGTCAACTGCATTTAAGAATGGGAGCTGATTAATGCGAATCTCGTTAATTGGTGCTGAAAAAGTTAGTTGCTTCGAATATGCTTACGCTCTTCAAAGCAGACAATTTCTTAAAAAATGAAGCCCAATCTATCATCAATCAAAACACTTTTCCTCATTGGAGCCCCCCTTAATCTTCTCGATCACATTATGCGGCGTCTCAAGAATCGCACGTGCTGGCACACGAAGCACCTTCCAACCTTGCGCCTGTAGAAACGAGTCTCTCGACCGATCGGTCGTCTTCGTCTCGTCGTGAAAATCCGCTCCGTCGACTTCGATCGCTAGCCGCACACCCTCCTTAGAGCTGAGGGAGAAATCCACCTCGACATCCCCGATCCGTGGATGAATTTCCGGAGACCAACCCTCCACGATCATCCAGCTATAGAGCTCCAGCTCAGCCGGGCTCGTGTCGCGCAACGTCTGCACATCGTTACAGTAGTCAGCCAATTTTCGAAGAATACCAGAAGGCTCCTGCTGCAAACAGTAATCGAAATCCGCGACCACAAACAACGCCTGCCGTGCCCGCGTCAGTGCCACATTGATCAGATTCGGCGGCGACTCCACCCACTTACTCGCGCTACTCGTGATACCGGCAGCGACCACAGGGCTAAATATAATGATGTCGCGCTCATCCCCCTGAAAACCATAAGCCGAGTCCACAAGTATCTTCGACGCCGCTCCGTCCGCCTCCAGCAGGTTCCTCAGCAGGTCCTTCTGTGCAGAAAACGGCGTCACCACGCCGATGCTGTAATGCTGCATTTCCGAGTCGGAACGTAACTTCCGGATAAGCCCCATCACCGCTTGCGCCTCGGGCATGTTCTGCCAGCTGCGCCCGCGCTCGCCACGGCTAGCGCGTCCGCTCACATGCTGCTTATGCACCCCGGAGCCCACCGGCAACGAGCGCCCCTTCGAAGGGTCCGTCTTCAGCACCAGCCGCTGCTGGTAGATATGCCGATTCGAAAAGCCGATGATTTGCGGATTACTCCTGAAGTGTTCATCCAGGTGGAGCACACCGGCCCGGCCCCTCGGCAGCGCATCCGCCGCAGCCGAATACACATCATTACTCGCATGGCCAATCAGCGTCAGGAACGGTTCCACCTCAAACTTCTTAGCCAGAGTCAGCTCCTCCGTATCCTGGACCGTCGGGATTGCCGGCAACTGCTCACTGTCACCGATGATAGCCAGACGCTTCCCACGATAAAGCAAAGGCAACAAATTCGTCAGCGTGCACTGCGAGGCCTCGTCGATCACCACCAGATCAAACAACTTCGGCTCCAACGGTATCGCCTGCGCCGCTTGCGCCGTCGTGATCCAGATCGGCACGACCCTCAGGCTACGCCTAAACAGATCAAAATGCTCCTCGGAGATCTTCCCATTATTACGGCGCATCGTTTTCTCCAGCTGGTCCACCGCGTCCACCGCATCATCGTCCTTCTGCAAACGCGATAGCCAGGCCGTCTTCGAATCCTCGAAGGAGCCTTTCTCCAACTCCGCATCGATCTGCGCAATCTTCGCTTTGATGATCTCGGGGCTAAAGTCACGGAACGCTTCACTGATCTTCTCCACCGGCCAGTCACCCTTCGCTTCTGCCACGCTCTCTCGATAAACAGGCTCCAACTCCGCGCGCGCTGCCGTTTCCGGAAGCACCTCGATCGCTTCGAGCAGCTGCTCACTTGCCCAGCTCTTCTCCTTAGCAGCTTCCCGCTCCGCAGTCGGGAGCACATCATTTTCCAGATGCTCGACCCGTCCGCATAGCGCTTCGATCCGCTCCATATACCCGGTCAATTCCGCAAATTCCGGCCATTCCAACTTCGAATCGATCGAAAGAAAACGCTTCGAAGGCTCCTCTGCGAACCACTCCTTCATCCGGTCCTCCGCTTGCGGCACATTCTCAATCGCACGCCGCGTCGCCCCGATTTCCATCTCCGCCTCTGCCGCCTGTTCCCAAGTCCGCTTCAGCTCGCTCAAATTCCCCGAGTAGTAAGCCCCGCGCACCTCCGTCAACGTCTTGGGCGAAGGCTCCTTCTGGAGCGCATCAAGCGCCTTGACAAATCTCACACCCAGGCCACGCATCCAATGTTCCTTGATCGGTTGGCCGCTGGCTAGATTTCTCCAGTTCCTCACTACCGATTGAATCAGTCGCAACGCACTCTCTTTCGCATGCTTCTTCTCTATTCCGACTGCCGCTCGTTCCGCCAGCTTCGCCAGTGCTTCCGCCTCATCCGCCACGCGAACCCAGCCTGCCTGACCCTCATCCTCCGGGATCTGTGGTAACCCAAGC
>Ga0102943_1000456_pt1 | contig 27377 bp, 21 predicted proteins | sample SalPonC_black_MG_FD_78174 | JGI IMG/M metagenome (GOLD analysis project Ga0102943, IMG submission 78174) | Salt pond soil microbial communities from South San Francisco under conditions of wetland restoration - Salt Pond MetaG... | ecosystem: Environmental > Aquatic > Marine > Intertidal zone >...
CAAGGATGTGGGCCGGGGCACCGGTCTCGGGCTTGCCACCATATACGGCATAGTCAAACAGAACAAGGGCTTTATCAATGTATACTCAGAGCCGGGTCAGGGCACCACCTTTAAAATCTATCTGCCCCGGTATATGTCACAAACCGCGCACCAGGATCTCCCGACTCCCTCCGGTAAGACCCCCGGGGGCACTGAAACCATTCTGGTAGTGGAAGATGAAACAGCTATTTTGCAGATGACACGCATGATGCTGGAAAAGCTGGGCTATGCTGTACTTCCGGCCGCCACACCCGGTGCAGCCATGGAACTGGCAAAACACCACCAGAAAAGTATTCACCTGCTCCTCACTGATGTGGTCATGCCGGAAATGCACGGCCGGGACCTGGCCGGACAGCTGGCAGCCTTTTATCCGGATCTGAAGTTTTTGTTCATGTCCGGATACACCGCCAATGTTATCGCACACCAGGGGGTGCTGGATAAAGGGGTCCACTTTATACAAAAACCGTTTTCCATGAAGGATCTGGCCGCAAAAGTGCGCAGCGCCCTGGATCAGTGATCAGCGATATTTTGTCTTGACTTTGCCGCAATCAAGCATGTATCAACAGACAAGGCAGCAATCCATCCCGAGATTATTGTGAAAGGAACAGGTTTCATGCAATTGCACGCAAAATGGGTTATCACCTGTGTCTGTTTTCTTTTTCTGACCGGCAATGTCTGCCTGGCAGATGATACTGCCGCACCCATCCGCATCGGGGCCACTGTATCTCTGGAAGGCAAATTTCAGGAGCCCTCGGCCATGATTCAAAAAGCGTTCATATTCTGGGCTGACGAGATCAACCAGAAAGGCGGTCTTCTCGGACGCAGGATCACCCTCATCCTGTATGATGACAAAAGCCGGCCAGACCTCGCCCGGGCCCTGTACAAAAAACTCATTGAACAGGTTCGGGTGGATCTTGTGTTTTCTCCATACAGCACCCCGCTGACACTGGCGGCTTCCGAAGTCAGCGAGCAGCATGAGATGGTCATGATGGCATGCGCAGCAGCAGCCAGAAAACCCTGGCAGAGAAACTTTCGATATCTGTTCGGGTTATATGCGCCTGCCAACCGTCAGTTTATCGGACTGCTTGATATGATGGCCAGAAAAAACCACAGGACCCTGTCAATACTTTATGATGAAACATCTGCCTTTAACCTGGACATTGTAAACGGGATACACCAGTGGGCTGATACATTTGACATCACCATCATGTATGAACAGGGATTTCAGGACGGCAGAAAAGCGCTGCCGCATCTGGTGGCTGCGGTCAAGGAAAAAAATGCTGCGGGACTGATTCTGTCCGCCTATCCGCCGGACTGCTATGCACTGCTGGGCCTGCTGCAAAAAGAACAATACCGGCCGCCTGTTCTGGCAATGCCCATCGCCCCTGTGCACCCGGATTTTCATAAAAATGCCGGTGATATGGCTGATCTGGTTTTCAGCACCTCCCAGTGGGAACCGGATGAGCGGATTCCCTTTCCAGGAACACAGCGGTTTGTCGAAAAATTCACGAAATTTGCCGGACATCTGCCCTCTTTTCATGCGGTTTCCGCCTATGCAGCCTGCAGGCTCTATGAGCAGGCAGTTGTCCAGACCGAATCCCTGGACAACAAACGGCTGCGTGACTATATTTTTTCCCTTGATACGGTAACTTTGCTCGGACGCTTCAAAGTGGACCACACCGGCATGCAGATCGGGCATAACCCGTTCATTATTCAATGGCAGAAGGGGAAAAAACAGATCGTCTGGCCCCGGAAGCTGCAGACAGCAGCACCTGTTTTATAGGCAAAAAAATTCTATGACAGCCCTGAAAACCGCATTTTACAACCGCATTCTGTTCAAGCTGCTGGTGCCGGTGGTTATCATCGGCATCACTTTTTCAACACTTCTGGTAGGTTTTCTGTCATCTCCCATGAAAGATTTTTTAACCCGGCAGTTTGATGCCAATCTCCGCCTGGCATCTGTTACAGGGCTTAAGATCTGTGAAGACAGCTTCAATTATCTGCTGGATCTGCGCATGGAACAAAACCGGGAAATGAACCAGGCGCTGCAAAACGAGGCCCTGGAAAAGATAAAAACCGCCAGCAGCCAGTTTCCCCATATTCATCTGCTGGTTGTGGAATCCGGTCATGACATAAAGGCCGGTTCTCTGGAAAGCACCCCCAAAGAATGGGAGGATTTCTCCCTGGAAGGACAAAATGACGTCACAATGCGATGTCGTTTCAACGGCAGGGCTGCCAGATCCCACGTACAGTTCTTCCCCTTCTGGGACTGGCATGTCATCAGTTTTGTGTTTGAAGAGGACTACAAAAGCCCGGTAAGGATGGCCTATACCGCCACCTATCTGGGTTCGGCAGGTGTTTTTCTGGCCATGCTCGTCACCCTGGTTGCAGTGTTTTTCCTGTTCATCAACAAACCCCTGCACCGGCTTATCTCTGCCACCAATGATATTGCCGATGGCAGATTTTCCAGAATGGACACCATTGTGCCTGATGAATTCGGCCAGCTGATGAAAGCGTTCAACAGCATGGTAGCCAGCCTTGAAAATGAAAAAGCAGCAGTCAACAGCCTGATTCACCAGCTCAGAGAAAGTGAGGCCTTGTTCCGGTCCCAGTTCGAGTTCGGCAACATCGGCATTGCCATCACCTCTCCTGAAAAAGGCTGGCTCCGTGCCAATGACAGGCTGTGCCGCATGCTGGGCTATAATGAAGAAGAACTGCGGCAGAAAACCTGGTCCGACATGACCCATCCCGATGATCTGGCAGCCGATATGGCCAGTTTCAACCGCATGCTGGCCGGTGACATTGACAGCTATGAGATGGAAAAACGGTTTTTCCACAAAGACACAACCATTGTGTTCACCCACCTCAATGTGTCGTGTTTCAGGAATCCGGATCAATCCGTTAAATTCATCATTGCATCCCTATTGGATATCACCGACAGAAAACAGGCGGAAGAAGAAAAAAAGCAACTGGATCTCCAGCTGGCCCAGGCCCAGAAAATGGAGGCCATCGGCACCCTTGCCGGCGGGATCGCCCATGACTTCAACAATATGCTGGGGGTGATTTCAGGGCGGGCAGAGCTGGGCCTGAAAAAGACGGCCCCCACCGATCCAGTGCACAGGGATCTGGAACAGATCCTCAATGCTGCGGGCCGTTCCGCAGATATCACCCGGCAGCTGCTCGCCTTTGCCAGAAAACAGACCATCTCTCCCAGGGTGATCGACCTGAACCATACCGTGGGCAGCATGCTGAAAATGCTGGGCCGGCTTATCGGTGAAGATATCGACCTGCTGTGGCAGCCAGCCGGTGACCTGTGGCCGGTGAAAATTGATCCTTCCCAGCTTGATCAGATCCTGGTGAACCTGTGTGTAAATGCCAGGGACGCCATCGCAGATGTGGGCAAAATTACCATTGAAACCGGCATGAAAGTGTTTGATCCAGCTTACTGTGCCGCACATGCCGAATTTGTGCCCGGGGAATTTGTCCTGCTGGCGGTGAGCGATGATGGCTGCGGCATGGACAGACACACCCGGAACAATCTGTTTGAACCCTTTTTTACAACCAAGGAAACCGGCAGGGGCACCGGGCTGGGTCTTGCCACGGTATACGGCATTGTCAGACAGAATAACGGATTCATCAATGTCTACAGTGAGCCGGAAAAAGGCACCAGCTTCAGGATCTATCTCCCGCGCCATTGCGCAGGCATGCCAGACACAATCCAACAAAAACCGGCGGCATTACTGCCCAGGGGCAGCGGCGAAACCCTGCTTGTCGTCGAAGATGAAGCCTCTATTCTGGACATGCTGGAATCCATGCTGAAAAGCCTGAATTACACCATTCTTACAGCAGATTCTCCGGGCCGTGCCATGGCTGCAGCCCAATCCCATGACAGCCGGATTCATCTGGTCATCACCGATGTGGTGATGCCGGAAATGAACGGACGGGATCTGGCCGGAAAACTGTCTGCTCTGTACCCGGACATCAGAATTTTGTTCATGTCCGGGTACACCGCCAATGTCATTGCCCATCAGGGGGTGCTGGATGAAGGGGTCCACTTTATCCAGAAACCGTTTTCCATGCAGGAACTGGCCGCCAAAGTGCACGAGGTATTGGGGGTCAGCAGTTCCAGCAGGCCGCTGTCTGGCCGGGACCCCGCCGGGTCAGGTCCGGGGCCGTGTCACGGCAGGTCTGGGTCACATACGGGCACCGGGACTGAAACCGGCACCCGGCCGGCGGATGCATGGGATTGGGAGCCTCCCCCGGACAGATGATGCGCTGCCTGGCCCGCTGGACCGGGGGGTCGGGCACCGGCACCGCAGACAAAAGTGCTTTGGTATACGGATGCACCGGCGATTCATAGATCAAATGCCGGTCTGCCAGCTCCACAATATTGCCGGCATACATGATGGCGATGCGGTGGGATATGTGGCGCACCACAGCCAGGTCATGGGCGATAAACAAATATGCCAGCCCGAACCGGGCCTGCAGGTCCTGCATCAGGTTCACCACCTGGGCCCGGATGGACACATCCAGGGCACTCACCGGCTCATCTGCCACAATGAACTGGGGTTTCAAAGCCAGGGCCCGGGCAATGCCCACCCGCTGGCGCTGGCCCCCGCTGAAGGCGTGGGGATAGCGGGCGCCGGCATCCGGCGGCAGGCCCACCAGTTCCAGAAGCTGTGCCACCTCGCCTGCCGCCTCTTTGGTGTTTTTCACGATACCGTGCACCAGAAGCGGCTCTGCTACGATATCAATAATTTTCATGCGGGGATTCAAACTGGCGTAAGGGTCCTGGAACACCAGCTGCATGTGCCGGCTCAGGGCCCGGACCGTTTCTTTTCCAGCATGGGTGATATCTTTGCCCTGGAAATGTATGGTACCGGCACTGACCGGCACCCGGCCGAGTATGGCCCGGCCGGTGGTGCTTTTTCCGGAACCTGATTCCCCCACCAGTCCCAGGGTTTCACCGGGATGGATATCAAAACTCACTTTTTCCACTGCATGCACCTGGAGGCGTTTTCCGCCCCAGAACCCGGCCCGGCCGGCATCAAAGATGACGTCCAGATCTTTTACCCGAACAAGCGGCAAATCAGCTGCCACCGCATTTGCCGTCCGGGATGTCTCCTCTTTTGCCTGCCCCGTCATCTGGTGCCTTCCTTTATTGCACACCAGCACGAGACATGGCGGTCATCACCCAGCGGCGTGAGGGTCTGGGACCGGAGACAGTCCTGTTTTGCCTGGTCACACCGGGGGGAAAAAGCACACCCCCGGGGGGGTGAGATCAGATCCGGCGGCACCCCGTCAATGGAAACCATGCGCTCGGTGATTACATCCAGTCGGGGGGTGGCCCGGATCAGCCCCTTTGTATATGGGTGCACCGGACTGGCAAACACCTGGTCTGCATCCCCCACCTCCACGATACGGCCGGCATACATCACCGCCACCCGGTGGCAGAGCTGGGCCACCACCCCCAGGTCATGGGTGATGAGAATCACAGACACCTGCAGCCGCTGCTGCAGATCTGCCAGCAGTTCCAGGATCTGGGCCTGGATGGTCACATCCAGGGCGGTGGTGGGCTCATCTGCGATGATGAGCCGGGGCTCGCACGCCAGGGCCATGGCAATCATCACCCGCTGGCGCATTCCCCCGGACATCTCATAGGGGTATTGTGTAAGGCGTTTTTCAGGGGCATTGATATCCACCAGATCCAGCAGATCCATGGCCCGTTTCCGGGCCTGGTCCCTGGTCATGCCCAGATGGTGGCGCAGCACCTCGGTGATCTGGGTGCCGATGGTAAACACCGGATTTAAAGAGGTCATGGGGTCCTGGAAAATCATGGCAATGTCCTTGCCCCGGACCTTGCGCACAAATTTTCTGCCGGCCGGGTCCAGCAGGGATTGTCCCATGAAAAAAATATCCCCGCCTTCGATCCGGCCCGGGTTGGAGATCAACCCCATCACCGCCTGGACTGCCACGCTTTTGCCGGACCCGGATTCCCCCACAATACCCAAGGTCTGTCCATGTTCCACCTGGAAACTGACCCCCCGGGAGGCCTGGACCACCCCGCCCCGGGTATAAAAGTTCACCACCAGGTTCCGCACTTCCAGAAGGGGTGTTTTCCGGCTGTCATTCATGGCGTTCTGGACTCCTTTTCAATTACGGCCTGCATTTTTTTGCGCATGGTCCCTGCCATGTGCCGGGCAAACTGTTTTTCGCGCTCCTGGGGATCGGAAATCAGCCGCAGCCAGGAAGCCACAAGATTAATGGCAAGAACGGTGACCGCAATGGCACACCCGGGTATGGTCACCAGCCACCAGGCCATGAACATGTAGTTTTTTCCCATGGACACATCCAGGCCCCAGGAGGTGGCCGGCGGCTGTATCCCCAGTCCCAGAAACGAAAGCGCAGCTTCCGCCAGAACAATTCTGGCAAATTCCAGGATGGCCAGGGTGAGCAGAGGCGAGGTGAGATTGGGCAGGATATGGCGGAAGATAATACGGGGCCACCGGCACCCCACCACTTCTGCCGCCTCCACATAAGGGGACTGGCGGATGGACAACACCGCGCTGCGGGTCATGCGGCCGTACACCATCCATCCGTTCAACGCCAGCACCACCACCACCGTGGTGAGGCTGGGGCCGATCACCGCCAGGATGATCAGGGCCAGGAGCAGCCCGGGAAACGCCACCTGGGTGTCGATCCAGCGCATGACAAAGGCATCGGTCTTTCCGCCCAGGTAACCGGCCATCAATCCCATGACCACGCCGAAACCACCGGCCAGAAGCACCACTGCCGCCCCCACCCACAAGGAGACCCGGGCCCCGTGAATGGTCCGGGACAGCACATCCCGGCCCAGGTGGTCGGTGCCCAGCATGTGGTTCCAGGTGCCTTTTTCATACCAGACAGGCGGGGCCAGCCGGGCGGTGAGATCCTGGTCCGTGGGATCATGGGGGGCGATCACCGTCGCAAACACCGCCATCAGCACCAGGGCGGTGATCAATATCACCCCGATAAGCCCGGCCTTGTCCCGCTTAAGTTCCCGGCCCAGTTCCAGCAGTTTTTCCACCCGTTCATACCGGTTCTTTTCCAGGGCTTTTTCCAGGGTGTCTGCGCTGGTGCGGTTCATGTCAGCTTCAGCCTCGGGTCGATGAGTTTGTAAATAAAATCCATGGCAATATTGATTGCCACCACACTGACAGCCGCAGTAAATACAATGGCCTGGATCAGGATCAGATCATCGCGTTCAATGGCCTGGATGGCGGTAAGGCCGATGCCCGGCCAGGCAAACACGGTTTCCACCACCACGGAATATCCGGCCAGGGACCGGATCACCTCCCAGCCCACCAGGGTCATGATGGGAAGGCCTGCATTGCGCAGGGCATGGAGTCCCACCACCCGGACAAAGGGCAGACCCTTGGCAAAACTGGTCTTGACATACTGCTGGTTGAGTTCGTCAATCATGGAAGAACGCACCAGCATCACCAGCCTGGCCAGGGTGGGCAGCCCCATGGTCAGGGCCGGCATGATGATATGGGCCGGGGTGGCAGCACCCGAGGTGGGCAGGATCTTGAACTGCACTGCAAACAAAACAATGAACAGCAGCCCCAGCCAGAACTGGGGTACGGACAATCCCAGCAGGCTGCCGAACACCGTGACCCGGTCCACAGCCCCGCCGGGGCGCAGGGCTGCAATGATTCCCAAAGGAATGGCCGCCACACAGGCAAACCCGATGCCCACAGCGGTGAGCAGCATGGTCATGGGCAGTTTTTCAAACACAATATCCATGGCCGGCCGTTTCTGCCACAAAGATTCCCCGAAGTCCAGCCGGGCGATATTGCCTAAAAACTCACCAAACTGGATATAAATGGGCCGGTCCAGGCCCAGTTTTTTTTCAAAGGCAGCCCGCTGTTCCAGGGTGGACTCCAGAGGCAGCATGACCTGGACCGGGTCCCCCACCATGCGGGTCACCACAAACACAATGACGGTTACCCCCAGGATCACAATCAGGCCGTGCATCAGCCGCCGGTAGATAAACCGTCCCATTACGGCACCATCTCATGTATAGATGTTATCGGCCCAGGTACTGGCGTTATCAGCATTGTGTCATTTTTCCCGCTGTGCATGCCGGAACCGGTTCCCATAAAAAACCCTGCCTGCATCACTGGATCCGCATTTCCTTTACCAGCAGCCGGGCATCCACCCGGCCGGGCCATACCAGGCGCTGGCTGAGTCCGTAAATATCTTCAATATTGAGCAGCCATACAAAATAGGCCTGGTCATGGGCCAGCTTGACCGCCTGGTGATACAGGCTTTCGCGTTTCTGCTCATCGGTTTCAGACCGGGCTGCATCGATCAGGCCCGCCAGGGTTTCATCGGTGTTGGAAGCACCGACACCCCCGGCCTTGTAATAGGCGGAAAAGCTTTTGTCCGCATCCAGCAGTTCATTGGAGGAAACCACAAAAATGGCGTCCGCCCGGGTCTTGCGGTCAAACAGCCGGTTGAGGTATTCATTGAATTCAAAAATCCGCACCTTCACATCCAGACCGGCCTTTTTCCAGTAATCCGCCACTGCTTCCACCAGATCCCGGTCTTTGAGCCACCGGCCGCTGGTACCGATCAATTCGATGGTCTGACCGGCGGCACCGGCTTCTTGAACCAGCTTTCCGGCCTTGTCAGGGTCATAGGGATAGGCTTTTACCTGGTCATTGTACCCGAAAAACGAGGGGCTCAGCAGCTGGCCCTGGGCCACCTGGGCAAAGCCTTCAAACAGTCCCTGTGCCAGGGCTTTTTTGTCCACGGCATAGTTGAGGGCCTTGCGCACCCGTACATCCTGTGTCACACCTTTGTCCGCATTGAGGATGATAATGGGATGTTCCAGTCCCAGAACATTGACCGATTTGGGCACATGGGCGGTGAACTCGGGCAGCAGGTTGGTGATCAGATCAAACTCCCCTGCCATGAGACCGGCCAGCCGGGTGCCGGGTTCCTCGATAAACCGGTATCTCACCGATGTAATCTGGGGGGCCGGTCCCCAGTAGTCTTCATTGCGCACCAGATCAATGTGCTGGCCCCGCTGCCAGGTCACAAACCGGTAGGGCCCTGTGCCGACAGGATTTTCAGCAAACTTCGGGTCTTTGGAATGCTTTGGCGGCACCACCTTGAGCCAGTACAGCCGGGTGGGCAGAATAGGATCCGGTCCGTCAGTGATCACGTGCAGGGTCAGATCTCCTGTTGCACGGGCATCTTTGATGGTGGAAAAAAAGGAAATCTGCTCGGAATTGAATTCCGGGTCAATGACCCGCCTGATGCTGTAAACCACGGCATCAGCGTTCAAGGGCTCCCCGTTGTGAAATGTAATGCCGGGCCGCAGTGTCACTTCCCAGGTTTGCGCATCCACCAGTTTTGGCATCCGGGCCGCCAGAGACGGTATCAGGTCCCCTTCCGGGGTCCGGCCGAGCACTGTGTCGTAAATATTGTCATTCACAGCCCGCTCTCCCCCGTCTTCTCTGATCTGGGGATCCAGGGTGGTGGGCTCGGAGCCCAGCGCAATGGTGATCTGTGCATCTGCCTGTGCAGTACCTGCAAACGCCGCCACCATCAGTACTGCAGCCAGCAATAAACGCCCATACTTTTTCATCGGTCCTCCTTGGGTTCAGAAGTTATTGTTTTGCTTTTTTCACCAGGGCTGTTATGTCATCCCCCCACATAAACACCCTGTTTAAAATAGCATATTTGCTGTCACATTTATGCCAGAATTTTTTCCAGGCCCGCCTTTTTTATCCGATCTGCAACAGCGCCCGGATCTGTGGTGTACATCTTTTTTGATTTCATGCGGTCAAACAGCAGGGAACCGGAAAAAGTAAATTTAAGGCCCAGCCCTTCCGGGGTCTGCATCTGCTGCCGGACAAAGGCAACGGCATCGCCAAGCACTGAATCTTCCGGCAGCACAAGATATGCTTTTCCCCGGGACTGTTTGACAGCATTCACCCCTGCCAGGGTGCCGGTGCAGATGGCTTCGGTATGCCCCACCATAAGGCCTGCTTTTTCTCCGGCACAAAACAGGTTGTCCACACCATCCACCTTCAGGGCATCGTCCCTGGGGGACATGCCCATATACCGGACCGAGTTGCCGATACCCCCGGCATAGGGGTCTTCAAACCGGGCATTCTCCAGGCCCGGGATTTTTCTGAGACCATCCAGGGGGAAAAACGGTGTCATGAGCTTGGCATGACCGGTATCCAGCAGGATCACGTTGTTTTCAAAATCCGCTATAGCGTATTGCTGGCAGGCTTTTAAAGACAATTTGCCTGCCATGCGCAGGTGTTCCGCCAGAGCAATGACGGCCACGCCCTTTTCATTGAGTTCTTTTTGCAGATCAGGTGCCAGTGACTCTTTGTGCAGCTTGCATGATCCGCTCACAGCACCGGTCTGACTGCCCTTTTGCCCGTTGATTTCCGCAACACCGGCCCTGGCTGCGACACTGACCCTGCCGCCGAAGGAATGGCACCGCAGTATACACATGGCGCACCCGTTGCCGTGTTTCACACAATTGGCCGGGGGGCCGGCCGTCCCGGTGGTTTCTATAAACACATCCGCATCAAACCGGAACGTATCTTTTGCTTTTTTACCCATGACCCCGGTGATCTGTGTTTTTTCCATGTCCACATCCGTTACCCGGCAGCCCATTTCAACCCTGATACCCAAATCGTGCAGAAACCGCCTGATTTTCGGTTCCATGGTGGAAACATCGTACAAAGATGCATGGTTGTGTCCGGGAAAGGTGATGTCCCTGTGAATAAAATTGGATTCAATTACGGCAAAAATATCGCCGCCGCCCATGGCTTTTAACTCTTCCGTAGCAGTGAGGCGGCCGTTATTGCGCATAATACCCCCCACAAGGCCGGTGCCTAAAAGCATGTCTGTGCGCTCCAGCAGGACCACGTCCGCCCCCTGTTTTTTCGCACTCACAGCGGCAGCGCATCCAGCCCACCCGCCGCCGATAACAATTACCTTCATAGTTTTTTCTCCATTCGTATCTTCCAAAAGATGGGGCGGTACTGCACGGTTATTCCCAACTCACGCCACACTTTCTTACCGGTGTATTCATCCCCCCCAGGTGATCTTAATTACACTGGCGTTTTATTGTCAATATAATTATTTGACAAAATTTTCAGGAAAAAATAAAACAATATTGAATTTGATGCCGTGGCCACCAGGAACATTCATCAGGAAACAGATGCCATGAAACAGCACGTCACCCTTATCAAGGCCAGGGCGCTGTCCCCCCTGGCCCGGATTCTGGCCGGTAAAAATGTTGAAAACCCATAAACCGTCCCGGGTATCCGGCCCGAAGAGTGGAGCAGGCAGCCAGATGAACCCTATTGTTTTTTTAACCGGGATTTTCTTTTTCAACATGCTCTCCAGACTGGGGTTTGCCCCGCTGATGCCCGGCATTGAAACCGATCTGGCCTTAAATCACGGCCAGGCCGGGGGACTTTTCTTTCTTATTTCATCCGGATATTGTGTCAGCCTGTTCGGGTCTATTTTTTTAACGCCTGTCTTCACCCACCGCAGCCTTATCATTGCTTCGAGTTTTGCTGTGGGGACCAGCCTGCTGCTTGCTGCAGCAAGCCAGGGCATTTTCATTCTGCAGGTCAGCATGGTGTTGCTGGGACTTGCCGGTGGATTCTATCTTCCCTCCGGCGTTGCCAGCCTCACCGGTCTTGTGGACCGGCAGCACTGGGGCAAGGTGCTGGGGTTCCACCAGCTGGCACCGAATCTGGCCTATATCATCGCTCCGCTGGCAGCACAATTGTTTTTGTCCTGGCATTCCTGGCGCATGGTGCTGGCAGTCTACGGATCAGCCTGCCTGGTACTGGCGGTCAGCTATGCCGGATGGGGAAAAGGATTCACAGAGCGTACCGACCCGCCCCGGCTCACAGCGGTGAACACCATGATTCACAACCCTTTAATACTGGTGATCGCGGCCCTGTTTATTCTGGGGATGGGGTTGAATCAGGGAATATTTGCCATCATGCCCCTGTATCTCACCTTTGAGCGGGGAATTGACCTTGGCCCTGCCAATGTCATGCTTGGCCTGTCACGGATAGTGGCTTTTGGTTTTCCTCTTGCCGGCGGATGGCTGGGGGACCGCTTCGGTGTATGGCGGGTCATACTGGGGGCCCTGATATGCAGTGCATTGGGCACTTTTTTACTGGTGGTGCTGCCCGGTACCTGGCTGTGGTGGGCATTGATGGTGCAGGCCGGCGCCAGCGTATGTATTTTTCCTTTGTGCTTTGCTGCCATGTCCATGATCACCACTGCCCAAAACAGATCTGTTGCGGTTTCTGTGGTGGTTCCCCTGGCCCATTTTCTGGGATCAGGCATGGTGCCTTTCGGCATTGGGCTGCTGGCTGATGCCGGACAGTTTGATATCGGATTTCTCAGCCTGGGGGTGCTCACCCTCTTATGCCTGCCCCTGGTGCTGCTTTTAAAAAAAACCCGTTAGCCTTTACTGAACACCTGATGCTTTGCATCAGGCATCAGAAAAATAAAACGCCATTTTTTCCCGGCTCTGCACAAGGTCATCCGTATCGGGAGAAAACACCTCCAGGGTTATGGTGCCATCATAACCTGCCTGTTTCAGGGTTGCAGCAAATGCTTTAAAATCAATATTTCCCTTTCCCACAGCAAGGTGCTCATCTGCTTTTCCAAAATTGTCACTCACATGGACATGGCCGATGCGGCGGGCAAATCTGTGAACAAACGCAGCAAGTTTGGTCTGGTCCGGATCACCGATATTGGCGTGTCCTGTATCCAGGGTCATTTTCATATGGGCAAATTCCTGAAAAAGGGGATCAAAGTGATCCGGATCATAAAAAACATGGTACCCGGGAAACATATTTTCAAAACACAGCACAATATTCAGGCTGTCCGCCTTCTCAACAATGGCCACCAGATTTTCATGGGCATAAGCGGCTGCGGTTTCCATGACAAAAATCCCCATGCCGGTAATATACCCCGGATGCAGCACCGCTTTGTGGGCACCGATCCCGGCGGCAGCATCCAGGGAATGCAGCATTTCATCCAGCGAGGCCCTGCGGATGACCGGCGACAGATCCGGGGTATACACAAAAGAGGGCAGGTGACACACCACGGACAGGCCGGCAGCTGTCAGGGCTGCAGCAATCCGGTTTTCCATATCACGGACAACCCTCCAGTGGCCTTCCGGCGGATCCATGGACAGTTCGAAAAAATCAAACCCCAGATCCCCTGCTTTTTTTATTTCATCACACACCGGTTTGATTGGAAACCCGGCAGCCCCGTATTTCATAAATCTCCTGTCTGTGTTTTTTTCCTTTTACTCGGAAAATTTTTTTAAAAACCGGTCCAGTTCTTTTTCCACGCCCTTTTTCAACTGTTGCACAGCCTCGGAATCCGTGTCGGTGAAAATTTTGGTGACCACCCCTTTTATGTCCGGGGTGATAGACGGATCAGCCAGCGGACCTTTGATAAATATGGGAACCGGAATCCCGGCAAGTTCTGTGAGTTCTTTGCCGGTCTGCCCTTTTGAGGTTTCCACAACAGTGACGACGGCTTTGTAATCAATGGTCTCTTTAACGATATCTGCCAGGATGCCTGTTCCGGACAGGCGCAGGGCCGGAGATTTTCCCGAAAGGTCATCAAGAGACACCACCCCGTTTTTCACCACAGGATTACCGGTGAGTGCGGTGAAATCGGTTTCTTCCTGTTCTGCCACTTCCAATGTCTGTTTTTCCCGCAGCGATTTCAGGCTCCGCAGAAATTTTCCCGCGTTAAATCCCTTGATTGCCCCGTCTTTAAAGGAAAAAGACAGGCTGCCGTTCAGGTTCTGCTTCATGGCATCCACTGCAGCACCCCGGGTGGTCAGTGCAGCTGTCACATCCCCGGTTCCCCGGATCATGGCGTTCTGGGTCATGTCCCTGAGCAGCGGTTCCACCTCCACCCCTTTCACGGTTGTATCAATGGTGAGTTCCGGAATATCGCCACTGGCATCCAGCACCACTTTTCCCTCATAGGTGCCTTTATACAGATTGGCTGACAAAGGGGCTTTGGTGAGGATGCCGTCTTTTGCCGTCACATTTACCCGCACGTGAGACAGGGCAGCCCCTGAAACAACCAGGTCCTCAATGGCCAAAGACGCTTTGAGTTTGAGGGCCCGGATCATTTCCACCGGAATCAGGACGGCAGCACCTGCTGCCGCAGTTTCCGGTGTCTTTGGCGGGGATGCCTGTTTTTTGCCGGAAGCATCTTTGGCAGGCGGGGGCATATACCGGTCTGCATTGATCTGGTCCACTGCCAGGTTGCAGGTGATATCCGGATCTGAGAATCCCTGTACCTTCAGGTCCCCGTTCATTTGGGTGTCATCCAGGACCGCGGACAGGCTGGTAAGCGCAACAGCATTTGCAGAACCGGAAAATTGGGTTTCCAGAGCCACTTTCTTAAATACCCCGGCATCCGATGTTTCCGGCAGTGGCTGGTTCAGTTTTTTCATCAGGTCCTGCAGGTTGAACCGGGCCAGGGAAATATTTCCTTCGTATGCAGGGGATGTGCGGATCTGTCTGGCAGACAGGCTGCCGGACAGATTCAGATCCAGACCCTTGACGGAAAAAGCTTCCAGATGCAGGGTCTGTTTTTCCAGCTGCAGCTGTGCCGGCGCCTCCAGGGTTATGAAAACCGGGGGATTGGGAATCTGTCTGCCGGACAGGCCGAATTTTGCCTGCACCGGATCCACGGCCAGGTCCTGATAATTGCCCTTGAACCCGGCCTTCACCGCAGCCGTATCCAGCACAGCCGCCAGATCCGGCTGGTCCAGTGATGCAAGCAGCTTGGCAAGCTTTTTGCCGTCCAGGTCAAGACTGCCGTCCAGGACAGCCTTTTCAGAGCCCAGATGCCGGGCAGTGACATCTGCCTTCACCGTGATACCCAGCCCGGCAATATCCAGATTCTGCAGTAACACCCGGCCCTCTTTCATATCCACATCCAGGTTCACATCTGCATGAAATTTTTTCTGGCCTGCCCCGGCCCCTGCCAGACTTCTGCCCATATCTGCCAGAAACGCACTGCCCTGGACTTTGCCGGCCAGTTCCAGCAGCAGCGGCAGATCCGGTCCTTTGGCTTTCACATCACCTTTTACAGACAAGGCTGCAGACTGGATATTTTCAGCCTGGAAGGTGGCGGTTATGTCTGCTCCCAGCATATGTACTGCCAGCTGCGGCACCGACATCATGCCTTTTTTTGTATCCGTTGCAATCTCTGCCTGCAGGTCAAAGGACTGGTCCGGCAGTGCAGCCAGCTGTTTTGACAAAGAACCGCCTTCAAACACTTTGAACAGGCGGGAAAGGTCTTTTCCTGCAACATCCACATCCATGTCAATCCGGGAGACACCGGATCCTATGCCCCCAAGCACAATATTTCCGGTAACACCGGTATCCAGACCGTCTGCCTGCAGGTTCCTGACTGACAGGGTATCTTTTGCAAGATCCATTTGCATATCACACGCCAGGGTCAGCCTGGCAGGGGTTTTTCCCAGGGCTGGTCCGGAGAGCTTTGCATCGGCTGTAAACGGCTTTATTTCATACTGGCCGGTATTGAAATCATAAAATATTTTACCCTTGACAGCAGCATCTGCTGAAATGTCCGGGGATGTGGCTGCGGCGTTAAAGGTGAGGGCAAGATCAACCGGGTCTCCGGGCTTCACAGTGCCGGTGGTGACATTCAGATCAGATACGGTATATTTTTCCCCCAGGGCCTGGTCATCAAAACTGAAGTCTGCATCCTGGATATTTACGCCCCCTTTTAACAGGACCGCCAGATTTGCCGGGTCAAATCCTTTATCAGACGAAGGGGCAGGCGGTTTATCCGGCACCCCGGCTTCTGGTGTTCCGCCCAGGTCCTCCCAATTGGCTGCCCCATCCTTGTTTTTAACCAGATTGATGCGGGCACCCTTGAGGACAATGGTATCCATCTCCAGTTGTTTACTGAGCAGCGGCAGGGTCTTGACCCGGAGCTTGACATGTTCGGCCGCCAGCAGGGGCTGATCACCGAACCCGGGGGCATTTTCCAGAAAAATCCCGGATGCTTCCACCTGCAGCCAGGGGTAATATGCCATTTTCAGATCTCCCTGGATCTCAAAGGTCCGACCCATCTGCTGGCTGACCTTGCCGGCAATATAATCCTTGTACCGGTTGGGATCCAGGTTCAAGATGATAACCGCTGCAACAACCACCATAAGGACCAGTATTCCCAGTCCTGATAAAATATAAATAACCGGTTTTTTCATGAATTCACCTCCTGAATTGAATGGCTGTTTAAACTATACCTTTCCCCTGGAACGATTTCAATCACCACATGTCATTTTATGCCGGTCATGGCCGACTTTTTGCGGAGGTTGTAACAGGTGAGTGATGTCAGGGCCCTGTCGTCCTGAAACCGGAATCAGACTGATTCAACAGATCCCACCCCTGCTGTGCGGTTTCCACATAATGAAACAGATCCAGATCTTCGGGTGAAACCACACCTGCATCAACCAGCGCATCAAAATTTATCACTTTCTGCCAGAAACTTTTGCCGAACAATAAAATAGGCATGGGCGCAATTTTTTTTGTCTGCACCAGGGTCAATGTCTCAAAAAGTTCATCCATGGTGCCGAAACCGCCCGGGAAGGCAATCAACGCTTTTGCCCGTATCAGAAAGTGCATTTTTCTGATGGCAAAATAATGAAACTGAAAACTGAGTTCCGGTGTAATATAGGGATTTGGTGCCTGCTCATGGGGCAGCACTATATTCAAACCGATGCTTTTGGCATTCACATCATGGGCCCCGCGGTTGGCGGCTTCCATAATTCCCGGCCCCCCGCCTGTTGAAACCACGCACCCCGCACCTTCAGCATCCCGGCCTGCAGAGGCAATCATCCGGGCAAGCTTCCGGGCTTCGTCATAATACCTGCTGTAATCCAGATCCCTTTGGGCAATTTTAAGTTGTCCGGTCATATCAGGTTTGTCCGGGTTCTTTTCCGCCTCTGCCGTCAGGTAGTCAAGCCGGGCTTTTGCCGTATCGGAATCTTTAATGCGGGCACTGCCGAAAATCACCACCGTGGATGCGATATTCAATTCGGTCTGGATGATTTCGGGTTTGAGCAATTCCAGCTGCAGTCTTACGGGCCGCAGCTCATCGCGCATCATAAAATCCGTATCTAAAAAAGAAAGGGCATAGGACGCTGAGGTTGTCTGGGGGGTGTCTACATTTAGTTTTGATGACCTGGCATCTTCAGCAGCCGAAGGAAACAGGCGGGTTTTTTTTCTGGGAAAATCCATGTAACAATCCTTAAAATATCTGGTGAGTGATGAAACGCATTATTATATCCTGCCAATTCAGACAGATTCTACCACACAAGGGATGCCGGGTCAAAACCATATGACTGTCAGCACCGCCCCTGAACTTGGGCTTTATTTTTTATTTCAGAATACGTATAAGATGAATGTCAATAAAATAACTGTTCAGACACAAGCGGACAAAAGGAACTGCCATGGCATACAAGATATTTGTAGATGGCCGGGAAGGCACCACCGGGTTGCAGATCATTGATTATCTGAGTTCACGAAACGATATTGCACTGCTTGAAATTGATCCTGCACTGCGCAAGGATGTGCATGCGAGAAAAAAATTGATCAATCAGTCTGATGTCACCTTTTTGTGTCTTCCGGATGCTGCATCAAAAACATCCGCCTCCCTGGTTGAAAACCCGCACACCTGCATCATAGATGCAAGCACAGCTTTCCGCACCCATCCGGACTGGGCTTATGGTCTGCCTGAACTTGCCCCGGAACAGAGAAATATTCTCAGAAAAGCCAAAAAAATCACCAACCCCGGATGCCATGCCACCGCTTTTGTGCTGGGGGTTCATCCCCTGGTCAAAGCCGGCATCATGCCGCCGGATTATCCGGTCTGCTGTTATTCCATCACCGGATACAGCGGGGGAGGTAAAAAACTCATAGCCGCATATGAAGAACAGCACACCCCGGCTTTAGACAGCCCGCGGCATTATGCCCTGGGCATGGCCCACAAGCATCTTCCGGAAATGACGGTAAGAACCGGGCTTGCCTGTGCACCCGTATTCACGCCCGTGGTGGGTAATTTTTACAAAGGGCTGGCTGTAACTGTTTTTATCCACACCCGTTTTCTGGCAAGAAAAATCGGGCCTGCTGACATACAGCAGGTTCTTGCCGCGTATTATAAAGATGAAAAATTCATCACTGTTTTTCCTTTTGACGGAGAAAGAAATCTGGACAATGGATTTTTTGATGTCCAGGCCTGCAACAATACCAACAAAGCAGATATATTCGTGTTCGGCAATACTGACCAGATGGCTGTCATCACCCGCCTGGACAATCTGGGAAAAGGCGCTTCAGGTGCTGCGGTCCAGTGCATGAACATCCACCTGGGCATGGATGAGACAGCAGGCCTGGTATAATTTTCATTCTGCCTGTTTGCAGCATGCCATGGCATGATAAAGGGCCTTCAGCGCCATCGCTGAAGGCCCTTTGTTCCTGCGCAAAGTGCAGGTGCACCCAGCAGGTTTTATTTCATTTTATGGGGATCACACAACTGGTCCCCGCTCACAGCACCCCTGCCGCAGCCGCCGCAGAAATATTCAAATTCTGCAGCCTGGGGTTTGCACAGGTGTTTTTTCTTCCGGGCCTGCTCACCGCAGCTGCCGCAGGTGTACAATTTACCGGCGTTGGTGGGGTCACACAGATGCCCTTCTTCTGAAGAGATCTTTCCGCAGGATTTACATGTGTAGGTTGTCATAGGTCCTCCTTGGTTTATGGGATTAAAATCAGGATTCTGCAAGACTCCGGTAAAAGCTTCTCTCATACCAGGTCCGGGTATTGTCATCAAATACTGCTTCCTGCTCATGGATCAGTTTAATACATTCATCCGTCCAGGAACCGCAGGCCCTGACCACGGTATCGCCAAGACTGAACTTCTGGTTGCATACCTCACAGCCTTTTCCATTATGGGTATTGAGTATATCCAGATCCACAAGGTATGTGCTTTTCGATTTCTGCTGCATGGGCCTTCCCTCCTCTAACCATGTTTCAGATATAAACTGCATACTGTCTTGCTTAACTAACAACATAAGTCATGTTGGAATGATTGCAACTGAATTAAAAATATCTTGCTTTATCAGAAGAAAACCAGTAATATACAAATTTTTATTTTCCAAGGCTGGAACAATCCAGTCCTTTTACCTAAGGAATTTCCCTTCATGTCCCAGCAGAATGTACCCGTGACCGGGTTTGACAAAATGAACCTGGACCCGGCTGTGTTTTCATGCCTTGAAAATGTGGGCTATACCACCCCCACCCCTGTCCAGAGGCTTGCCATCCCCCATCTTCTGGCCAATAAAGATGTTCTGGGCCAGGCCCGGACCGGAACAGGCAAAACCGCAGCGTTTGCCCTTCCCCTTTTATCCCGCATCCGCCTTGATATCCGCCGGCCCCAGGTGCTGGTCCTTACCCCCACAAGAGAACTGGCCATCCAGGTGGCAGATGCATTTACAACCTATGGTCAGAATTTAAAAGGCCTTTCCGTTTTGGCTGTATACGGCGGCCAGAGTTACGGCATTCAGCTTGGCCGGTTAAAAAAAGGGGTCCACGTGGTGGTGGGAACCCCGGGCCGCCTCATGGACCACATGAAGCGCAACACCATAAACCTTACAGATCTTTTCTGCCGGGTGCTGGATGAAGCAGATGAAATGCTGCGCATGGGATTTATTGACGATGTGGAATGGATTTTGGAACGCACGCCTGAAAACTCCCAGACCGCTCTTTTTTCCGCCACCCTGCCAGGACCGGTCAAAAAAATTGCGGGCAGACACCTCACAAAGCCGGAAAACATCCAGGTCCAGCCGGAGGCCTTTGAAACCACTGCCATCCGCCAGCAGTTCTGGATGGCCAAAGGGGCCACAAAATCCCATGCCCTGGTGCGCATCCTTTCAGCAGCCTCCTTTGACGGGGTCATTGTGTTTGTGAAAACAAAATCATCCACCCTTGTCGTGGCCAAAAACCTGGAGAGCAATGGCTTCAAGGCAGAGGCCCTGAACGGGGACATGGCCCAGTCCGCCCGGGAACAGACAGTGGACCGCCTGAAAAACGGGCGTATCGACATTCTGGTGGCCACGGATGTGGCAGCCAGGGGACTTGATGTGGACCGCATCTCCCATGTGATCAACTATGATATGCCCTCCCAGGTGGATCCCTATATCCACCGTATCGGGCGCACCGGCAGGGCCGGCCGAACCGGAGAGGCAGTTTTGTTCACCGGAAGAAACGAACGCTGGATGGTACGGAAAATTGAGAAGGCCACCAGACAGCCCATTACGGAAATGCACCTGCCCTCTCCCAAGGCAGTGAACAAAAAGCGTATTGCCGACTTCCATGACAGCATCAGCAAGACCCTGGAAACCCAGGATCTGGAAACATTTGAATCTTTGGTTGCTTCCTATGCAGAAACCAATGCCTTGCCCATGGCAAAGGTAGCTGCTGCACTGGCCAGAATGGCCCAGGGTAACACCCCTTTACTGCTCCCTGCAAAAAAAGACGAAAAATCCCTTCCTGCCAGGGAAAAAACAAAAAAATTGGTTTCTGTGAAAACGTCTGATACCCCTTCCAGACCAGCGGCGCCCCAAAAAAATTCTGCCCCTGCCGAAAAATCACCTGCTGCTGAAACGGTCCTCCCCACACCTTTGCGGCCGGGCATGGAAAGATACCGCATCGAGGTAGGGGAAAGCCACGGCATAAAACCAAAAGATATTGTCGGTGCCATTGCCAATGAAGCCGGCCTGGAAAGCAAACACATCAAAGATATTAATATTCAGCCCCAGTTTTCCCTGGTGGATCTGCCTGAAGGCATGCCCAGAGAAATTTTCCGCCTTTTGAAACGCACCCGGGTGCGGTCCCGGCAGATGGCCATATCCAAATGTGCATAACCCCCCTCCCGGACAAAGAATGCAGCCGGGATGTTTTTTAAACTTTTTTACTTACAGGAGACCACCCATGAGCGGCAACGGCGGCAGCCCCATCAATATCGACTTTCAAGTGGATAAAAAAAATCTTTACCGTGAAGAAACCATTACAGACATGAAAATTGCCAGTATCCAGAAATTGATACCAGTGCACCCGGACGGGTCTGATGACCCCACCCGGGAAACCTTTTTTGTAGGCTCCACCCAGCTGGGCACTCCCCATGGACCTGTACCCATCCAGGCCAGACTGGAAGCAGACACCCTGGACCAGGCCATGGATGCCTTTCCCCAGGCCATGGAAACGGAAACCAAAAAGGTGGTGGCGCAGTTCAAAAAAATGCAGGCTGATCAGAAAAAACCCTCTGACTCCCGGATCATTATGCCGGGCATGCAATAGCATAAGGTTTGCCGGACACTGCAGCACACCTCACCCTCGGTTGCCGGCCGCTTTTCTTCCAGAAAGAGGATGCCGTGCATCCGCCAAAAAAGATCCGGCTTCCAGGAAGGGGACCTGGAAGCCGGGGTGCGTCTGGGCGCTTTTTGGAAGGATTTGTTTGGAGGGATATGAATGCCCGCCAGACGCGTTTCCTAAGGCCTCAGCCTGGTGGGAGTTTTGGGGTTTGACATGGGATGGATCTCCTCACACAGGCAATGCCCCATATTAATGGCAAGTATGGAATACTGTCAATTCGGAAAAACCCCTATATTCACTAGGGAAAAACCCCTATTGCTGCTGTGGAAGCTGGCAGGAAACAAGCAAAAAATCCTTTAAAATAAGAAGGTTGGTACAAAGGCCACCTGTTTTTGCACAGGTAAAAAAAAATGAAAGACACCCCATGATTAAATCCATGAATATAGCATGGTGGGTCCAGCGCTGGGCTGAGCTGACTCCGGAAAAGCCGGCCATCCTTTTCCAGGATGATGTCATCATCTATAAAGACCTGAGCCGGCGATCCGACAGAACCGCCTGCTGGCTCCAGTCACTGGGCATTGAAAAAGGGGACCGTGTGGCAGTGATGCTCTACAACTGCCCGGAGTTTCTGGATCTGTTTCTGGCCTGTTCCAGACTGGGAGCGATATTTGTACCCATCAACTTCAGGATCACGGCCCGGGAACTGGATTTCTTTATCAAAAACTGCCGGCCCCGGCTTTTTGTGCATTCAAGCGCCTTCACTGACACAGTCGATTCCCTGAATCTTGCAGCGTATCTGCCGCCCCTGATGGTGGCGGTACAGGGCCACACCTCTGGCAGCAGCGAAATTTTTGAACTGGACACTGCAGTTGCCCGGTTTGACGGAAACCGCCCGTTTCTGACCCGCAGCCTGGGCCCGGCTGACCCGGAAGAACCCCAGGTGATCATGTATACTTCCGGCACCACAGGCCAGCCCAAAGGGGCGGTGCTTTCCCATAGAAAAACTTTTTTCAACTGCCTGAATGCGGATATTTTTTTCAAGCTGCATGCCAGTGATATCATGCTGATATTTCTGCCCCTGTTTCATTCCGGAGGTCTGTTCATCCAGGCTGCCCCCACATTTTACAAGGGCGCCACCATGGTGCTCCATAAAAAATTTGACCCGGAAAAAGTGTTCCGGGATATAGCGCATTTCAAGGTATCCAAGTTTTTAGGCGTGCCCACCGTATTCCGGGAACTGCTCAAAGTGCCGCCGTCCCGACGGGGGGATCTGTCCTCTCTGCGGGTGTGTGCCGGCGGCGGCGAGCGGCTCACCCAGGACCTGATCCAGGCATGCGCAGATGCGGGACTGGCTTTCCGCCAGATCATGGGCCAGACAGAAACCTCCATTCTGCTGTGGGCATCTGAAAAAGATCCCTTGAAAAAACCGGGCACTGTGGGACGGCCGGTGTTCCATGCAGAGGTGGGCATCCTGGATGCCCGGGGCAGGCCCGCCCCCCCGGGACAAGTAGGAGAGATCGTGGTGAGAGGTTCCATCATGATGAAAGAATACTGGCAGGATCCGGTAAAAACCGAAGAAACCATAAAAAACGGGTTTCTGCACACAGGAGATCTGGCCTGGAGGGATGAGGACGGATTTTTCTTTCTGGCCGGCCGGGCCGGAGACATGTATATCTCAGGGGGGGAAAACGTGTATCCGGCTGAAGTGGAAAAATTTCTCAAGACCCACCCGGATATCCAGGATGTGGCCATCAAGGGAGTGCCCCATGAAATATGGGGAGAATGCGGTCATGCCTTCATCATCCCGGTTCCCGGGGCCTGCCTGACCGAAACGGATATTCTGGCCTTCTGCAGACAGGGCCTGGCCAAATTCAAATGGCCGGCACAGATTTCCTTTCGAGAAGATTTTCCCAGAACCTCTCTTGGCAAGGTGCGCAAGGCAGACCTGCACTGAACACTGCCCGGCCCCGGCAATGTCCTGATATAATGGGCTGCCGCCCCCTGCTCTCACCGACCGGCTCTCACCGACCGGCTCTCACGCCTGGTCGCATGCAAGGGGTATCAGCGGTCCAGGGTAAACCGCCATTTGCAGAACATATCATCCGGATGGGGATCAGGCGGGGCAAATTCGCAATGGACCCGGATCCGGTCATCCACCCTGCAGGCAAAGCTTTCAAACTCTTTTTTGTGCATGTGCTTGCACACATATTCACCCAGGCCCCTTTTCAGCCGGGCCTCCTGGGCAGGGCAGGAGGGTACGGTGATGATGACCTCATCCGGCTTTTCCAGGATGTCATATCCCACCAGAATACACCAGGGAAACAGTTTCAACGCATGGACAAACCCTGTTAGCCCCGGGTTTTCCCCGGCTTCTGCAACGGGAAATTTTTCCATCAGATCTTTGGCTGCATACCCCGCCACCGTGTCCCACACCTGTTCATTGAGTTTTTCTGCGGTGGCAAGATCAAATTTTTCCGTGGCACGGATAAACCAGAACGCATCCATGACCCGGTAGTTCCACAGCAAAAATTCAATATACGCCATCAATTGTTTTCTATCCATATCCTTGAACACGGTGAGATCCATTTTTCCCCCTTGGCTGTGGTGCGGTTCATCTTTTCATAGCACAAACCTGTGAAATATGCTATGCCGGATCCGATACCAGCACCAGGAAAAACCGGATGGTTTAAAAATTTTGTAAAAGGAGGCCGGTTATGCCCCTGTCCTTTGCATCTGTTTCCCATGGCCCTGTGGCTTTTGGTTTTTTCAATATTGCATCTGACATGCTGCTGCTGGAGCGGTATTTTTTCTTTTGTGACGATTTCTGCGCCTGGATGATGCATCTGGCAGAACAGCCTTCGCCCGCACCACTGAACTGTGACATTTTTCACATAAAAAACCCGGCGGATGCAGGAGATCTGATGGGTGCCATTCACGGCATACGGTTCACCGGATTCATCGGCAGCGTCTATAAACAGTTTCCCTTTCCAGATGATCCGGCCCAGTTCAAGCAAAACCCTGAAGGATACAGAACCAGAGAAAAAATAACCGCACTGATCGCAGGCTTTGCCCGAAAAAAGATCGTCACCGCAGAATTTGCCGCATCAGACAATTTCCGGTTCGGTGCTTATGAATTTTCCCTGCCGGTCTTTCATGAACTGATCAGGTATGTATGGCAGGGGGGATATCCCCGTTGGAAGGACGGCATCCGGCCGGCCTGTGTCTCTGCCATGGCAGACCGGATACACAAAACCCAAAACCGGTTTTTTACAGGGGTATTTCCATAAACCGATTTTTAATGTATGCTCACCCAAATTGAACGCAAATTTTTGAAAGGACAATGCCATGCCGATTGCAGATAAAATGGTCAAAATGGTGGAAGCCGCCTCAACCATCCGCAAGATGTTTGAAGAAGGCATCCGGATGCGGGAAAAATTCGGGCCGGACAATGTATATGACTTTTCCCTGGGCAACCCTGATGTACCCGTGCCCGCGGCAGTAAAAGACACCATGCTGGATTTGATCAACGACGACAGCATCTCCCATGGCTACATGCCCAACGCAGGATTTGTCCATGTCCGTCAGGCTGTGGCCAATTATCTGAACAGGGAATTCTCCGTGGGCCTTACCCCGGAACTGGTGGTGATGACCGCCGGGGCTGCCGGGGCGTTGAACGACTGTCTGCGGGCCCTGATAAATCCGGGGGAAGAACTGCTCACCCCTGCCCCCTATTTTGTGGGTTATAACCAGTATGCATTCGTGGCCGGGGCTGTCCTGGTAACCGCCCCCACCCGGCCGGATTTCCACCTGGACCTGGGTGCGATCCAGGCCGCCATCACAGAAAAAACCCGGGTGGTGCTCATCAATTCCCCCAACAACCCCACCGGTGCGGTTTACTCTGCAGAAGAGCTGGACGGTCTGGGAAGGGTTCTGGAGGCTGCCAGCAAAAAATTTGACAAACGCATCTACCTGATTTCAGATGAACCCTACCGGAAAATCGCCTATGACGTGGAAGTGCCGTGTGTATTTGATGCCTATGACCACACCATTGTGCTCACCTCCTATTCCAAGGAACTGTCTCTGGCAGGCGAGCGCATCGGGTACCTGGCCATCCACCCCAAGGCAGAGGATGCCGACCTTATTGCCGGCGCTGCCGGGGTGGCCAACACCATGATGTATGTCAATGCCCCTGCCCTGTTCCAGCATGTGGTGGGCCGCCTCCAGGGGGTTACCGTGGACATCGATATCTACCGGCGGCGCCGGGATCTTTTCTGCCAGGGGCTTAAAGAGGCGGGATATGAATTTGACGTGCCTGAGGGCGCATTTTATCTTTTCCCCAAAAGCCCCATTGAAAATGACGTGAAATTTGTCAACATTCTCAAGGAGCAGAACATCCTGGCAGTGCCGGGCACAGGTTTCGGCGGACCGGGACATTTCCGGCTCTCCTATGCTGTGCCGGACAAGACCATCACAGGATCCTTTGCCGGGTTTAAAAAAGCCCTGGACAGCCTGGGATAGATAACATTTCATCTGCCTGTAAAAACCATCAGGGGCCTGGTTTTTTTCCAGGCCCCTGATGGTTTTGTGCCGGTCTTTTTTTTGGTACTGCAAAATTGCTGCGGTGATACCCAGGCGCTTGCTCAAAGGCGCTGTGATACCGCTGTCCTGCTTATTTTGCCCCCTGCCTGGGTTTGGGAAGGGTCTCCAGGTCCTTGAGTGCTGCATCGATCTGTTCCTGGGGCAGGTCATGGTCTGCCAGTTCCCCTTTGAAGTATGAGGCATAGGATGCCATATCCACCAGGCCGTGGCCGGACCAGTTAAAGAGGATCACCTTTTCTTTTGCCTCTTCTTTTGCCTTGAGCGCTTCCCTGATGGCCATGGCCACGGCATGGTTGCATTCCGGGGCAGAGATATAGCCTTCGGACCGGGCAAAGGTGAGGCCGCCCTTGAAGGTTTCCAGCTGGTGAATGGCTTCCGGCCGGATGATGCCGTCCAGGATCAGCTGGCTGACAATGGGGGACATGCCGTGGTACCGCAGCCCGCCAGCATGGATGGGGGCAGGCACGAAATTGTGGCCCAGGGTGTGCATGGGCAGCAGGGGGGTCATCTGCACGGTGTCGCCGAAATCATAGGCAAAGGGCCCCCTGGTCATGGTGGGACACGATGTGGGCTCCACTGCAATGATGTCAATCTCTTTGCCGTTGATCTTGTCCCTGGCAAAGGGAAAGGCCAGACCCGCAAAGTTGCTGCCCCCGCCGGCGCTGCCGATGATCACATCCGGGTAGTCCCCTGCCATTTCCATCTGCTTCTGGGCTTCCAGCCCGATGATGCTCTGGTGGATCATCACATGGTTCAGCACCGATCCCAGGGCATATTTGGTGTTTTCATCAGAGACCGCTTCTTCCACAGCTTCGGAAATGGCCATGCCCAGAGATCCCGGAGAATCCGGGTTCTTTTCCAGAATGGACCGGCCCGCCTTTGTTTCCGTGGAAGGACTGGCCGTGCAGTTGGCCCCCCAGGTTTCCATCATCAGCCGGCGGTAGGGTTTCTGGTTGTAGGAGATTTTTACCATAAACACCTTGCATTCAATGCCGAAAAACGCGCAGCACATGGCCAGGCTGCTGCCCCACTGGCCTGCCCCGGTCTCGGTGGTGATCTTTTTGGTGCCTGCCACCTTGTTGTAATAGGCCTGGGCCAGGGCGGTGTTGGGCTTGTGGGAGCCTGCCGGGCTCACCCCTTCGTTCTTAAAGTAGATCCGGGCCGGTGTATCCAGGGCCTTTTCCAGGTTTCTGTCCCGGAACAAAGGAGAGGGCCGCCAGATGGCATACCTGTCCAGGATCTCTTCAGGAATGTCGATCC
>Ga0102943_1000458_pt1 | contig 27374 bp, 27 predicted proteins | sample SalPonC_black_MG_FD_78174 | JGI IMG/M metagenome (GOLD analysis project Ga0102943, IMG submission 78174) | Salt pond soil microbial communities from South San Francisco under conditions of wetland restoration - Salt Pond MetaG... | ecosystem: Environmental > Aquatic > Marine > Intertidal zone >...
GGATCATCGAGCTCAACGTGATTTTCGTCGTTTCCAAACCGAGACAAACCAAGTTGGGGGACTTCAGGCCCGGCCGCAATGGCAAGGCTCCTCGTATTTCGGTGAACGGCGACCTTCACCCGTACTCCTTTCTTATCACTACCATTCACGAATTTGCCCACTTGGGCTGCTACCTGAAGTACGGTAATGAAGCTGCCCCTCACGGCAAGGAATGGAAGGATATTTATACCAAAATGCTTCAGCTTTTTGTAGATAAGGGAATTTTTCCTCCCGATCTCACCAAGTCTCTTCATCGCCATATTTCACGCCCCAAAGCATCGAGTTGCTCCTGCCCTATTTTGAGCAGGGCGCTGGCAGAATACGACTCAGAGGAGGGAGAATTCTTGAGTGAACTCTCACCCAACGATCAATTTGAATTCAGAGGTGAACTATATGAGTATACTCTGTTGAGGAGAACCAGAATACTTTGCCGCCGACTAGCCGATGGCAAGCAATACCTCATCTCTTCGAGGGCAAAAGTGAATCCCGTGGTTACCATTTAGCCTGCTGCGATATCGGTATCTTTTCAAATTATGGCTTACTTTCGCACGAGCCGATTTTAAAGCTTGCAATGACATCGTTTGCAAGGTTTGTGTTGGCCACATCGACTTAGACCAAATTATTAATCAATGGTAAATAAAGACAATTATTGCGTGATCATGGCAGGAGGAATCGGTAGCCGCTTTTGGCCCATGAGCCGAACCTCTTACCCCAAGCAATTTCACGATATATTGGGTACGGGTAGCACCTTAATTCAGCAGACATTCGAACGCTTTCTTCACATTTGCCCTAAGGAGAATATTTACATTGTGACGAATGATTTGTACCGAGAGCTGGTAAAAGAACAACTCGACGGGATTTCTTACGATCAAATTCTCTGCGAGCCTTCTCGAAGAAATACTGCACCCTGTGTGGCATACGCCAATGAAAAAATTCGAGCAAAGAATCCGAATGCCAGGATGATTGTAGCTCCTTCTGACCACCTCGTGCTCAAAGAGCAGGCCTTTTACGACACCATTGAAACGGCCCTTGAGCAAGCGCAAACAACGGGAAACTTGGTAACGCTAGGCATCAAGCCATCAAGACCTGATACCGGTTATGGTTATATCCAATTTACCGACGCGAAGGACGCAGTAAGCGCTCATGTAAAAAAGGTGAAAACATTCACTGAAAAACCAAATATTGATTTGGCTCGTGAATTTTTAAAAAGCGGAGATTTTTACTGGAACTCGGGAATCTTTATTTGGACGTTAGAGAGTATCACTGATGCCTTCAGGCAACATTTGCCCGAAGTTACCGAACTATTTGAAGAAGGTGCCGAGGATTTAAACTCCGCCAATGAGGAAGCAAAAATTGCCGAAATATATTCTGTCTGCGAGAGCGTTTCCCTTGACTACGGAATTATGGAGAAAGCCAAAAACGTCAACGTTGTATTGAGCGATTTCGGCTGGAGTGACCTCGGTACATGGGGGTCGCTTTTTACCCATGTCAAAAAAGACAATGACCACAATGCAGTCGTCGGAAAGAACGTGGTACTCTACGACAGTAGCGACAATATGATCAATGTTCCCGAAAACAAACTAGTTGTTATTCAAGGTTTGGAAGACTACATTTTGGTGGATACCGAAGACGTACTGCTCCTCTGCCCGAAGGAAGAGGAACAGCGCATCAAGCAAATTGTAACTGATTTGAAAACGGGAAAGAACGCGAACTTCGCTTAGGACAATCCCGTCATTTCAAGCGGGTCGACCCACTCATCGAATTCTTCGGCCGTGAGGTACTCCAACTTCACGGCTTCTTCTTTCAAGGTAGTTCCATTCTTATGGGCCTCTTTGGCAATCTTGGCCGCCTTGTCATAACCGATGTGGGTGTTCAACGCGGTAACCAACATCAGAGAGTTGTTGAGGTGACGCTTAATGATGTCATAATTCGGCTCAATACCTAGGGCACAATTTTCAGTAAATGATACACACGCATCTCCGATGAGATTGGCAGATTGAATCAAATTCGCCGCCATTACCGGTTTAAAGACGTTTAACTCGTACTGTCCTTGTGCTCCGCCAAATCCAATGGCAGAATCATTGCCAAAGACTTGCGCGCAAACCATCGTCAAGGCTTCGCATTGAGTGGGATTGACCTTTCCGGGCATAATGGATGAACCGGGCTCATTGGCCGGAATGATAATTTCTCCGATACCGCTGCGTGGACCTGACGCCAACATGCGGATGTCATTGGCAATCTTATTCAAAGAAATAGCCAATTGCTTCAGGGCACCGTGTGTCTCCACCAAAGCGTCGTGAGCGGCGAGCGCTTCAAATTTATTTTCAGCTGATCTGAAGGGTAAACCCGTTAATTCGGCAATTTCTCTGGCCACATTTTCGGCGTAGCCGGGAGGAGTATTAATGCCCGTACCTACGGCGGTTCCGCCTAAGGCCAACTCGCTGAGATGGTCCAAAGTATTTTTCAAAGCGCGGATGCCGTGATCGAGCTGAGAAACGTAACCACTGAACTCCTGCCCCAAGGTTAAAGGTGTAGCATCCATCAGGTGCGTGCGACCGATTTTGACCACGTGCATAAACTCATCGGATTTTGATTTGAGTACATCTCGCAGTTTTTCTACTCCCGGGATCGTCTTCTCCACAATTGTCTTGTACGACGCGATGTGCATTCCCGTAGGAAAGGTATCGTTGCTCGACTGCGACTTGTTGACATCGTCATTCGGGTGTATTTTTCGGTCGCCCTCGCCGAGGTTTCCACCACTCAAAACGTGAGCGCGATTGGCAATGACCTCGTTGCAATTCATATTGCTCTGGGTTCCCGACCCCGTTTGCCAAATGACCAGGGGAAACTGATCGTCGTGTTTTCCCTCGAGGATTTCATCACAAACAGAAGCAATGAGCTTCATCTTTTCTTCAGCTAAGACGCCCGCTTTGTGGTTGGTGATGGCAGCCGCTTTTTTCAAGTAGGCAAATCCGTAAATCACCTCCAAGGGCATACTCGCCTCAGGGCCGATCTTAAAATTGTTTCGAGAGCGCTCGGTTTGTGCTCCCCAATATTTGTCGGCAGGTACTTTTACCTCGCCCATCGTGTCTTTTTCTATTCGGTAATCCATGATCTAGTTCAGTAGGTTTTTTACATTTTCCAATGGTCGACCAATTACAGCTTTGCTGCCTCTTACCACAATGGGTCGCTGCAGCAGTTTCGGGTTTTCTTCCAAAACCATCAGCCATTCTTCGTCGGTAAAATCGAGTCCTTTGTACTTTTCTTTAAAGAGTCGTTCTTCCTTTCGGATGACGTCGCTCACATTCAAATCAAGTTTTGCCAAAAGTAATCTCAGCTCTGCGGGTTTGATCGGCACGTCGAGGTATTTAACGACCTCATGATCCACTCCTTTCTCGATCAAAAAATTCAGTGCTTCTCTACTTTTGCGGCAGCGCGGATTGTGGTAAATCGTGTATTTATCAGACATGATTAGGATTTTCCGTGTTCCATGAGATAAGCCTTCAAAAATCCGTCAATATCTCCGTTCATTACATCATCGACATTTGACGTTTCGTGGCCGGTGCGCACGTCCTTCACGAGCTGGTAAGGCTGCATCACATAATTTCGGATCTGCGATCCCCATTCGATGCTTTTCTTCCCTGCCTCTATTTCATTCCTCGCCTCCATCTTTTTGGCAATCTCCATCTCGTAGAGCTGCGATTTTAGAAGCTGCATGGCCTTTTCTTTGTTATTGAGCTGAGATCTCGTCTCGGTATTGTCGATTACGATCCCCGTAGGTTTGTGTCGAAGCCTTACTCCCGTTTCCACCTTGTTCACGTTTTGGCCACCTGCGCCTCCCGATCGGAATGTGTCCCACGAAATATCGGCGGGATTCACATTGATCTCTATGGTATCGTCTACTAAGGGATAGACATAGACAGATACGAAAGACGTGTGTCGTTTGGCATTCGAATCGAAAGGACTAATTCGTACCAATCTATGCACCCCGTTTTCTCCTTTGAGATAGCCGAAGGCAAACTCCCCCGAGAATTCCAGAGTAACTGACTTTATTCCGGCCACATCTCCTTCTTGGATATCGAGTTCTTTGACTTTCATGCCGCCTTTCTCACCCCACATGATGTACATGCGCATGAGCATCGAGGCCCAGTCACAGCTTTCGGTACCGCCGGCACCCGCAGTAATCTGCATCACTGCATCCATGCTGTCTTCTTCGGCCGAGAGCATATTCTTAAACTCAAGCTCATCCATGGCTTCAATAGCAGCATCGTATTGCTCGGTCACGTCAGCTTCTTCGGCTTCGCCCTCTTTAAAGAAATCATAGAGCACCCTCAGGTCTTCTATTTTGGTTTCGACATCGGCGTAGGCGTCCGTCCAAACTTTCTTGTTGCGAATTTTCTTTAGGATTTGTTCAGCCTTCTTGGAGTCATCCCAAAAGTTTGGGTCCAAGGTGTGCTTTTCTTCCTCTTCTATTTCTATTTGCTTGCCGGGTATGTCAAAGATACCCCCTTAGCGCTTCCAGGCGCCCAGCAAGCTCTGCGATATGGTCTGCTGTAATCATAGCGCAAAAATAACAGAAATGATCAGCCGTGCGGTCTATTTGAGGACTTCTTCCACCGCTTTCTTTGCCTCGTCGTAAGAATATCCCTTTCCCACCAAAAAACGCAGCAGCTTTTGCTTCCGCCGAAAGGGATGTGGCTCAGACAGTAAACGCTCTTTTTTTTGGGCCAGATTGATCAACCCGGCAAAATACTCTTCTTGATCGATCTCTTCCAGAGCAGCTTTCAGACTATAAGCCGAAACTCCTTTAGCCTTCAAGGCCATCTCAATCTTTTTCCATCCCCACGCTTTGATTCGAGATTTGCCTCGAGCAAAGGCTCTGGCAAAGCGCTCTTCGTTCAGGTAATTGGCTCCGATTAATTCGGCCAAAATGTTTTCTGCCTCTTCTCCGTAAACCCCCCAGCCATTGAGCTTTTTTCGGGCCTCCGAATGGGCTCTTTCCTGCAGATCACACCATGCTTTCATGCGATCTAGAGTCTCTTGAGGCGGGTATTTCCTGACGGCCATCAGCTGCGCGTGATTACGATGTAATCTTTGATAAGCGTGCGTAAAAATTCAATCTTGTTCTCGGGAATTTCATTTAATTCCAAAACCTGACCACAGCGACCGGCCGTGCTTTCGAGTAGAGCCAAGTGAGCCTTGTTTCGAAATTTGCCATACCGGTCGAGAACCGCCTTTACCGTAAGCATCTCATCTTCGCTGAAGCGAATCACGTCAAAATACTGAGGTGTATATTTCGAGCGGTCTTCAATTCGTAATATATCGCTGAGCGAAAGTCCCGACTCGGCGCTGAGATTGACCACCATAGTATTGCTCAGTACACCTCCAAGCCTTTGAGCTCTCGAGGATGTGCTGATCATCACCACGGCCAATGCACCAAGACTAAACCAAATATCGACGATTCGAAAAGACCACCGAATAACAAAATCCAATGGATGCGGTTCTTTTGCATCCAATGAAACAACTCGGAGTTTTAGCGCCATTTTCCCCAAAGTTTGCCCCGAAAAAATAAGCTCCATCACCAAGGTGTAGAGCATGGCTACTAAACCTAATACCACTAGTAAGTCGGGATTGATGATGGAAAGAAAAATGGACAATAGAGTAGACGAAGAAATCACAACTATAACATCCAGCGCAAAGGCCAAAAACCGCTGACCGATAGTCGCTAACCTGAAGTCTATGACAACATTTTGGGCTGTAGTGATGCTAATCTTCCTCATCGTGTCGAAATTAGAGATTTTGATCCGAATGAGAATAACGAACACTCACCGACATTTTCTTTTTTCAAAAATGAGGAATTTAGATACCTTCGAATGCTTGACTCGAAATAATGCGTGAGAAAAAATTTGTAGAGCAGAATCAGAAGAATTGGTCACGATTCGAGGATGCGTCTCAGACCAATTCTCAAGTCAATCCCGAAGAATTCAGCGACTTGTTCTCACATATTACCGAGGACCTGTCATACTCGCGAACGCACTATCCGAAAAGAAGCATTAGAGTGTACCTCAACGGATTGGCTCAAGCAATCTACCTTAAGCTTCATCGCCAAAGGGGTAATCAATCGAAAAAGTTTGCCTGGTTTTGGATCAACGATCTACCCTTAGCTCTTTATCAAGCCAAGAGAGAATTGACGGTTTCTCTGATTTTTTTCTTGGTCTCTATGGCCATCGGAGTTCTCTCGACGGTGCATGACCCTGATTTTGCCCGAGTGATTCTTGGTTCGGATTACATTGAGATGACAGAAGAAAACATTGCCAACGGTGATCCGATGGGCGTGTACAAATCCAGTGATGAGTTCGGGATGTTTTTTCAAATTACGATCAATAACATCTTGGTCGCTTTCAGAACTTTCGTGCTGGGCGCCTTTTTCGGAGTGGGCACACTGGTCATCATGCTCTACAACGGAATTATGGTCGGTACTTTCCAGTACTTTTTCATTGAGCGTGATTTGCTTCAAGAGAGTTTCCTAACCATCTGGATGCACGGCGCACTGGAGATTTCATCCATCGTAATAGCAGGAGCTGCGGGCCTTACCATGGGAAGAGGCTTGCTATTCCCGGGGACTCTACCACGCCGTCAGTCCTTTATATTGGGCGCTCGCAGGGCCATTAAGATTATGGTCGGCTTGGTGCCTTTTTTCATTCTGGCCGGTTTTATCGAAGGCTTTTTTACGCGCCTTACCGAAATGCCCGATGTGCTTCGAGGTAGCTTCATTTTCATGTGTTTTGCTTTCGTCGGCGCCTATTTTTGGTGGTATCCGTCTATTCGCTTCCGCGGAAGATCGAGGCAAAGCATCGACCAAGAAGACCTGGTTCCCGAGACCCAAGAATTGCCGAGTTTGCATGGTCTTCGAAAAACAAGAGAAATCTTCACGGCCACCTTCATGATTTATCGAAAATCATTCTTTACGATTGTGGGAATAGCTGCAGGCAGTGCAGTCATCTATGCAATGTTATTCTACCTGGTGCATGGCTCTGTGGGTCTGGAGATGATCACCATCAGCGAATTCGATCCCTTCAGCCTGTACCAATTTCACGATTATTCGATCTTTCCATTGAGCTTTTTTCTCAATTGTCTTTTTATCTCCGGAATCACAGCCACCGGCTTTTTTTTATTTAAGAAAGCTTATCCCGACTCTCCGGTTAAAATTAGCGGTTCCCTTCTCTTAAAAATTTTGGTCATCGTTTCCCTCTTTGAATTGAGCATTTTATCCGATCAAGTTTTGGTGGCAGCTCTAGGTGTCATTGCCATTCCTTTCCTTACGTTCTGGTTAGTCGTTTCTGCCACAGAGAAGATCGCTCTGCCGGGCGCATTCAGCTCTATGCTAGCCGTGCTCAGCGGCACCAAAAGGCATGTATTCGTCACTTTTCTTTCCATCGCAGTTTTATCCATGTTGATTTTGGTGCTCTTGGCTTCACCTTTCACCTGGTTCTATGTAGAAGTACTTCAATGGAATATCGACGCAAACTACGAAATCAAGGAAACGGTGGCCATTTTGAGCTTGATCATCGTCGATCATTTTGGGTTGACATTGGTCCTGCCGTTGACACTTTTTTCCCAATTATTGGAATACTATTCTGCTCAAGAAGCAAAGCACGCCACAGGACTTTCAAAAAGAGTTAGCGCAATAGGTGTAAAGCGCAGAGCTTACGGAATGGAACAAGAATGATCGAGCAAGTCACATATCTGGCAGGACAATTTCGGTATATGCAAGCCCCACTCGACCGTGACGCGTGGCGAGATAATAAAGAGGGAATGAAATTCAACGAAGATCCGCCTGAAATCCCTGAATTTGACTTGGACGTACCACAGGTCAACCCGACGGACTGGGTAATTTTATTCCGGTATTTCGCGATAGCTATTCTGGGCGCCTTCCTGATCTACATCATTGTACGCTTGGTCATCCGCAACAGAAGCAAATCAGCAGAAACATCGGCAAATGTAATCCAAGTAGAATCTGCGGAAGAAGGACCTACCGCCATATCTCCCCTTGAAGAATTGTGGGCCGCTCATCAGAAAGCAAAAGAAGAAAAAGATTTTCGCGAAGCCGTGAGAATACTTTATCAAATCGTTATTAAGCACCTGGACGCGCAAGGCAAACTAAAAGCGTCGGCTGAAAAAACAAACCGCGAGTATACGCTGGAAATGACGTGGCAAGAAAAAGCCGGGGACTTCTTCCGGTTGACCCTTTTACATGAATTTTCGTGGTACGGTGCCAATGAAGTCAATGAGGTCGATTTTGACCGCGCCGAGCCTCAGTTTTTGGAATTTATTGAGTCCATAAAAAATGGATAAGAATCGTAAAACAGCCATACTCATCGGAATTGCTGCGGTAGTGATACTGGGGCTGGTTTATTATTTTTCTCGCGGTCCGGAACGGTACATTTGGAATGAAACTTACACCGACGATGGAAGCCAACCTTATGACCTCTCTTTGTTCAAAGGTGTTTTAGAAGAGTCTGCCTCTGAATTTGAAGTGCTGGAAGGCCTATTTGCAGACAAGAGCTATTTGGAAAGTTCGGGGAATACCATGATTTATGTAGCCGGATATGCTTGGATAGACTCGAGTGAAGCCAAACTTTTGGAACAGTTTGTGAAAAAAGGGAACAATTTGATCATCAGTTCCAGATCGGCGGGAAAGAGTTTGCGCTATCTCTTAGATTGCGGTATTGCGGAGGACGCAACCCTATCGGATGAAAAAGTGTCCTCCACGATAAAAGTCGAAGGAAGCGATGGTTCTTTTGCACTTTCATATGACATGTACAATCAGCCAAACCCACATTCTTGGATTTTCTTCAAAGATTTGCCTTGCGCAGAAGCAACGGGGTTTATTGAAATAAACGAAGACCGACATCCGAATCTGGTAGAGACAGAAATAGGATCCGGGAGGCTACTCATGCATTCAACCCCGCTGGTTTTTACCAATTACCATTTCAGAAATGACAGCGTCTTCGCCTACGTCAACGAATTAATCTCCAAAGCGGACGGTGAAACGTATTACTATCTCGAGCCAGGCGTTTCTCCATCTTCATCAGGTGGCCCCAGTATTGGCGAAAGCCCTTTGAAATTTATTCTGGCCAACCCACCTTTAAAATGGGCTTGGTACCTGACCATTGTGTTGGCCCTGTTTTATATCATCAACAGCATGCGCCGTAAGCAAAGAGCCATCCCCGTGGTATCATTGCCCGAAAATCAAACTTCGGCCTATTTGGATATGGTGTACCGATTGTTTCGCAAAGAGGGTAGTCATCGGGATATTGTACATAGTCAGGTGAAACTGCTTCAATCTTTTTTGCGAAACAGATACAGCCTCAACGCCTACAAGTTGAACGATGAATTTTACGAATTGGCTTCCGCCAAATTGAAACTGGATAAGAACTATATTGAGCAATTTTTCAAGCAACTGGAGCGCTCGAGATACAACAGCACACTGGACGATAGCGAACTACTCAAAATCGACCGAGAAATCACTGAATTTTATTTACGATGTCCTTAGAAAACGAAAGCCAAGAGAGCGAAAAGCCCAAAGAAGAGAACACAATTTCTGAAACTCCTCAGCGCGAGTCGAGCATTGAAAGTCAACTCAGCGCCGAAGCGTACGAGGCAGGACTGGCAATTGACAAAATCAGGAAGGAGATTGAGAAGGTCATCGTAGGCCAATCGGAGGTGATCAACTTCATGATTGCGGCACTGCTCACCGATGGGCATGTGCTCTTGGAAGGTGTTCCCGGTGTAGCAAAAACGCTGGTGTCAAAACTGCTGGCGAAGTGTATTTCGGTAGACTTTACGCGAATTCAATTCACACCGGACCTGATGCCCACCGACATCATCGGAACCACGGTTTTCGATATGAAGCGGTCAGAATTCCATTACAAGAAAGGTCCGATTTTCAGCAATGTCATACTGATAGATGAAATAAACCGTGCACCCGCCAAGACCCAAGCTGCTCTCATGGAAGTAATGGAGGAAAAGCAAGTGAGCGTTGACGGACAGACCTATGCACTGGCGCCTCCGTTCTTTGTAGTAGCGACCCAAAATCCGGTAGAGCAAGAAGGAACTTACAAATTGCCCGAAGCGCAGCTCGATCGATTTATCTTCAAATTGATGGCCACCTACCCTAGCCTGGAAGAGGAAGAAATCATGCTCAAAAAATTTAAGTCAGATTTCTACGGAAATCGCGAAGAGCAGATTAACGCTGTCCTTAGCGGAGATGATCTCCTGAAATTTCGAAAAGTGGTAGAGCAAGTTTTCATAAAAGATGAACTCATCTCCTACATCGCTCAAATAGTGGATCGAACCAGAAACAATAGTGATTTGTATTTGGGTGGCTCTCCCAGGGCTTCGTTGGGCATCCTCAAAGCTTCGAAGGCTTTGGCCTTGATGAATGGTCGTGGTTTCGTTACTCCCGACGATATTAAGAAAGCTGTTTTTCCCGTTTTAAATCATCGGCTAATCTTAAGCTACGAGCGTGAAATAGAAGGGGTAGAGCTCAAAGAGGTAATCGAGAGCTTAATCAGAAAAGTAGAGGTGCCTAAATGAGCAAAGGCCGAGCACAAAAACTCTGGTTAACTCCCTTGTTCTTTACTACGGGAGCCACTGCTATATTTTTATGTGCGTTCGGTTTTAGTTTCCCCATACTATTCAGGTTAGGGCAAGTGGTAGTGGCTATTTTAGTCGTGCTGAGTGCCGCTGATGCCTTTATCCTCTTCAGTAAGAATGTACAACTCAAAGGCGATCGAGAATTGCCAAAAATCTTAGGATTGGCAGATGATACTGAGGTCAAAATAATTTTGGACTTAAAAAGCCCGATGCCCCTGCAGGCTACCTTGATAGATGAGTTGCCTTATCAACTGCAAGAACGGAATTTCCGTATTGAAAGAAATCTGGAGCCGGGCAGAAATGTATCGGTATACAAAATGAGGCCAATCGACCGCGGCATTTACAAGTTCGGAACTTTAAACGTACTCTTGGAAGGGCCACTACACTTTATCAAACGGCGCATCTCCTTACCGCTCGCAAGCGAAATTGCGGTATACCCGAGCATTAAGCAAATGCACGAAACAGAATTATTGGCCTTCAGCCGAGTGGCATCGCCCGTGGGCCACAAGCGGTATAAGCGCATCGGTCAAAGCTATGAATTTGAGCAGATATCACCGTTTACCGAAGGAGATGATTACCGCAGTATCAATTGGAAAGCGACAGGCAAGACGCGCGAGTTGATGGTCAATCATTACCAAGACGAGCGCAGTCAGAACCTCTATTGTGTGATTAGCAAGGGGCGAGCCATGAAAATGGCATTTCGGCATATCACCTATCTGGATTATGCCATTAACGCCACTCTGGCCATCTCAAATGTAGCTTTAAAGAAATATGACAATGTAGGACTGATCACCTTTTCAAACAAAATAGGAACTGCCTTGCGAGCAGAGAATCGATCAGGACAAATCAGAAAAATTCTTGATTCGCTGTACCACGAAAAAGAGAGAACCCTGGAACCCGACTTTGAGCTCTTGTTCAAATCAGTGAATCGCCTGGCCAGAAACAGAAGCATGATTCTGCTCTTCGCCAACTTTGAATCCAAGTACACGGCTGACAGAGCATTGCCCCTTCTTAAAAAAATCAGTCGGAAGCATTTACTGGTGATGGTTCTTTTCAAAGATTCAGAGTTGGTGGAAATGGCCGATCAATCCAAAGAATCGGTAGAGGATGTGTATCGGGTCACCCTGGCAGCCAAGCAAGCGGGAGAGCGTGAAGAGATTGCAAATAAGCTGAGAAAACAAGGAATTCAAACAATAACCTGCGTGCCTGAACAACTCTCTGTAGAAGTGATAAATAAATATATGGAGCTGAAGTCGAGAGGAATCATTTAATTTACAAGTAAATTACGACCATGCATATTCAAGATGACCATAGCCGAATCGAGCGAAAAATCCAAAACGGGTATTCCTTTGAGTTAGAGAAATACTTCTCTGAGGGCTGGAAAATTTTTCGAAAAGAACCAGGACCTTTTATATTGTACGGTCTGGTGGCGGGCCTTATTTTAGCCGCATTAAGCATGCTGCCTGAAGTTTTGGGAGAAGTGGCGTCTTATCTCATTACTCCTCCCTTAACCGCAGGTCTTTTTATTGGAGCTCGGAAATTGGATCACGAAGGAGCTTTAGAATTCAATGACTTCTTCAAAGGGTTCGACCATATCGTTCAGCTCTTTCTGGTCACTTTAATTACCGGAGTTTTGATTGGTATCGGATTCGTACTTCTCATCCTTCCGGGAATATGGTTTGCCGTTGCGGTAAGCCTTACCATCCCTTTTATCGTTTTTGCTCGACTCGATTTTTGGGAATCGATTAAGGCGAGCGTAAAGTTGGTCAATAAAAAGTGGTTTCACTTTTTTGCTCTACTTATACTTCTGGGAATCTTCAATATAGTGGGAGCACTGTTTTTGGTAGTTGGTCTTTTAATCACGTTCCCTGTCACATATTGCATATTGTACGCAGTCTATAAAGACATTGTAGGATTCGCTTCCGAAGCGGGTCCAATGGACATTGAGGACCATCTGATAGACGATAGTTTCTAACCGTCTATCGGCTCACCTTGTGGGCTAAAGAATTTGTACTGGAGAAAGGGAAAGTCAGAGTCGGGGACAACCTTTATATTCATCTTAAACTTCATACCCCACTTCCTGCGCATTGAAACCAAGCCCTTTGTCAAAAAGGCCGATAAAAAAGGATGTACCTTTATTACGACTTTCTTCACTTTGAGTTCTTCAGACAAATACCTCAAATTGTGTTCAATCGTATCGGTGATTAAGACGGAAGCCTGAATTTTTCCTGAACCGTCGCAGCAAGGACAATTTTCTTCAGTGGAAATATCGGTAACCTCTCGAACGCGCTGCCGCGTCACCTCAACTACTCCAAATCTGCTCGGAGGCAAGACGTTGTGTTTGGCTTTATCGTCTTTAAGGCAGTCTTTCATCTTTTCGAAAAGCTGCTTCTGATGCGCCCTGTCAGGCATGTCGATAAAGTCAATGGCAATAATCCCGCCCATATCCCGAAGGCGCAAAACCCGAGCAATCTCCTCGGCACATTCAAGGTTGGTTTCCAATGCATTCTGGGCCTGTCCTTTCTCTCCTGCTTTACGGCTACCACTGTTCACGTCTATTACGTGCATGGCTTCCGTATGCTCGATGATTAAGTAAGCCCCACTCTTAAGGTTCACTTGACGCCCGAACGCAGTTTTTATTTGGCGATTCACGCCAAACTTTTCAAAAACATCGGCGCCATCGTGGATTTTCACAATCTTTTCTTGTTGTGGAGCAATCTTTCTCAAATACTCTTTCACCTCTTCTCCAAGCTCGGGATCGTTAATATGGATTTTGGAAAAATTGGCGCTGAGCAGATCCCTGAGCACCGTAGAAGTTCTGTTCAACTCTCCCAACACTCGTTTGGGCGGTTTAGCATTCTTCAGATTCTCATGTATTTTCTCCCATCTGGAGTAAAGATCCTTCAGATCAGCATCAAGCTCTGCTACCTTCTTGTTTTCTGCTACGGTTCTAACGATTACACCAAAATTCTTTGGTTTAATGCTTTGCAGCAGACGGCGCAGACGAGTCCTCTCCTCTTTATTTCTGATGCGCTGAGAGAGCGATATCTTATCACCAAAAGGCACGAGAACGACGAATCGTCCCGCGAGGGTGATTTCTGAGGTCAATCGAGGGCCCTTCGATGAGATGGGCTCTTTAGCAACCTGTACTAAAATGTTTTGACTACCGGAAACGACGTCGTTGATCTTACCGTGCTTATCAATATCTTCCTCCATGGGAAAATCTTGAAGAGAAGCGGGAACAGACTTCTGAGATAAAGTACGCTTCACTAATTTGTGAAGCGACTTAAACTGAGGACCAAGATCCAAGTAGTGCAAAAATGCATCTTTCTCGTATCCAACATCGACAAACGCCGCGTTGAGGCTCGGTATAACACGATGTACCTTTCCCAGGTAAATATCGCCTACCGCAAAATCTTGATTTCCTTTCTCTTTGTGTAACTCTGTAAGAACATTGTCCTTTAGAAAGGCAATATCAACTTCGTTTCCCTTGGCATTTACTACTAGCTCAAGATTCACGAGTTCCTAAAATTATGTGCCGAAAAACGGGCTTTAAGCCCGCGCTAAATCAAAAAGAAAATTACTTCTTCTTGTGACGATTCTTTCGGAGACGCTTCTTGCGCTTGTGCGTAGCCATCTTGTGGCGTTTGCGTTTTTTACCGCTTGGCATAAAAGTTTATTTAAAAGTTATTTTCTTCTTTTAGTTGATCCAGCATCCTTTCCACTCCTTGAATTACGATGGTATCTTCTTCATAATTCAGGTAAGTTTCCAGTAAAGGGATAGCCTCTGCGTCTTTATCCAACTGAACTTTGGTCTGTGCCAACCAAAAATAGGCCGTTGGATATTTTACTTCGGTATCGTACTGAATCACTTTTTCAAATCGCAACTCTGCATTTGAAATTTGGCGCGAAGTTACGGAAAATTGTGCAAGATGCCAATGAACATCTACTTGCGTAGAATCTTCTTCCAAAATAGCACGCAATTTCATGATTCCTTCCATCGGGTTTTCACCACTTTGAACCATATCAACTGCTTGATTAATCTCAAAAGAAATAGGGTTGGCCTCAACGATGCGCTTTTCTTTCGGCAAGCGCGGCGCAAAGATCAACCCTACTCCAAGAAGAAGAGCACCGCAAATCAATGCTATTTGAATTCCACGGTGTCCTGACATTACTTAACTTATTTTACTTTAACGTTCTTCTTTACTTTTTCAACAAATGATTTTGAAGGCTTGAAGGCCGGGATATTGTGTGCAGGGATCACAATTGGTTCCTCTGCGGAAATATTTCGTCCGATTTTTTCGGCGCGTTCTTTTACTATGAAGCTTCCGAATCCTCTCAAATAAACATTCTCACCGTCTGTTAACGATTTTTTTACTGAATTCATAAATGCTTCTACGGTAGTTTGAACAGCTACCTTTTCAAGACCTGTTTGTTCTGCAATTTCTGCTACAACGTCTGCTTTAGTCATGTGTTATTTACTTATAGGTGTGATTACTATTTCTGATTTCCGCGCAAAGATACCTGATTAAAGCGTTGTAGAAAAGGGCTTTTCGCTAAATTCGCCTTTTAACCCTATGAGTCCTAAGTATTAACCCGATGGAGATAGATGAGCAGCTGATTACGTGGTATCTAAATGAAAAAAGGGACTTGCCCTGGAGAAACACTACCGATCCTTACAAAATTTGGCTATCAGAAATCATTCTTCAACAAACACGTGTAGATCAGGGTCTTGCGTATTACCTGAAGTTCGTATCCAATTATCCGACCGTTGGACTCTTAGCAGAGGCTAACACCGAGCAAATTTTGAAAAATTGGCAAGGTTTGGGATATTACTCTCGCGCTAGGAACCTGCATGAAACAGCTAAGCACATCCACAATGTGCTAAAAGGAATTTTCCCGAAAGGGTATGACACTATCATAAAGCTAAAAGGAGTAGGCCCCTATACGGCCGCCGCAATTGCAAGCTTTGCCTACAGAGAACCGAGAGCGGTAGTAGATGGCAACGTTTACCGAGTATTGTCGAGAATTTTTGATGTGGGTACACCGATTAATACAACAGAGGGCAAAAAAATATTTCAAGAATTGGCAGATGGCATTCTCAGTCAAAAAAGGCCGGATTTATTCAATCAAGCCATCATGGAATTGGGCGCATTGGTGTGCACCCCTAAAAAACCACTTTGCTTGCACTGCCCTGTCCAAGGCAAATGTTTGGCCTTTCAAAGAGGTACCATTGCCAAGCGGCCCATAAAACTGAAGAAAACCAAGCAAACGCTCCGAAGGATAGACTATGCTGTAATTGAAAAAGGAAATGAGATAGTATTGAGAAAGCGCGAGGGCAAGGATATTTGGCAAGGGCTTTACGATTTTGCGTCGGTCGAAAATACGCAAAACTTGGAACAGGGTGCTTTGAGCGACTACGTTCAAGAAACATTTCCCAAAACCAGCATAGCTTCAATTGGTGCGGCACCCGAAAAATCTTACACCCACTTGCTGAGTCATCGAAGAATTGAAGCACGTTTTTGGCGGGTGGAGGTTTCCGGAACTCTTGAAGACGAAGGAGCTTACCGAGTCATCAATAAAGAGGACATTGATCAATATGCCGTGCCTCGACTGATTCATCGATTTTTAGAAGACACCGGCATGGTATGAGCCGTTTCAATTCAATTATATTTGTACTCTTAAATTGAATTATGGCAGGAGTAAATAAAGTTATCATTCTAGGAAATTTGGGTATCGACCCTGAAGTACGCACACTTGAAAGCGGGGCCAAGTTGGCGCGACTTAGAATTGCGACGTCGGAGTCTTATACAAACCGCGAAGGGCAAAAAGTTGAAAACACCGAATGGCACAGTGTGACTGTATGGCGTCAATTGGCTGATATTGCAGAAAAATACCTCGCCAAGGGTCGCCAAGTCTATATTGAAGGGAAACTTCAAACTCGCTCTTGGAAAGACCCGGAGGGAAATGACCGGTACGCAACGGAGATAGTTGGAGAGCGAATGCAGCTGATAGGAGGACGACCTGATTCGAACGAATCACAAAATCAACCTCAAGCCTCAACTCCTTCCGGCCAAAACCAGAATGCATCTCAAAGTACAGAGAGTTCAGCGGATTCTTCCGATGATCTTCCATTTTAATTACCTTGTAGCTGAAAAAGCAGTTTATTGGAACCTCCCGATTTAGACCCTCTGATTTCGATTCTGGCACTTTTTAATCCTATAACCATCGAGGTATGGGTAGCCATAACCGTGACAATATTGCTAATCATTTGCTCTGCATTAATCTCAGGTTCAGAAGTCGCCTATTTCTCGCTGGGGCCGAATGAAAAAAACGAACTGGAAGGTTCTAAGTCCAACGTGTCTGACCGTATCCTGGCTTTACTAAACAGACCCCAAAGACTTCTCGCAACCATTCTAATCACCAACAATTTCGTCAACATCGGAATTGTGATCGTATCGACGTTTATTGTATCAGAATCTTTCAACTTTGAAGATTACGCTGCATGGGTAGCCATAGCCATTCAGGTTGGAGGGATTACTTTTTTGCTACTCCTTTTCGGAGAGGTTATTCCTAAAGTGTATGCTACGGCAAATGCGCTGCCTCTTTGCAAGTTCATGTCTTTGCCGCTGGAGTTTCTGGGTAAAGTTTTTTATCCTTTGAGCTCCCTGCTTATCACCAGTACTAATGTGATCAACAAAAGGGTAAAAAAGCGCGGTGGCGACTATTCGGTTGATGAGCTAGAGCACGCTCTGGAATTGACCAAAGACGAAGAAACCACTCCCGACGAAGAAAAAATATTGCGGGGAATAGTTCGTTTCGGAGGAACGGATGTGAAGCAAATCATGACACCCAGAACGGAAGTGGTGGCTTTTGAGCAGAGAACTCCCTTTCCGGAATTGCTGACCGAGCTTCTTCAACAAGGCTTCTCCAGAGTTCCGATCTACGAAGAATCCCTTGATCAGGTAAAGGGCGTTCTCTACCTCAAAGATCTTTTGCCACATGCCGATGCTGAAAACCTGCAATGGCTGCCACTTGTCCGTCCGCCCTATTTCGTTCCTGAAAACAAAAAGCTCGATGACCTCATGAAGGAGTTTCAGGAAAAGAAAGTGCATATGGCAACTGTGGCGGATGAGTACGGAGGTACATCAGGAATCGTGACCTTGGAAGACATCCTCGAAGAAATTGTGGGTGACATCACCGACGAATTTGACGATGAAAAGATTTTCTATTCAAAATTGGACGAGCATAATTATGTTTTCGAAGGCAAGACTCCTCTTGTAGATCTTTATAAAATCTTGGATCTCAACGGCGAGAACTGGGAAGATGCCAAGGGAGAATCCGATACTTTGGCCGGGTTTATCTTGGAGCAATCGGGGAAAATTCCTTTGAAAAATGAAAAAGTCAAATTCGAGAATTACATTCTGACCGTAGAAGCTGCCGATAAAAGAAAAATCAAGCGGGTAAAACTTACGGTTACGCATTCTACCGAAGAAAAAACGGAGAAGTCTTGAAAAAATCAGTCTTTCTTTTTTTGAGTCTGGTGCTATGTTCTTGTAGCGATGATACGCCCACACCAAAACCCGTAGGATACTTTCGAATAGACATTCCTGCGGCCGACTACATTACCAAAGCACCCGAGTACTGCCCCTTTGAATTTCCTTTATCAAAATACGGGCGGATTGAGTACACCTCATCTGCGACAGATCCCGAGTGTTGGTTTAATATAAGCTACCCTCGTTTTGATGCCAAAATTTACTTTACTTATAAAGGAGTGGACGAAAACCTGAGGGGCTTAATCGAAGAGTCGCGCACGCTCACCTACGAACACCAAGTAAAAGCAAATCGAATAAGAGAGCAGATCGTTTCAGACACTTCGCGTTCAGTATTTGGTCTGGTCTATGACTTGGGTGGTGCGGTGGCTTCTCCCGTTCAACTTTACCTAACCGACAGTACCCAACATTTTTTAAGAGGATCTCTCTATTTCAATGCTCCCCCCAATCCCGATTCGATTGACCCTGTTCTCACGTTTATTCAAGAAGACATCGACCGCTTTGTGAATGAACTTGAGTGGAAATACTAAATAGCCACTTTAGTGCTTGTTTTCCGCACGTAGTAGAACAACAAGTACAGAGCTAAGGCAAAATCGAAAACCGCGAACATTAAATGGACTGGCTGCAAAGCTGCCGGCATTTCCAAATAAGCCAACCCCATCCCTACCAGCACTTCTCCTACTAAAAGAACCAGAAGCAAGCGCGGACCCGAGGAAATAGTTTGAGCTTGGACCAGCCTGATGGCGAACCATCCCAAAACTCCGATTACAACCAACGAAAAAGTTCGGTGAAACTCGAAGATAATTGACAATTGATCAATCCAATCAGGACCGGTTATCAGATTGCTTTTACCAATGGCATCGACTTCTTCGCGAATACTCGTGCCCAGAAAAATTTGAATCAAAAGGAGAATGATCCCAACGGCACCAATCAGAATGGTCATTTTATTTCTCTTGATTCGAAAATACAGATCTATTGATTTGAGTCTGACTATCAAAAAAGTGAAAACTGCAACCAGCCCGATTGCCCCGAACATATGGTAGGTGATTTGATGGGGAACGAGATTGCCATCAACGACTACTTTTCCCAGCCAAGCTTCAAAACCCAGTAGCACCAGCCCCGAAAATGCCAAAGCCGGAACAACTATATCCTTTTTGAGCATGCTGAGCGAGAGCAGTGCCAAAGCCAAAACGGGCAAGCCGGTGAAAGCTCCGATTAATCGATTGATAAACTCCACCCAGGTATGAAAGGGGTTGAAAATAGCGTAATCGTGTTTTGTGTATGGCCTCCAATTGGACGGATCAAACTCGGAGGCTGACGTAAAATCATCTGTGGCCACCAATAACTCCTGATCAACTATTATAATGTTGCCCTCGTCAAAACTCCGCAGTGGGGACCATGTAAGGGTTTCGATATCGGTTGGCGGAATAAGATAGCCAAAACATTTGGGCCAATCAGGACAACCCATTCCTGATCCTGTCATTCGAACAATGCTTCCGGCCAACATGACCAACATAGTGCAGACCAATGAAACGACTGAAAGTCGATAGAGAATTCTTTGCATCACAGATTCAAAACAAACAAAAAAACCCCTCGAGGGAGGGGTTGTTTAAAAATTCTTTGGCTTAATTTCAAAAAAGACGGCTAAAGACCGAAAATATATTTGGCAATTGGTACTGGAGTTCAGGCTTATAAGAACTGACTTTTTCTTCATCCTTTTCTTCAGTTTCCGGTCCCGCAACTACGTGCTTTACTTCTACTGAGTTCACTTTGTAATGACCGTTGGCAATAGCCTGAACCGCTTTGATCATCTCTTGCTCACTCACCGTATTTGCATCAAATTCCACAACGGCAAAATTCTCTTCTCCTTCTCCTATGAACTCTATGTCGGTATTCTTTACACCATTGAGCCCATTCAATTCGCCCGCTATTTTGCTACCACACATCATTTCACACGCCATGCCATCTACGGCGATTTTGGCCAAATACTTTTCAGTAGGACCGGTCTCTTCGGTAAAGGTGACATTAACGGTCGGGTTTGCTTCTGCTTCAGATGCTTCATCAGTTCCGGAGCAAGCACCTAATACGACTAATGATACTACAAAAAGAGCTCGAGTAATATTGTTAAGCCTTAGTTTCATTTCAAGTTGAATTAATTGAACGACTTTTGCGACCACAAAAATATACAATTTAACATTGAGGGCCAAGGCAAAACAACGACCACCCGTTCAGAACTCTCCAGCCGAAATGCGGCACTGGGCTATGCTGTTTTTCACTGCCGCCATTTGGGGCAGCTCATTCATCCTTATCAAACGAGGACTTTTCAATGTTGACGGGCTCGAACTCTTTACTCCGCTTCAGGTCGGGGCCATGCGAATACTCTTCGCAGCCATGTTTATGCTACCGTTCATCTACAAGAGATTTCAAACGTTAAAAGATGGTAAGTTCAAATATCTATTGGCCGTCGGTGTTTTTGGAAACGGAATTCCGGCTTTCCTCTTTGCAATAGCTCAAACCGAAATACCCAGTGCCTTGGCAGGAATGCTCAACGCCCTCGTTCCCGTATTCAGCATGCTTATAGGTCTGGCCGTATTCGGAGTTCGAATCAAACTGCTCCAAGCTGCCGGGGTTTTAATAGGACTTGGCAGTGCTGTGGGTCTCATTCTCACCACAGGGCAAATAGATGGGAGCAATATTAACGTTTGGTATGCCCTATTGGTGGTAGGAGCTACCCTTTGCTACGGCATCAGTCTCAATGTGATCAAACAATATCTTCAAAACGAGTCGGCAGTATCGATTACCGGATTGGCCTTGGTTCTGGTCAGCCCCGTTGGTTTGGTTATCTTGCTATCTACAGATTTTGTCGCTCGGGTTAATTCGATAGAAGGAGCTTGGACGGGCATTGGTGCCATGTCGATCCTGGCGATTTTGGGCACGGCAATCGCCTTGATGGTTTTTAATAAAATGGTGAAAGAAACCTCGACTATTTTCGCTTCTTCGGTAACGTACCTCATCCCTCTCATCGCCATAATATGGGGGGTGATAGACGGCGAAACGCTGGCGGTAACCCAAGTGGCCTGTGCCTTAACCATGCTCGGAGGAATCTTTTTAATCAATCGCGGTTAGTATCTTTGCATCACAAGTATTTCTCCGTATATTTGCGGCCCTTTTAGAATAATTATAACCCCATTTAAAAGACGTTATGTACGCAATCGTAAACATCGCGGGGCAGCAAATGAAAGTTGCAAAAGACCAACAAGTCTATGTCAACCGTCTTCCCGGTAAAGAAGGAGACAAGGTGACATTTGACGAGGTTTTGCTAGTCGACAACGACGGCAAAGTAAGTGTTGGCGCCCCGGCTGTAACAGGTGCATCGGTATCTGCAAAGGTAATTGAGCACTTGAAAGGAGACAAAGTGATTGTCTTCAAGAAGAAGAGACGTAAGGGTTACCAAACCCGAAACGGTCACCGTCAATTGCTGACTAAAATCGCTATCGACGGAATTAGCTTGGACGGCGCTAAGAAAGCCTCCAAAGCTGAAGACAAGCCCAAGGCTGAGGCCAAACCAAAAACGGAAGCCAAATCATCTGCCAAAGCGGATGACTTGACGAAAGTTGAGGGAATAGGCCCAAAAATTGCCGAGTTATTAAACAGCTCAGGCATTAAGTCTTACAAAGACTTAGCCAATACTTCAGTTGAAAAACTCAATGAATTGTTGAGTGAGGAAGGCGGCGCTTATGCAAGTCATAATCCTGAAACTTGGCCGGAGCAAGCGCAGCTAGCTGCAGACGGTAAATTTGATGAACTTAAAGAATGGCAAGATAAGCTTGAGGGTGGAGTTGACAAATAACCGGCTATCCAAGCTTTTATCTAAATCATAAAAATCCACAGAATCCATGGCACATAAGAAAGGAGTCGGTAGTTCTAAGAACGGAAGAGAGTCGGAAAGTAAACGACTCGGAGTAAAAATATTTGGTGGACAACCGGCAATCGCAGGAAATATCATCGTGCGTCAGCGTGGAACGAAGCACCACCCGGGAGTGAATGTAGGAATGGGAAAAGATCATACCCTCTTTGCACTTTCTGACGGCACGGTTGAATTCCGCAAAAGACAAGGAGATAAGTCTTTCGTTTCGATCGTTCCGGCGAACGAGCAAAACTAGTCTCTCACTAATCGTATTGAAAAGGGGTGTTTGTCACCCCTTTTTTTATGCCCTTATCAAAAATGAAATCAGCCTATTAATTGCTAATTTCGACGATCAATATTCAATCAAATGTTGCAGACAAACATCCTCAGAGAAAATACTGAAGATATTCTTCGCAGACTCGAGAAACGTGGCGATAACAGCCTCAAAAACCTCGTGACCGAAGCCTTGGACTTAGACAAGAAAAAACGGGAAAAGCAAGCCGAATCTGATTCCCTTCTGGCTGAAATGAATAAGGCCTCGAAAGAAATTGGTATTCTCATGAAAGATGGGAAACGGGAAGAGGCTGAACTAGCGAAGGCAAAGGTGGCAGAAATCAAGTCCAAATCGCAGGATATGAAGCAGGCGTTTGCTTCATTGGAGGCAGCCCTCAATACTGTTTTGTACCAGATACCGAATGTTCCGAATGAATCAGTGCCTGCCGGCAAAACTGAAGACGACAATGAAGAGGTATATAGCGAAGGAAGCATCCCGAATTTAGGAGAAAATGCCCGGCCTCACTGGGATTTAGCCGATGAGTACAAACTCATCGATTTTCAGCTTGGTGTTAAAATTACCGGAGCAGGCTTTCCTCTTTACACGGGAAAAGGTGCCAAACTTCAACGTGCACTGATCAACTTCTTTTTGGATGAAGCAGAAAAATCGGGGTATGAAGAACTCATTCCTCCCTTTATGGTAAATGAAGAATCGGGATACGGAACGGGGCAGCTCCCCGATAAAGAAGGGCAAATGTACCACGTCACTGAAGACGATCTCTATCTCATCCCCACGTCAGAAGTACCCATTACAAACGTTTATCGCGATGTCATTTTGAATCCGGATGAACTGCCGATTAAACATTGTGCCTATTCTCCTTGCTTCAGAAGGGAAGCAGGGTCCTACGGAAAGGACGTTAGAGGACTCAATCGATTGCACCAATTTGAAAAAGTGGAAATCGTACAAATTGCCAAACCCGATGAAAGCTACAAATTGCTCGAAGAAATGGTTGAGCACGTTAAAGGCATATTGAGAAAACTTGAATTGCCTTATCGCGTGCTTCGTCTTTGCGGAGGAGACCTTGGCTTCACCTCAGCCATAACCTATGATTTTGAAGTCTATAGTGGTGCTCAAAAGCGTTGGCTTGAAGTCAGTTCGGTTTCCAACTTCGAAGCTTTTCAGAGCAATCGCCTAAAGTGCAGATACCGCACCGAAGAGAAAAAAACCGAGTTGGTACACACTTTGAATGGGTCGGCAATGGCTTTGCCTCGTATCATGGCCGCGCTGTTGGAAAACAACCAAATAACGGATGGAATTGCCATTCCTGAAGCACTGCAACGGTACACCGGGTTTGCGAAAATTGAAAAGAAATAATGAAGAAAGAAATTGGATTCATACTAGGTCTTGCGTTTATTGTCATTTCCTGCGAGCAAACAAGTTTTGATCAAGAAATTGAAACGATCGATTCACTATTGGTAAAACTCGACACCGTTGAGTTGATGCACCGAAGAATTGACACGACTGAATTCTCGAATCTGGGACAAAAATTCACCGAGAACCTTTCATACGTGCAAGAAGTTTACACAAACAAGGAAGATACAATGCCTAAGGAGGTGGCTCTCCTCATGTCAGAATATCGCACGCTAAAAAAACCTGCAAAAGGACTTAAATCAACGTATCAAAGAACCGGCGAAGAAATTGAGTTTTCAAAAAACCAACTGACAGACCTCAAGCACGATCTCCAAAACAATCTTTTGGACTCAATCCTCGTTCAAGAGATGCTGGATGATGAACGCAAAGCAGTAAAAGCGGTCGAAACTAAGGTAGAAGAGCTTAAATTGAGCAGTGATTTTACTCAGACGAAACGTGAAAAGATTGAGCCCCGTATAGATAGTCTCATTCAAGTAATTAAACAAGACGAGTCATAAAATACCTATTCACCATATTCTTTTTTGTTACCGCCATTTTCGCTTCCGCGCAAACGGGGGATGAACAATTGGCTTCTTTTTACCTGGATTCAGGTGATTATGACAAAGCTCGACTCTACTATGAGAAGCTATATGAAAAGAAGCCGGTGACGGAGTATTACAAAGGTCTCTTATTGTCTTACAAAGAATTAGGTGAATATAAAGAAGCCGAAAAGCTCATTAAAAAACACGGAAAGCGAAGCAATTCGAATACGATTTTTATCGACTTGGGTGAAGTCTACGAGGCGCAAGGTGAGGACGCCGATGCGCTGAAAGCTTACAGGGAAGCAATAGATGAACTTCCCAAAAGTCAGGGCATTGTCATCAGAACGGCCAACGAATTTATTCGGCTCAACAAACTCGATCTGGCCTTAGAAACCTACCAAGAAGGGAAAAAGCTACTCGAAGGGAGATATCCGTTCAGTTACGAAATAGCAGGTTTGTACGGAACAATGGGCGATCAAGAGCTCATGATTTCCGAATACCTTGATCTATTAACATACAATGAGGCCTATCAACAAACCATTCAAAACGCTTTAAATCGAAGCATCAATTTCGAAGAAGATGACGAGGCGGTAGATCTACTCAGAACGGAATTGCTTCGCCGGGTTCAAAAAACGCCCGATTCAGTCATCTATGCCGAAATGCTGATCTGGCTCTTTCTGCAAGACAAGGAATTCAACTCGGCTTACATACAGCTGAAAGCTCTCGACAAACGTCTGGGTGAAGACGGTCAACGCCTCCTTCAACTGGCAGGACTATGCACCAACAATGGCGAATATGAAGTAGCGGAAAAGTGCTATCAATACATTGCCGATAAGGGGAAAACCAACCCGTACTACAACTATGCGAGAACAGGAGTTTTGAAATCGAAATTTCAAAATCTGAGCAATCAATTCCCCCCTGACACTGCCGCTCTCGAAAACTTAAGTTCTGAGTACACGGGTACTTTAAACGAATTGGGCATCAATGGCGAGACCATCGGCCTCATGCGCCAGAAGGCACTGCTTGAAGGGTATTACTTGGGTGATTTGGAAGCAGCCAACATCACGCTCAACAACGCGCTTGAAGCGAATATCCCCACCCCGAGCATGCGTGCCGAAATCAAACTCGACTTGGCAGAAATCCTCATTGCCAAGGATTACATCTGGGATGCTTCTCTACTCGCTTCGCAGGTGGATAAAGACTTCAAAAATGACATCTTAGGGTCAAAAGCCAAGTTTTTAAATGCGCGCATCAGCTATTACAACGGAGATTTTGAATGGGCTCAGGCTCAGCTCGATATTCTGAAAGGAAGTACTTCCAAGTTGATCAGCAATGACGCCATGGAGCTGTCACTTTTGATTTCTGACAACCTTAATTTGGACACCATCCTTGAGCCTATGCTTATGTTTTCTCGTGCCGATTTGAAAGCTATCCAACGCGACTACAAGGGAGCAACGGCTACATTGGATTCAATCCTTACGGAATATCCGGGACATTCATTGAAAGATGAAATTCTCATGTTAAAAGGGCGAATGGCCGAAACACAATACGACTATGATTCAGCCATTGCATTTTACGCACAAGTACTGACAGATCATTATTTTGACATCTCTGCCGATAACGCGCTTTACCGCAGCGCCGAGCTGTACGAAGACAAACTCGGCCAACCGAATAAGGCGGCAGATCTCTACAAACAATTGTTGGTCGACTTTCCCGGTAGCCTATTTGTCGTAGAGGCTCGAAAACGTTTCCGTGCCATCCGAGGCGACGAACCCAATACGGAAACTCCCAGAATCATTCCCGAGAAAGTACCCTAATATTGGTCTTTTATTTTTCTGAGAATAAAGAACGATAGGATGCTGGTGGCAACCCCAATGTACCCAACGATGTGAAAATTGCCGAAACTACCATCGGGCAATTCGACCATGATGAGCCCCGCACAAAATGCGGCGACTCCTTGACCCAGGCTCAAAAGCGAAGACCGTAAGCTCATAAAAGTACCTCGGTAATTCGGGTGGGCCGTGCCGATAACCATTGCCGAAGCAGGCACCATTCTTCCCGCGGCAAAAACGAAAAACATGCTGGAGAAAATCAATACGTACCACACGGGCTGTGGTGACATATTCGTGATGGCATATATTGGAATCAATGAAAGAATCATCAATCCTAGAAAAGTCTTCAATCGTCCGAGCTTATCGGCTACCCTACCGAAAAATGGAGATGTGAAAACCGTGAGCGCCCCGCCAATCAAGTAAATATAGGTCAATTGAATCTCTTCGAATCCGACATTGGCCACCATATACGGAGAGATAAACGGAATAATGCTAAACTGACCGAACACAATTAACAGGGTAAATGCAAAAGCCAACAGTTGGTTTTTATCGCGCACTACGTATTTCAGAGCAATGAATGAATTCTTCATTCGCGTTCCCTTTTCCTTGCGGTGCGAATCAATCGATGGAACCAGCTTGATGGCAAAGCCCAGCAGTATGGTGGCAAAGCCCGCGATCATAAAAAAGGCGACCTCCCAACCGAACTTCGTTCCCAAAAACAGACCGAGCGGCACCCCCAAAGAGGCGGCAGCCGAAAATCCCGTCATGACAATTCCTATGGCCTTTCCTCGATCCTTGTTTTCTACCACATCTCCCACAATGGCCAAGACCAGAGCTCCAATTATACCCCCGAATAATCCCGTCAAAGCACGCGCTGCCAAAAGCATCTCAATGCTCGTGGCAAAACCCACCAAAAAAGTGCTGATGATGAACCCTGAATAGAGAAATATTAACGCTTTACGTCGATCGAAGAAATCGAGCAAAAAAATTGCCGCAACCCCTGAAATAGCTGCCGCAAACGTATACGACGATATGACCGCACTCCACATCTCAGGACCAATGCCAAAAATCCGTTTAAACTGCGGTCCCAGCGGCATCATGATCATAAAATCCATGATGTGAGTAAAGTTTATTCCCGCCAAGACGACCATAAGGCCC
>Ga0102943_1000463_pt1 | contig 27279 bp, 23 predicted proteins | sample SalPonC_black_MG_FD_78174 | JGI IMG/M metagenome (GOLD analysis project Ga0102943, IMG submission 78174) | Salt pond soil microbial communities from South San Francisco under conditions of wetland restoration - Salt Pond MetaG... | ecosystem: Environmental > Aquatic > Marine > Intertidal zone >...
GGAATTAGTTGCAAAATGTTGATTTTCAAAATACAAATTATAATATTCTATCCATTGTTGAATGATTTCTTTAAAGGGTAAGCCCAAAACCTGAAGTATCGCATTATTAACCCCTTTATTTATACGGGTAAAATAGATGATATCCGTTATTACTGTACTTCCATAAAAATCATTAATATATTTCCAAAACGAATGGCCTGCATAGGTCGCTTCTTCGCCGTTTAAGCGATTTAGTTGTGGATATCGTTTATTGATAATGCCATCTTTAACACGACTTTCAATGATAGAATTCCATTCTCCTGATAGGTATGAAGTTAATCCGTTAAGATACCATTCAGGCAAATCAAGCATGGCAGAGTTGGTAAAATTATTTGAAAACTGGTTGCCGTAAAGCATTTCTAAAATCATTACCTCTGCAATAGCCTTTTCTAACTGATTTTGGTAGGATACATGGTTGCCTTGAAAATAAAGGCTCACTTTATTGTTTCGAATTTTTGTAATTCCTCCTGTATTATACTCCTCTTTGCCGGTTACCAGCCCTATATTACTTTGTCTGAAATCTGAAAATCGGTTGTATACTATAAATATTAACTTTTTTTTAAGGGTGTGATTTAGACGGTTTTCTATTTGTTCGATTTTATCTCCTGCAATTTTTCCGGTATATCTGGCAATTGTTTCTCCCTCCTGGTTAAAATAAACATCGTAATCATCAAAACGGAAGTAAGACCAGTAAAAGTCATTGTATTGAACTCTGTTTTTACCAAAATTCATTTGATGCCCGTTATAAAACTGGGCTAATACGGGCTTGTTTATAATAAAAAGTAATATGGCTACTATGGCTAAAAAGGTATTTCTCAAAATATATCTATTTCGGTTAAATAAAAAAGATATTTTATTTTGGCATGAATTTAGCACTTTATTACGAGAAGTTAAAGTTTGTCAACCATAATGGTTAAGTTAAAAATATTATTATTTTTGTTATTCAATTAATTCAAAGTTATTTAATATCCTATAAAAATATTGCTATATGATGAAAAAAAGAACTTTCCTGATATTTATTTTCTTTCTGTTATCAATGTTTGCTATTGCACAACAGCGGGGAGCCAAAATATCTTTTGAAAAAGATGCACATGATTTTGGAAAAATAAAAGAAGACGGAGGGAAGGTAGCGCATGAATTTACATTTACCAATACCGGAGATGAACCGCTTGTTATCACAAATGTTAGAGCTACCTGTGGCTGTACTACCCCTACCTGGACTAAGGAACCAGTAATGCCCGGAAAAAAAGGCTTTGTTAAAGCTGCTTTTGATCCCAGGAACCGGCCCGGGAACTTTAATAAAAGTATAATTATTACAACCAATACCATTAACAGAAGCAGGGTTATTTTAAGAATTACAGGCGAAGTGTTGCCCAGAGAAAAAACCATTGAAGATTACTATCCTAAAACCATTGGAGAGTTAAGATTACAATCGAACCATTTGCCTTTTACCCGGGTATACAGTAATCAGGTTAAAAAGGATACCCTTAAGATTTACAATGGTTCAAAAGAAATACTAAAACCGGAGCTTCAAAATGTTCCTGATTATTTAAAGATAACTGTTACCCCTTCTGAACTAAAACCCGGAGAAAAAGGCTATATAATCGGAGAATATGATGGCAGGAAAGTTAATGATTGGGGATTTATAGTGGATAGAATGGTTATGGTTATCAATGGAGAAAACTACGGCAGAAACGGTTATATTACTATTAGTGCCAGAATTCAGGAAGATTTCTCGCAATTGACCGAATTGCAACGAGAGAATGCTCCTAAAATTGAATTTGAAGAGAAAAATTTCAATTATGGAAAAGTTCCTTCCAGCCAAAAACAGATTGAGAAAGAGTTTGTTTTTAAGAATACAGGAAAGAGGGATTTAATCATTCGGAAAATAAGAACCACCTGTGGTTGTACTACTGCTAATTTAGAAAAGAAAGTATTAAAACCGGGCGAATCTAGTTCGTTTAAAGCGGTATTTAAATTTGGGTCAAGAAAGGGAATGCAGCGTAAATCTATTTATGTAATTTCTAATGATCCTTCAAATCCCCAGGAACGATTAACGATAAGTGGAGAAATTGTTGATTAAGAATATATTATAGTGAAAAAGAATGAGGAAATAGCGGTCTGCTATTTCCTTATTTTTTGGCTAATTTCTCTAAATAGTGTTATTAAAAATAGCTTAATGTTTTATTTCTATAACAGGATGTTTTAATTTCGTAAAAAATAGCCTAATCATGTCAGATAAGAAAGAACAAAATAAAGATCCTGAAAAATTTAAATCAGCATTAAATGTACAGGGTGGAGTTGAACAGCCTGATTCCATTAATCCGGAGATCATTAAAAAATTCAGAGAAAACAGAAAAGGCAAACGTCCTGTTCAGGAATATGTTGATGGAATAATTCAGGGAGACAGAACGATCCTGGGGCAAGCTATAACACTGATAGAAAGTTCGTTGCCGGAGCATAACCAGATGGCACAGGATATTATTGAAAAATGCCTGCCATACGCAGGAAATTCGATACGTATAGGTATAACCGGCGTTCCCGGTGTAGGTAAAAGTACTTTTATCGAATCAATGGGAAAGTATATTACTTCAAAAGGTAATAAGCTTGCGGTATTGGCTGTTGACCCCAGCAGTGAAAGGTCTAAAGGAAGTATTTTGGGTGATAAAACCCGAATGGAAGAGTTATCCACCGATCCCGGTGCTTTCATCAGACCCTCTCCTTCGGCAGGTTCGTTAGGCGGAGTAGCGCGAAAAACCAGGGAAACGATTATTTTATGTGAAGCCGCAGGGTTTACTATTATTTTTATCGAAACCGTTGGGGTTGGACAATCTGAAACGGCCGTACACTCCATGGTTGATTTTTTTCTGCTCCTGATGCTTGCCGGTGCCGGAGATGAACTTCAAGGCATTAAACGAGGCATCATGGAAATGGCTGATGCTATTGTTATCAATAAAGCCGATGGAGAAAATATCCAAAAAGCCGAACTGGCAAAAAGCGAATATCAAAATGCACTTCATTTGTTTCCGCCTACTCAATCAGGATGGGTACCTAAGGTGCTAACCTGTTCTGCAATTCAAAAGGCAGGAATTGATAATGTTTGGAGGGTAATTAATGAATTTATCGACCATCAAAAAAATAATAACTTCTTTGATTTACAACGTAAAGAACAAGCAAAATACTGGATGTACGAATCGATCAATGAAACATTAAAAAATAACTTTTATAACCAGGAAGGAATAAAAGAAAAGTTAAAACTTTTTGAAGAAAATGTTTTACAGGGTAAAATGAATTCCTTTCTTGCAGCCCGTATGCTTTTAAACGAATATTTTACTAAACGATAATTCATATTTACATATATTAAATTCTGATTATGTAAATTATTTTTTATATGTTTATCGTTTGAAAAATTTATAAATCTTAAAAATATACTCATAATGAAAAAATTAATTTACAGCCTGTTGGCTATTGCATTCTTATTTTCCTGTTCAACAGAGCCAAAGTATACTGTTGAAGGAACAATTGAAGGTTTAAACGCCGGGTCGGCAGTGCTTCAAAAAGTTAAAGACGGTCAAATGGAAACCATAGACTCTGTATCAATTCAAAATGGAGAGTTTAAATTTACTGGCACAGTTGAAATGCCGGAATACCATATTATCAAGTTTGCAGATACATTGGATGCAATTCCTTTATTTTTGGAAAATACAAAAATAAAAATTGATGCAAATGCTGACAGTATTCCTAATGCACAAATTACCGGTTCTGAGATTACATCATTATATCGGGGATTCGAGCAACAATTGATGGATTACAATTTGCAATTTAGAACCCTATATAACGACTATATGCAGGCAAATATGGGTGGCGATATGGAGAAGGTAAAACAAATTGAAGCAGAGTACACTAAAGTTGAAGAAAATCAGCAACAATACATAAAAGATTTTATTGCTGATCATTCAACAACAGTTTTAGCTCCTTTTATCACATTAAATTATATGATGCCTTATCTGTCGTTGGAAGAACTTGAAGCTGTTATCGGAAAGTTTAGTCCCGAAGTTGCCGACTCGAAATATGCCAAGCAACTCAAGGAAAGAGTTGATGTTTTAAAAAGTGTTGCCATTGGCCAACCATATATCGATTTTACCATGGACGACCCCGATGGAAACCCCGTTTCACTTTCATCATATGTTGGCGAAGGGTATGTGCTTGTCGACTTTTGGGCTGGTTGGTGTAATCCATGCCGACAGGAAAACCCTATTCTTGTTGAAAATTATAAGAAATACAAGGATCAGGGATTTGAAATTTTTGGTGTTTCTTTGGATAAAACACGCGAATCGTGGGTTAATGCTATTGAAGCCGATGGTATTACATGGCCACAGGTTTCTGAATTGAACTATTGGGATTGTTCTGCAAGAGATCTTTATGGTTTTAATTCAATTCCTCATAATGTTTTAATTGATCCCGACGGAATTATTATAGCTAAAAATCTACGGGGTGAAGAGCTAAGTGAAAAATTAGCTGAATTATTTGAATAAAGTTATTGATTCTTAAAGCATAAAAAAATGAGTGGTTGAGTTTTCGGCCACTCTTTTTTTGTAAAATAACTTTCGCAAAATTCTTTCTTCAAAATTCATTTATTTCATTTAATTTTATTATTTTTAATGATTCTAAATAAAATATCCGCTATGAAAATTAGAAATTACCTTATTATTGTGTTTTTGGGCTTGTTTTTAGGTTGCTCAACTCATACGAATAATAAAAAACCTACCGTAACGGTTAGTATTTTGCCACAGCAATATTTTGTAGAAAAAATTGCCGGTGATTATTTTGCCATAAATGTAATGATACCTCCGGGAGCAAGTCCGGTTACTTACGAACCTACACCAAAACAAATGCAGGAATTGAATGCCTCTGCTGTTTATTTTCGAATTGGACATATCGAATTTGAAAAGTCGTGGATGAAAAGAATAAAAAACATTCATCCTGAATTGGAGGTTGTTGATCTGTCTGAAAATGCCCATTTAATAGAGCCTGAAAGAAAAGATCATGAGTCTCATTTGCACAACAGTCACCATCATCATGGGATTGACCCTCATATTTGGGTTTCGCCCAAAGAAGTTAAAAAACAAGCAGAATTAATTTATCAATATTTTATACAAAATTATCCCCACCAGGATACCTTATTCACTGCCAATTATCAACAGTTTCTTCAAGAGATTGACAGGTTAGATCAGTATGCTACACAAAGGTTAGAACCTTTTAAAGGAGAAAAATTTTTAATTTTTCATCCTGCGCTGAGTTATTTAGCCCGTGATTATGGATTAGAGCAGGTTTCTATTGAAATTGATGGCAAAGAACCAACTCCTGCCAATATGCAGGAGGTTATAAGGATTGCCCGTTCCGAAAATATTAATATAATTTTTGTACAAAAGCAGTTTAGTAAGCATAATGCTGAGGTTATAGCTGACGAAATTAACGGAACCGTTGTACCAATAAATCCATTAGATTATCAATGGGGGAAAAGTATGCGTTTTATTATTGATAAGCTGGTAGAATCTTATACAAATTAATAATTATGGCAAAGTTGGTTGAGTTAAAATTGGTGTATGCCGGGTACAATGATGAGATTATATTAAACAATGTTTCATTGGATATTTATGATAACGATTTTATCGGTATAATTGGCCCTAACGGCGGAGGGAAAACTACCTTACTAAAGGTAATTCTTGGTTTAATTAAACCTTTTAAAGGAACGGTAAAGGTTTTTCATTCAGACAGCAACAAACGGAATACCATTGGATATCTACCTCAATTTAACAAGATTGATCATAAATTCCCGATAAAAGTAATTGATATTGTTTTGTCCGGATTAATGTTCGGGAATAAGTTATTTTTTAAATATTCAAAATCGGATTATGCCAAAGCTTGTGATACCCTTAAACATATTGGAATTGGTGATTTGAAAAATTATCCTGTTGGCGAACTGTCCGGCGGACAATTGCAAAAAGTTTTGTTGGCCAGAGCTATTGTTTCATCTCCACGATTATTAATATTAGACGAGCCAAATACTTATGTTGATAATCAGTTTGAAGGTGAACTGTATGAAATCTTGAATGAGTTGAATAAAGAAATGGCAATTATTATTGTTTCGCACGATTTGGGAACAGTTGCTTCGTATATTAAGACCATTGCCTGTGTTAACCGGAGTTTGCATTATCATAAATCAAATAAAATTACTGAAGCACAGCTGGCTTCATATAATTGTCCGATTAAGTTAATTACCCATGGCGAAGTGCCTCATACCGTATTAAGTAAACACAATCATTAATTATGTTAGCAGAATTATTTGAATATCAATTTATCGTTAATTCTTTATTGGCAGGCATTTTTGCCAGCATAAGCTGTGGAATCATTGGAACCTATATCGTAACGCGGCGAATGGTATTTCTTAGTGGTGGAATTACCCATTCATCATTTGGAGGTATTGGTATCGGCTATTATTTTGGTTTTAACCCGGTAATTGCAGCGGCTGTTTTTGCTGTTTTTTCAGCATTAGGGATCGAGTTTTTATCCAAAAAAACAGATATAAGAGAAGATTCGGTAATTGGAATTCTTTGGTCGCTTGGCATGGCCATTGGTATTATCTTTATTTTCATAACTCCCGGGTATGCCCCTAATCTAATGACCTATCTTTTTGGGAGTATTCTTACTGTTTCTAATTTAGATATTATCCTTATGTTTATTTTGAGTGTGGTAATTATTTTATTGTTTACCTTTTTTTATCGTACAATTCTGTTTGTAGCCTATGATCAAGAGTTTGCTCAAACCCATAATTTGCCGGTGAATTTTATTAATAATTTATTGATTTCACTGGTTGCATTAACTATTGTCCTCAATATTAAGGTTGTTGGTATTATTTTGGTTATCTCATTATTAACAATCCCCCAATCCATTGCTAATTTATTTACCAACGAGTTTAAAAACATTATAATCCTTTCCATTGTTATTGGATTAGTTGGAGCACTCATGGGATTACTTATTTCATATCAGGTTAATATCCCCTCCGGTGCATCCATCATTTTTTCATTAGTAATGTTTTTTATTATTGCTAAGTTGTTTCAGATAATCAAACAGAAAATTTTGCTAAGAATAAATGAATAGAATAATTTTTTAAATTTGTTAAATAAATAATAGTTTCGTAAATAATTTATAAATCTATTAAAAATCAATACAATGAAATATGATCTAATAGTTATAGGAAGTGGACCCGGTGGTTATGTTGCTGCTATCAGGGCATCACAATTAGGAATGAAAGTAGGAGTAGTTGAAAAAGCCGAACTGGGCGGAATCTGTTTAAACTGGGGGTGTATTCCTACCAAATCGTTATTAAAAAGCGCCCAGGTTTTTTCTTATATGAAACATGCTGCCGATTATGGGATTAAAGTTGAGGGTGAGATAAAACCTGATTTTGAAGCTATTGTGAAAAGGAGTAGAGGTGTTGCAGAAGGTATGAGTAAAGGCATACAGTTCCTTTTTAAAAAGAATAAAATTGAAACTATTACAGGGTTTGGTAAACTTAAAGAAAATAAAAAGATTGAAGTAAAAGATGCCGATGGAAATGTGAACGAATACGAAGCTGAGCACATTATTTTGGCAACAGGTGCTCGCTCAAAAGAATTGCCCGATCTTAAACAGGATGGAAAGAAAATTATCGGTTATCGCGAAGCGATGACCCTGCCCAAACAGCCTGGATCTATGATTGTTGTTGGTTCCGGAGCTATAGGTAGTGAGTTTGCTAACTTTTATAATTCTATAGGAACGAAAGTTACATTAGTAGAATTTTTACCTAATGTAGTGCCAAATGAAGACGAAGAAGTTTCTAAACAGCTGGCACGTACGTTTAAAAAATCCGGAATGAAAGTAATGGTTAACTCCAGCGTTCAATCTGTTGATACCTCAGGCGATTTATGTAAAGCTGTAGTAAAAACAAAAAAAGGCGAGGAAACGATAGAGGCAGAAATTGTATTATCAGCGGTTGGTGTTACTCCTAATCTTGAAAATATTGGATTAGAAGAATTAGGTATAGCCATGGAAAAAGGAAAGGTTCAGGTAAACGATTACTACCAAACCAATATCGAAGGAGTGTATGCTATTGGTGATATTGTTCATGGGCCTGCACTTGCACACGTTGCTTCGGCAGAAGGAATAGCCTGTGTGGAGAACATTGCAGGATTAAACCCCGATACCGTTGATTATGGTAATATCCCTGCTTGTACCTATACTACTCCGGAAGTTGCCTCCGTTGGTTTTACAGAAAAAGCAGCTAAAGAAGCCGGGTATGAAATTAAAGTGGGTAAATTCCCTTTTACTGCATCGGGTAAAGCAAGTGCTGCAGGCGAAAAAGACGGTTTTGTTAAATTAATTTTTGATGAGAAGTATGGTGAGTTATTAGGAGCACATTTAATTGGAGCTAACGTTACCGAGATGATTGCCGAACTGGTTGTTGCCAAAAAGTTAGAAACAACAGGACATGAAATTATTAAATCAGTTCATCCTCACCCAACTATGTCTGAAGCTATTATGGAAGCTGCCGCTGCCGCATACGATGAGGTTATTCATATATAATATTTAAATTAATAACGAAAGGTGGTTGAGTTTCTGCTCATCCACCTTTTTTGTTAAAAATAAACGTTAAAATTTTTCTTTCGGGTTGAGAAAGAATTGCACAAGATATGTCTGAAAAACTGGTGCTACTTAATAGTTATCTCAGTACGATAAGAAAACAAATTTTTACTATAGTTACTTTTAGTTAGCGATAACAAAAAAACCAGAGTTACTATAATAAAGATAATCACCACACCCAAGTTTAAATCTGTGTGATAAAATTTTTTTTTGGGTTTTGTTTCGAGTTGCATATTAATTTTTTAGTTTCCGGTTTTAATAATTACTTCGTAACAAATAATTTAGGTAATCAAAAAATAGATGTAAAATTATTTTAAAAGGTTGCGTAGTATAAAAAAACATTTTAAACGCAACCAAATTCGTTTTATGCCCATCTAAAATTTAGAGCAGAAAAAAAGAGGCAAGCTTTTTGTTCGATAAAATTATTCAATAAATTTGTATAAATACAAAACCAATAAGTCTGTTGAATAATCATATCGAAATAGTTAAAGCTTGCATCAAAGGCGATCGTAAAGCACAGAAACAATTATACCAATTGTTTGCTGATAAGATGTATGGTGTGTGCTTGCGATATGCAGATAATGCTGATGATGCAAAAGATATTTTGCAAGACGGGTTTATTAAGGTTTTTGTAAATCTTAAACAATTTACTTTTAAAGGTTCTTTTGAGGGATGGGTTAGAAGGATAATGGTTAATACCGCCCTTGAGAAATTTAGAGATAAAAGTTATTTGTTTGCGGTAAATATGGAGCTGGGATATGGAACAAGAGATACTGAATATGACCATATTCTGACCGAATTAGCTGCCAAAGATTTATTAAGGTTAATTCAGGAGTTGTCTCCGCAGTACAGAATGGTATTTAATCTTTATGCTATTGAAGGATATTCGCACAAAGAAATTTGTGAAATGTTAAATATAAAAGAAGGAACGTCAAAATCTAATCTTTCACGAGCACGGGAGATTTTGAAAGAAAAAGTGAAAAAATATTATGGTGTTAAAATAAACTTTGTTTGATGAAAGTGCATTTGAGTAATATGGATCAGGTATTCAGGAGAGAATTGAAAAACTATCAACATACTCCTCCTGTTGATGTTTGGGAAAATATTGAAAAGGAGCTGGATACCAAAAAAATATCAGGTATTTTATTTTATAAAATTGCTGCTTCAATAGCTGTGTTAACTTTTATTGCTTCATTATATTTTTACTTAAACGGAGATTCCTTTCTCCAGAAATATTCAACCAATCAATTTCTTACCGAGATAATTAAAGAGAATAAACAGTCTGGTCATTCGGTTAATTATTCAAAGGTTTTAAGTCTCGGTCATTCTTCTTTTAATGATCTTTCAAAAGATGGATGGCTTTTCCTTAATAAAAATGACCTGGAAATAAATAATACGCCACTATACAATGAAGAAAAAATAACATTATTGACATCTCTTCCGGTATCTGTGAAAACTCAAAAAATAAAAGCTGAAATTTATACTCCCCAAAAACATCAATATAGAAGTTTTTTTGCAGAAATTTTTCCTGAATTTCACAGCCTGAAACATCAAAAGAATTATAATTCTAAAAATTTTTCCTCAAACAAAAATTGGATGATAGGAGGCGCTTTTGCACCAAGTTACTCATACAGGCATTTAACAAAGACCAATACACCTGTCGGACGAAATTATTACAATAATATAGAAAGTGCTGTTTTTTCATACACCGGAGGACTTAATGTGCAATACAAACCTCAAAAAAAACTAACAATACAGGGAGGCGTTTATTATTCATCTATGGGCCAGGATATGGAACATATTTCTGTATATGCTAATAGTGTCTATAGTTTGATGGATGAAAAATATAAAGCCAAGTATGTTAATCAATTTGAAATTGTTAATTCTGCCGGTAAAGTTAATTTTAGCTCACCTTTGGTTTACATTGATGAAACAGCTACAGCACGTGTTGATAATTTAGATCAAGCGAAAAATACTTTTAATGTATCCGAGCCAATTTTTAATAAATTAAATGTAAATATTAGACAGAGTTTTGAATATATAGAGATACCTTTGCTTCTTAGGTATAAAGTGCTTGATAAGATTGTTGATATTAATCTTATTGGAGGTGTAGGTGCAAACTTTTTGGTGGGAAATAATGTTTATCTGATTTATGAAAACAGCAAAGAGGTTATAGGCAAAACTCAGGGAGTAAACAATATCAACTATAGTGGAACAATAGGATTTGGTTTAGAGTACCCTATTTTTAGTAATGTGAATATACTTATCGAACCATCTGTTAAATATTATTTAAACCCCATTAATTCAACTTCAGTAGTTGAATCCCATCCTTATTCTGTAGGGATTTATACTGGGGTAAGTTATTCTTTTTAATTTTATTTTTCAGAATAAAAATTCCTTACTTTTGTAACCTTTATCCAAAAAATATGTTAATCATATTTTGGATATTTAATGTTTTTAAAAAATCAGTTATTTTATGAAATATTTATATGCGTTTATTTCAACACTTGTATTAGTTATTTTACTTTTATTATTTTCACAATTCAGAGATGGGAGAGGATCTGCAGATTCTGACTATCATGAAGCCTTTAAAAATAATTATTCCATATTTGCATTGCCTATACCCGAAAATTTGAGTTTTGCAGGGGAGAAAGTCCCGCTACAGTATTTTGATGTACGCGAAGCATTGGATCAAGAGCTTCTTATAAATACTTATTGGCAATCGCAAACAGTATTGTTTATAAAAAGAGCGAATCGGTATTTTCCCCGGATTGAAAAAGTTCTACAGGAGAATGGAATTCCTGAAGATTTTAAGTACCTGGTTTTAGCCGAAAGTGATTTGAAAAATAGTGTATCACCAGCAGGTGCTGTTGGAATATGGCAAATATTAAAAGGAACCGCCAGAGATTACGGTTTGGAAGTAAATAACGAAGTAGATGAGCGATATCATCTGGAAAAATCAACGAAAGCCGCCGCCGGGTTTTTAAAAGATGCTTACGATTTGTTTGGAAGCTGGACAATGGCTGCTGCATCTTATAATATGGGGCGAAACGGTTTGTTGCGGCAGGTTAACCGACAAAAAGAAACGAATTATTATAATTTGCTGTTAAATACAGAAACAGCACGTTATATTTATCGTGTTTTAGCTATTAAGTTAATTATAGAAAATCCTGAGAAATATGGGTTTCATTTACGGCAGAAAGATTTTTATTATGAAATTCCGACTTATACTGTAACCATAGATTCTTCAGTTGAACATTTTGCTGATTTTGCTAAAGAACATCAAATTAATTACAAAATTTTAAAATATTTCAATCCCTGGCTCAGAGACTCTTTCCTTTCCAATCCAAAAGGAAAAGAGTATGAAATCAGAATTCCTGAACAAGGTTACCGGGATTATTCATTAATTCACGATTTGCATCATGCAGATTCGGCACAGGTTGTTAAGTAATGTAAATGGGAAAAAATAAATTAAGTAGTATTGAGCAAAAAAAAGGTAGAACATCTGAGGTAAGGGTCCTCGGAGCAAGAGTTCATAATCTGAAAAATATTGATGTATCAATTCCCCGTAACCAATTAACAGTGATTACAGGATTAAGCGGAAGCGGAAAATCATCTCTTGCTTTTGATACCATATATGCCGAAGGCCAACGCAGGTATATCGAAACATTATCGGCTTATGCCCGTCAGTTTTTAGGGAGTATGGAACGACCTGATGTTGATCAAATTACCGGATTAAGTCCCGTAATATCTATTGAACAAAAATCAACGAATAAGAATCCGCGATCGACCGTTGGAACCGTGACCGAAATCTATGACTTTTTACGGTTGCTTTTTGCACGGGCTTCGGATGCTTATTCTTATGTTACCGGTGAAAAGATGGTAAAATATACCGATGAACAAATTTTGAGCCTTATTCTACAAAAATTTTCCGGTAAAAATGTTTTAATCCTTGCTCCACAAGTTAAGGGGAGAAAGGGGCATTATAAAGAATTGTTTGAACAAACCCGGAAAAAGGGGTTTTTGTATGCACGTATTAACGGAAAAATAACAGAATTAACCCATGGTTTAAAATTAGACCGGTATAAAACGCATTTTATCGAAACAGTAATCGATAAACTTAAAGTAACCGAGGATGATAGCAAAAGATTAAAACGAACGGTTAAAACAGCATTAAAGCAAGGCAAAGGTATCTTAATGGTTTTAGAAAAAGATACAGGTAATGTTCATTATTTTAGCCGTAAATTAATGTGCCCCGTTAGTGGAGTTTCTTATGATGAACCGGCACCTCATACCTTTTCTTTTAATTCACCCCGGGGGGCATGCCCAAAATGTAACGGGTTGGGGGTAGTCAGCGAAATTGATGTTAAAAAAATTATTCCTGACCCTTCATTAAGTATCAAAAAAGGGGGGATTGCCCCTTTGGGTAAATATAAAAATATGTTAATATTTTGGCAGTTAGATGCTATTGCTGCAAAATATAAATTTACACTCGATACTCCCATAAAAGAGATCCCTCAAAATGCGCTGAATATTATTCTTTATGGTTCGGATGAATCATTTAAATTGTTAAATACTCCATTAGGGCAATCATCGAACTATTTTTTAAGCTTTGAAGGGATTGTTAATTATATCAGTAATTATCAGCAGGAGCAATTTTCGGCAAGAGGTAAAAAACGAACAGAGCAGTATGTAAAGAAAGTAGTATGCCCCAAGTGTAATGGTAATCGATTAAAAGATGAGTCGTTACATTTTAAAGTGGCTGAAAAGAATATCTCCGAGTTAGCAAATATAGATATTGAAGAACTTTACAGGTGGTTTAAGCAACTTCCTCAGAATCTTACCGAAAAACAGCATTATATTGCAAGAGATATTTTAAAGGAAATAACTGAACGTTTATCGTTTTTATTAGATGTAGGGTTAAATTATTTATCCTTAAATAGACCGGCCCGAAGCTTGTCCGGTGGCGAAAGTCAGCGTATTCGTTTAGCAACACAGGTTGGTTCTAAACTGGTAAATGTTTTATATATTTTAGATGAGCCGAGTATTGGATTACATCAGCGCGATAATCAAAAATTAATCCATTCATTAAAGCACTTACGAGATTCCGGAAATTCTATTATTGTGGTTGAGCATGATAAAGAAATGATCTTATCCGCTGATCATATTGTTGATATGGGGCCGGGTGCAGGCCGGAACGGGGGTGGAATAGTTGCTGAAGGAACCCCTGAAGAAATTATAAATTCAAATTCTTTAACAGCAGATTATCTTAACCAACGGAAAAGAATAGAAGTTCCCTCTAAACGTCGTGATGGGAATCAAAAGGATATTCTTTTAAAAGGTGCCCAAGGCCATAATCTTAAAAATGTAAACCTTCAAATACCCCTGGGGAAATTTATATGTGTAACGGGTGTCTCCGGAAGCGGGAAATCATCAATTATTAATGAAACACTGCATCCTATTTTGAGCAGGCATTTTTATCGTTCCAATAAACAATCACTTCCTTATGACTCTATCGAGGGAATAAAAAATATCGATAAAGTGATAGAAGTTGACCAATCTCCATTGGGACGAACTCCCCGCTCAAATCCGGTAACTTATACAGGGGTGTTTTCTGATATCAGAAAACTGTTTGAACAAACCCCTGAAGCAAAGTTACGGGGATACAAAGCCGGACGTTTTTCTTTTAATGTTAAAGGCGGTAGATGTGAAACATGTCAGGGAGCAGGGTTACAAACTATTGAGATGAATTTTTTGCCCGATGTATATGTTCATTGTAAAGACTGTAACGGCAAGAGGTACAATCGTGAGACCCTGGAAATAAAATATAAGGGCAAATCGATAAGTGATGTATTGGATATGACCATTAACCAGGCAGTTGAATTTTTTGAACCGGTACCATCTATAAAACAAAAATTAAAAGCCTTACAAAAGGTTGGTTTGGGATATATTACGCTTGGACAGCCTTCAACTACATTATCGGGAGGAGAATCACAACGGGTTAAATTATCGGCAGAACTCGCTAAAAGAAGTACAGGAAATACGCTTTACATTTTAGATGAGCCCACAACAGGATTGCACTTTGAGGATATTAGTGTACTGTTGAAAGTGCTAAATCATATTGTAGATAAAGGAAACACGGTAATTGTAATTGAGCATAACCTTGACGTAATAAAAATGGCTGACCATATTATTGACCTGGGAAAAGATGGTGGTGCTAAAGGCGGTTATATCATAGCTGAAGGTTCCCCTGAAGAGTTAGTTTTTCAATCCGGGAGTTATACAGCAAAATATTTGAAACAGGAACTAAACCTTTGAAATTATAGTCTTCAAACGGCTCTAAGCATTAGAAATAATTCAAAAAAAAGATTAATTTAGTGTAAATTTATGTAAAATAATGTTTATGGATAAAGACGATTTGATAAAAAATGCTTTTGAGGATAGGGATTGGAATGAAATTCAGACATCCGATTCATGGTCAATCTTTAAAGTTATGGCTGAATTTGTAGAGGGGTATTCAAAGATGTCTCGTATAGGCCCTTGTGTATCCATTTTTGGTTCTGCCCGGACAAAACCCGATAATAAGTATTTTAAAATTGCAGAAGACATTGCTTTTAAGTTAACACAACATGGCTATGGTGTAATTACCGGAGGAGGCCCGGGTATTATGGAGGCCGGGAATATGGGAGCTAAAAAGGGAAACGGGAAATCCGTGGGATTAAATATCGATCTTCCCTTTGAGCAATCTGCAAACCTGTTTATTGATCCGGATAAGCTGATTAGCTTTGAACACTTTTTTGTACGTAAAGTAATGTTTGTTAAGTATGCCCAGGGATTTATCGTTCTTCCCGGAGGATTTGGTACCCTTGATGAACTTTTTGAGGCAATAACCCTTATCCAAACTGAAAAAATCGGGCGTTTCCCCATTATTCTTGTGGGCTCCGAATATTGGAAGGGATTGTTAGATTGGATTAAAAATATAATGATAACTGAAAAGAATATTAGTGATAAAGATTTAGAATTGATCCAAATTGTTGATAACGCAGAAGAAGCTGTTGATAAAATCAATGAATTTTATTCTCAATATCTATTGAGTCCCAATTTTTAATTTTTTATATTTATCTTGGTATATTCATAAATAGTTTTATTTCCAGTATTTATGAATTAACTGGTTGAGCTTGTTAATAATTTTAATTAATAAGCAGGGAAAATAGCTTTTGATTAAATGTTTTTTAGTATAATAGACGATAAAAATCTTCAACCAATTGTTCTTATTGAAGATAATTGTTATAAACAAAAAAGGATATTTATTAACAATTGTTGATAACTAATGTTGATATTTTGTTATTATTGTATTAAATAGCTATTTTTATTGAGTTATAGAAAATTAATACTTTTTATATATGATTAAACATTTATTGCTTCTTATTTATACTTGGATTGTTCTGCTGATGAATTTTATATTTTCAGATGTAACTTTATCTATGAATGCAACAGAGCAAGTAGAAGCAGGAAATGAAATAACCGTAGAGGTTACTTTAAATAAGCTGGATTTCGATAGCTTTGCAAGATTTCAACAGGAAATTCCTGCCGGGTTAACTCCTGTTCCTGTTAAAACCGCAAATGCAGATTTTAGTTTTGAAGATCAGAAAGTGAAATTTATCTGGCTCAAATTGCCCGCTCAGCAAGAGATTACGTTGTCTTATAAACTAAAAGTTGATCAACGTTTAAAGGGGAGTTTTGATTTAAAAGGTACTTTTTCTTATATAGCCGATAATGAAAGAAAATCAGCAGAAGTTCCTCCTCAAAATATTAAAATCACGCCATCAAGTACTATTGACCCGAATTTAATTGTTGATATTGCTGATTTTAAAAATCTGGTTACCCCATCAGCAACAGAGAAACCTCCTTTGGCTCAGGTAAGATGTATTCGGCAAATACCCTATACCGGAGTAGAAAATGACGAATACATTGTAAATTTATTAGTCAATAAAGGAGATAAAGAGAAATTTGCTAAAATTCAGGAAAGTGTTCCCGAGGGCTATCAAGCGGTAAGTATTGAGAATAAAAATGCTATTTTTACTTTTAAAGACCAAACGGTTAAGTTTTTATGGATGAATTTGCCTGCTGATCCTTATTTTATTGTTTCTTATAAATTAGTACCCGATAATGGAATTACCGATAAACCTAATCTGGAAGGGACGTTTTCTTATATCGAAAATGATAATACGGTAAGTACTCCGGTACTTGAGAAAAATGTTAATTTAGAAAATACATCCCCGGAAAATCTAATGGCTGTTATATCTTCTGTTGGAGATACACCTTCTGAAGCAATGACAACTACACAACCTGGTGACTATAGTGGTGAAGTAAAAATTGAAATTGCAGAAAGTGCATTGAAAGCTATGCGCGAAGATACTAAACTGACTAATGTGCTTGAACCCGAGTCGGGAGTATATTACCGGGTGCAGATTGCTGCCGGCCACAGGCCTATCAATATCGAAAGATATTTTAAAAAATATAACCTGGATAAAGAGGTACGTACCGAGTTTCATGAAGGTTGGCGAAAATATTCGGTTGGTTCTTTTTATGTATATAAAGCAGCTCGTGATTACAGAGTGCATATCTGGAATACAACAACCATTGATGATGCATTTGTCTCGGCTTATAACAACGGAAAACGTATTACTGTTCAGGAAGCATTAATGATTACAAATCACGAATGGTATCGTTAATTTTAAATGAATGTATTAAATGAGAATTCATAAATTATTACTTGCTTTTTTTATTGTGCTTTTTGGATTTCAATTCTCCTTCGGTCAGGGCGGTTATGAAGACCTTTTGTTTCAGGAAGTAGAAGTTGAAAATCCGGTTTATATGCCTGTGCTGGGTATTGGTACCGGAGTTATAAATTACTATGGAGAGTTAAAAAATGATATGCAGGGACTTACACAGGGGGCGCCCAGTATACGAATAAATTTATTTCAGTATCTTGATAATAAACACCATTGGAAAGCAAATGCAAATGTTTTGGTTGGAAAAATCACAGGATATGAACGTTCATATACTGAACCTGATAAAAACTGGAATTTTTCATCTGAAATTTTTTCTTTAGGATTAAATCTTGAATATGGATTCGGAAATATTTATCAGGGAAATAAAAAAATCAGACCTTTTATTTCTTTAGGTGGCGAATATATCGAATTTGATTCTAAGGCCGATTTGGGAAATGATCAGGGAGATTATGTATACTTTCCTGATGGCACCATTCGTGTTAATGACCAGATTGTAACCCGGGATTATGATTATGAAACCAATATACAGGAAGAAGATTTCTTTAACAGAGGCGATTATTCACCAAGTACATTTGCTATTGTAGCCGACGCAGGCCTCGATTTTAAAGTTAGCGACCGGGTAGCCCTGCGTGTAGCTTCTTCTTTACATTATACTTTTAGCGATGATATTGACGGAATTAGTTATAAGAATAAATCAGGTCGTATCGGAGATGATATGAATGATATGTTTTCGTTAACTTATGTCTCACTTAATATTGACCTTTTTTCTGAAGCAAAAACCAAAGTTATTGAAAGTCTCTTTGCTGATGTTACCGGTGATTTTGACTATACATTAGTTGCTGATAACGATAATGACGGGGTTCTTGATTTGGGTGATGATTGCCCTGATACACCTGCAGGTGTTAATGTAGACTCTGTTGGATGTGCATTGGATGATGACAAAGACGGAGTACCTAATTATATTGATAAAGAACAGTTTTCTAATAAAGGGGCCATTGTGGATGAATATGGTGTTGAGATGAGCAGTAATAAAATTAGAGATATGTTATTTTATGATATGCCAGCTGTTAGCCGTGACGAAGTGTATATGATTCCTATTGGATACGGAGGATGGTCTGCAGACAAAGAATATGATGAAATACCGGATAAATTTAAACAGCTTGATAAAGATGGCGATGGCTACATCTCCTTCGATGAACTGCTGAATGCAATTGATAATTTCTTTGATTTTGAGTCGGATTTTACTGCCGACGATATTTATGAGCTAAATAATTTCTTTTTTGCCCAGTAAAAAAAGAAAGATTTGATTAAAATTTCCTGATTCGCTCCATATCGCGTTTCAGGTCTTTTCTTTTTATCTCTTCCCGTTTATCATATTCTTTTTTTCCTTTAGCCAATGCTATTTCTACCTTGGCCCACCCTTTTTCGTTAATAAATAAGCGGGTAGCCACAATGGTTAATCCTTTTTCGGTAGATTTTCGTTCTATCTTTTTAAGCTCTTTTTTGTTTAATAATAATTTGCGATCGCGTTTTGGTTCGTGGTTGTAATGAGTACCATAGGCATATTCAGATATATTTAATCCTTTAAGATATAATTCGTGCTCATGAAAAAAACAGTAAGTATCCACAAGGCTGGCCTTACCTAACCGGATAGATTTTATCTCGGTGCCCGTTAGCCTTAAGCCCGCTGTGTATTTATCAATAAGTTCAAAATCAAAGGCTGCTTTTTTATTTCTTATGTTGATTTTATTTTGCATAATGAATTGCTTTTTACAATCTACAAAGGTATTGAATTATTTAGTACAAAAAACAGGGCTAAGCGTTTAATATACTGAAAAATAAATGATGACACTCATAATAACCGAGCTGATTATTAGAAGCAACGCGCCAATAATTAATAAGGAAATTAACACAAAACCGGTTATTTTGACTTCTTCTATTGATAATAAGGGTTTTACACCTTTCCAGTAAAGAATAATTGAATATAGTGAAAAATAATTGATAAATCCTGTTTGTGGATGAAATGAAGATATCCCAAAAGCAATCAGTGCAGGTAACGAAGAAAAAATTATTAGCTTAAAGGCATGGTTTAAATTTTTGACAACACCAAATTTTGGTAAAAGCTCATTGATAATAAAAGCCGAAAGATAGATGGTTGAAAAAGCAATGAGAAGAAATGAAAGCACGGCAAGCGCTCCATTCACAACCGAATGGTCTTCCCAGTTAAGGATTCTTCCTGCGAAAATAACCAATGAACTAAAAAGTACTACGGGAGCAATATAGGTTAAAACTAAATCTTTGTTAGTCGCTTTTTCATGCGTTATCTTTTCCCACTCCTTTGCTGGTGTTATAATAAAAAAACGAATGCGGTGTACTATTTTATTCAGATCCATAGCTGTAATTTGTGCGTACAAAAATAAACCAATCGCTTAATTTAAACCTATAACAACATAGTTTTTTACTAAATATTATCAACAATCCTTATCTTTACATAGAATATTACAAAACAAAAATTTTTATGGCTGAGGATTACAATTTATTAACCATATTAGGTCCAACTGCCGGTGGAAAAACATCCGTTGCCACACATATGGCTTATATTTTAGATGGAGAGGTGATAAGTGCTGATTCGCGGCAGGTTTATCGTGGAATGGATTTAGGTACCGGCAAAGATCTGGAAGACTATGTAGTGGAAGGCCAAAAAATACCTTATCATTTAATTGATATTGTAGATGCCGGATTTAAATATAATGTATATGAATATCAGAAAGATTTTATCAAGATTTTTGAAGATCTTCAAAAACGAAATAAATTTCCGGTTTTATGTGGTGGCTCCGGAATGTATATCGAAGCCATCATAAAAGGATATAAACTGATTCAGGTTCCTGTAAATGAACCGCTAAGGAATGAATTGGAACAAAAATCAACCGATGAGCTTATAACCATCTTGGCATCGTATAAAAAAATGCATAATACCACCGATATTGATACCCGCAAACGAATGATACGGGCTATTGAAATAGAGCGGTATTATAAAGAAAACCCACAACCTGATGATGAGTTTCCGGAGATTAAACCTTTGCTGGTTGGCGTGAAATTCGACCGTCCATCACAACGTAGAAGAATTACACAGCGTTTAAAACAACGTTTGGACGAAGGGATGATTGATGAAGTAAAACGATTAATTAATCAGGGAGTTACGGTGGAAAATTTGTTGTATTACGGCCTGGAATATAAATTTATTACTCAATATATCATCGGCAACCTGAGCTACAAAGAAATGTTTAAAAAGCTCGAAACGGCCATTCATCAGTTTGCCAAAAGGCAAATGACCTGGTTTCGGCGCATGGAGCGCAACGGGTTTAAGATTCACTGGCTCGACGGCTATGCTCCTATGCCCGAAAAAACCAGACGTATTTTAGAGCTTCTGGGAGAAAATCGAACTACGTAAAGGATGAATCTATGTGAAGCAAGAGACCTGCTTAACATTTATCCAATCATTTTATTGAGCGAATGTACTTTTAAAGTTAAAAGGGAATTTATATTCAAAGTTTATAGGCTTGCCATCTTTGTATCCCGGAATCCGGGTTTTTAATTTTTTCAATACCCGGATGGCTTCAGCATCTAAGTCCGGGTTAACACTTTTTACTACCTCTATCTCTTTAATTCTCCCATCTTTTTCAATTAAAAATTTCAAGATAACGATACCTTGTATACCTTTTTTATAAGCATTTGGGGGATAAATTAAATGTTTTGAAATATGTTTAAGCATTCCTTTCATACCATCAGGGTACATTGGATATTGATCGGGGATAATTGTATCGGTTGATTGAGACTTGTGTCCAATTACTTCCTGGTAATTTCTGTTTCGAATTTGCCTGGTCGTTAATTTACTCTGACTAAACACTGAATTCGTAATCATTATAAGTAATCCCAGGGCTAATAAGATATTTTTCATTGGGTATAAAATATTGATAAAAATGTACGATTTATATTAATTATATGAATTGTATTCTAACAAAATTCTTTCGTAAAGCTCATATCATATGCATCTTCTTAATTTTCTTGTGTTAAGATTAGCTCAATGGCTTTTATTTAATAGGTTAAAAACAGCAAATTTTTTTAGGTTATTTATCCCAAAAACCAATTTTGCTGAATCAGTTTATGGATTAAGAAATAAGAAATTCCAAGATTTATTCCTGAAAAAAGATAATTATAAAAAACTCTGACCTTCTGGAACTTCCTTCGGAAAAGGATTCCTATGTTAGGAATAAATATACATAGCAGAAGAATGAGAAAAGCCAGATTACTAAGCTGGTATTCAATATCACTGGGCCCGAAAAACATAAAGAGGTAAACGCAGACCAGTAAAATGGCAAGGTACATAAGGTAGCTTATTTTCAGGGTTAGCGTAGATATTTTTCGTTTGTAATTAATCAGAAAGGGCTTAACAACAATGAATGCGAGCAGGTAGATTGTCAAAAAAACAATCATCATTAAGAAATGGAAAAATTTTAAAATTACTCCATCCATAACTATAAAATTATAAAGATTAAAAATAAGCAAATCTTTAGTTAAAAACAAAGAGCCGGAAAAAACCGGCTCTTTTTAAAATATGTTCTGACATTTATTCGTCATCTTTCAGCCATTTATCGAGCCAGCTAAAAAATTCCCGTTGCCATAAAATACCGTTTTGTGGCTGTAATACCCAGTGGTTTTCATTGGGGAAGAAAAGAAACTTACTTGGGATTCCTCGTAGCTGAGCTGCATTAAAGGCACTCATTCCCTGCGTGAAAACAACCCGATAATCTTTTTGGCCATGAACCACCATAATAGGTGTATCCCATTGGTCAACAAATTTGTGTGGCGAGTTATCATATGTTTCTTTGGTTGATTTATCCCAGTATGGTCCGCCATAATCCCAGTTAACAAAGAACATCTCTTCGGTTTGAAGATACATAGATTCAAAATTAAAAATTCCATCGTGTGCAATAAATGCATCGAAACGTTCATCGTGATTTCCGGCAATCCAGAATACTGAATATCCTCCATAGCTTGCACCAACTGCTCCCAGATTGTCGTTATCAACAAAAGGCTCCTGAGCAACTGCATCAATCGCACTGAAATAATCTTTCATGTTTTGTCCGCCATAATCACCGGATATTTGTTCATTCCATTCTTGTCCAAAAGAAGGTAAACCTCTGCGATTAGGAGCAACAATGATATAATCGTTGGCAGCCATCATCTGAAAATTCCAACGGTACGAGAAGAACTGGCTTACCGAACTTTGGGGGCCACCCTGACAGTATAGTAAGGCTGGATATTTCTTCTCCGGATCAAAATTTGGTGGATAAATAACCCAAACCAGCATATCTTTATTGTCAGTAGTTTTAATCCATCGTTCTTCCACCTTGCCAAATTTTAGCTGATCAAGTAAATTTTCATTTACGGATGAAAGTTGTTCTTCTTTACCGGTTTCCGGATTAATGGTAAAAATCTCTGTAGGCATCGACATACTCTGTTTTGCACCAATTAACATTTCTTTGCCAGGTATTACCGATAGGTAGTTGTGTGTGCCTTTGGTAATTTGTTTTATTTTTCCATTTTCTGTATTCAGATTGTAAATCTGGAATCTTGCATGGTAGTCGCTGGTAAAATAGATAGATTTGCTGTCATCGGTCCATGCCAGGTTATGAACGTTTTGGTCGAAATCAGCTGTATAATCCTTACGTTCTCCGGAATTAAGGTTTAAAATAAATAACCGGTTTTGGTCTGCTTCATAACCTTCTCGTTCCATGCTTTCCCAGGCAATCATTTGGCCATTGGGTGAATAAACAGGGCTTTTATCGTATCCCATCATCCCCTCGGTTAAGTTACGTGTTTTTTCCGTATCTATATTATATTCATAGATTTCAGAGTTTGTAGAAAGCGCATATTCTTTACCGGTCATTTTTTTACAGGTATAAGCTACTTTTTTACTGTCCGGGCTCCAGTTGATCTGTCCCATGCCACCAAATGGTTCCAGGGGTGAATCATAACGTTCTCCTTCCATAATATCTGTTGCATTTTGGATAGATGTCCCGTCATAATCAGCAACAAAAATATGGCTGTAGGTATAATCGTGCCATTTATCCCAGTGTCGGTACATTAGGTCAGTTTCAATCCTTGCTTCTGCTTTTGGCAGGTCGGGATGTAAGTCGTTAACGGTTTGGTCGAGTTTTACATCTTTAGTAAAAAGAATTTTTTGTTGATCAGGAGCATATTTAAATCCGTTAATACCTCCTTCTACAGATGAAATTTGTTTGCGATTTGACCCGTTGGGGTTCATTTCCCAAAGCTGTAAGCTGCCACTCTCAGTACTTAAGTAACCAATTTTTTCTCCATCCGGCCGCCATTGAGGCGAATATTCACCCAATTTGGTATTGGTTATATTTATGGCTTCGCCACCTTCGGCAGGTATAGTAAAAATTTCGCTATTACCGCTATTTTTGTCTACGTTGTAAAACGTAACGCCAAAGGCAATAGTTTGTTGGTCGGGCGATAGTTCAACACTGCCAATCCGCCCGAACGACCATAAAACTTCAGGAGACATTATCTCGGATGATAGTTCAATGGTATCAACCGGATTCCCGATTTCTGTTTTAACGTTTTTTTCACCTGAGCAGGAGATGATTAAGGTTAATAAGATCAATCCTGCTGCTAATTTAATTTTATGCATGATGTTTGAATTTTAGGGATTATTTTTCACTGGTTTTAGCAATAGATTCTATAATTTTATTTTCGAGCTCTTCGGCAAGTTCAGGGTTGTCTTTAAGGAGTTGTTTAACTGCTTCGCGTCCCTGGCCCAGTTTTGTTTCTCCGTAACTAAACCACGAGCCGCTTTTTTTAACAATACCCTGTTCAACGCTTAAGTCAATAATTTCACCAACTTTAGATATCCCTTCTCCATAAACAATATCAAATTCGGCTTTTTTAAATGGAGGAGCCAGTTTGTTCTTTACAATTTTAACACGGGTTCGGTTTCCCGATACATCTTCACCATCTTTTATCTGGCCAATTTTTCGTATATCTATTCGTATAGTAGCGTAAAATTTAAGTGCATTACCACCGGTTGTGGTTTCAGGATTGCCAAACATTACCCCGATTTTTTCACGTAACTGGTTAATAAATATACAACAGGTATTGGTTCGGTTTATATTGGCTGTAAGTTTTCGTAATGCCTGAGACATCAATCGTGCCTGGAGCCCCATTCTCGAATCGCCCATTTCCCCTTCTATCTCTGCTTTTGGTGTAAGTGCTGCTACCGAGTCAATAACAATTGCATCAATGGCCCCTGAACGAATCAGGTGGTCGGCTATTTCCAGTGCCTGCTCTCCATTATCGGGTTGCGAGATTAACAGATTTTCTACATCAACCCCTAATTTTTCAGCATAAAAACGGTCAAAAGCATGCTCTGCATCAATAATAGCAGCAATACCTCCCTTTTTTTGCGCCTCGGCAATGGCATGGATGGCGAGAGTTGTTTTACCCGATGATTCGGGCCCATAAATTTCAATAACTCTTCCGCGAGGAAAACCGCCTACACCTAATGCCATATCAAGAGATATCGAACCTGATGAAATGGAAGGCACATCAGCAACAGCTTTATCACCCATCTTCATAATGGTACCTTTGCCATAATCTTTGTCAATCTTGTCTAAAGTTAATTGTAAGGCTTTAAGCTTTTCTTTATTAATATCTGTTTCTTTTTTTTCTTTTGTCATAATATGATACTTTTCAAATTAAATGGTTAACGACGTAAATATTTGGTTGGTATGGTCTTTGGTTTTAACTTTCTCTATAATTCTTTCTATCGTCTGATCTTCTGCAATAATAAATGTTTTTCGTAAAACCCCCTGATACGTTTTACCATACATTTTTTTCTCTCCCCAGGCGTTATATTTATTTAAAATTTCTTTATCGGGATCCGATATCAGGCGGAAGGGCAGATCGTGTTTATCTATAAATTTTTGATGAGAGATCTCGCTATCCGGGCTTACTCCGATTACATCCATCCCTTTATTTAAAAATTCGCTGTAATTATCACGCAGATTGCATGCTTCAGCAGTGCATCCGGCTGTATTATCCTTGGGATAGAAATAAAGAACAACTTTTTTCCCCTGATATTGGTCTAAAGATATCTCTTCGCCATTTTGGTCGATACCTTTAAACGTAGGAGCCTTATCACCTTCTTTCAATAGTGCCATAATACTTTTTATTTATGATTTGTAAAATTATAAAAATAACATGAATATCAACATTATGTTTGAAAGGATTGTTTTAACTTTTTTTAATGTATTTATTAACTGATTCAATTTACTGAAATTTAAAAAATTAAAAAAGTAAATGGTGTTTTTCTTTCACCTCAATGGCAGGAATATTAAATTTGTACTAATTAATTTTACAGAGTAAAAATAATGATGGTTAGACTCAGGTTATATTATTCTATGCTCATTTTAATCTTGTTTGTTACAGTATTAAATGCTCAGGAACAAGATAAAGATGCAGGTTTAGATGATTTAAAAACGGCTTATATTAACTTTAAGCAGGGTAATTACTCCGATGCATACCAGTATTTTAACCAGATGCTCAAAATATACCCTAAAGATCCTGCCTATAACTATTATACCGGAATTTGTTTGTTGCATTTGGAAAATAACTCAACAAAAGCACTTGATGCCTTACGATATGCTTCAACAGGGGATGTCCCGGACGATGTATATTTTTACTTAGGGTTGGCTTATCATCGAAATTATCAGTTTGATGATGCATTAGAAAATTTTTTGTGGTTTAAAAAAAGGGCAACCAAAAAACAAGTAGAGGAATATGCCTTGGAAAATTATATTTCCAGGGCTCAAAACGGCCTTTATTTAATAAAATACGGTAAAAATTTATCTATATACAGCAGAGAAAATATTGCTAAAGATAATTTTTATAAACAGTACCGGTTTAATGATCTTGATGGAAAATTTATGGATAGAGATAATTTTTTTGGGTGGGATAAAGATTCGTTGGCAGAAAGTACTGTCTTGTTTGTTCCCAATACGTTGGAACGTAATGAAGTGTTATATTTTGCTGCTAAGCATCCAACCCTAAAAGATTATGATATTTACCGGATAACTAAACTGTCTGATACCACATGGAGTGCGCCTGTAAATTTGGGTGATGTTATTAATACCCCTTTTGACGAAAACTACCCTTTCATCCATTCCGATGGCTCAACCTTGTACTTTGCCTCGAAAGGGCATTACAGCATGGGGGGCTATGATATTTACAAAAGTTCATGGGACTGGGACAGGCAAGTTTGGAGCGAGCCGGAAAATCTTGGGTTCCCAATAAACTCTCCTTTTGATGATATCTTATATGTCCCATCGGCGAATAATAAACTGGCCATGATGAGTTCCAACAGAATGAGTGGTGAAAATGAATATACCGTATATAAGTTCGACCCTGAATATTATTCGCCATATGTGGAGCTAAATAATCATGAAGGAATTAAACAGTTAGCCCAATTAAAGGTAAATGCAACACTCGATTCCAGAGAAGATAATAAATTAAAAAAGAAACAAAACAAAACAACAGAATCCAGGATTAAGCCTTCGATTGAAAAAGATTTTTTATATAAAGAAGAATACGATAGTTTAATGAACTTAGCCTTGGATTATCAACTTAAAGCCGACTCGCTTCGGTGGATTATTGATGATAAAAGAGAACAGTTTGATAA
>Ga0102943_1000465_pt1 | contig 27197 bp, 20 predicted proteins | sample SalPonC_black_MG_FD_78174 | JGI IMG/M metagenome (GOLD analysis project Ga0102943, IMG submission 78174) | Salt pond soil microbial communities from South San Francisco under conditions of wetland restoration - Salt Pond MetaG... | ecosystem: Environmental > Aquatic > Marine > Intertidal zone >...
ACCTCGTCGAAGCGGGTCTCCTCGAAGTCCGTGTTGATGGTGGAGTCGGCGTCGATGCCCATGGCCTGGCGCAGCTGGCCGATGCCCACCGTCTGGGTCAGCTTGACCATGCCCCACTGCTTGTCGCAGAGAACCACGTACACCAGCGGCAGTTTCTCGCGCACCGCGGTCTCCACCTCCTGCATATGCATGGCCATGGCGCCGTCGCCGATGATGCAGACCACGGGGCGATCCGGGCAGGCCGTCTTCACGCCCAGAGCCTGGCCGACGCCGGCACCGAGCATGCCGAACTTGAACGTTGAGTAGACCGCATCCGGCCTGGCGTTGCGATAGTAGTGCGCGCACCACACCGCCGTGTTGCCGCCGTCGATCACCAGCATGCCGTCGTCGCCGAACACCTCCCGCGCCTTCGCCGGCACGTGGGCCGGATGCATGGGCGAGGTGTCCGAGGCGAGCACGGCATCCAGGCTGGCCCGGACCTTCGCGCGGGCTTCGGCGAGTTCCGCGATGGCCTGACCGCGCGTGGTTATCAGCGCCTCGGCCACCGGCTCGCGCTCCAGTTCGGCGCGCAGCGCCCGCAGGAACACCTTGACGTCGCCGACGATGCCGAGGTCCACGGGGCGGTTGCGGCCGATGATGTCCGGGTCGATGTCCACCTGGACGGTGCGCTTGGGCACCTCCGGGTCCGTACCGCCCCAGAAGCGGCCGCGGCCCCACCAGTCGGTCTCGCCGACCCGGGAGCCGAGAATCAGGAACAGGTCGCTGCGGCCGCGCGCCTCCCGGGCCACGTCCAGGGTGCTGTTGGGTATGGCCAGCGGGCTGGATTCGTCCAGCGCGCCGCGGGCGCCCCAGCTGACCGTGACGGGCGCCTGCAGCAGATCGGCCACGGCCTGCAGCTCTTGCGCGGCATCGCCATGCACGATGCCCGTTCCGCCGTGGAGCATCGGCAGCTGCGCCTCGCGCAGCATGTCCGCCGTCGCACGCACCTGATCGGGATCGACTGCCAGCGGCGTCACCGGCCGGTAGCCGGCCGGCTCGCGAAGGAAGTCGGCGGGATAATCCGCGGGCCCGTTCATCAGGTTCTCGGGCACGTCCAGGTGGACGACGCCGGGACGCCCGATCCAGGACATGCGGAACGCCTCCCGGGCCAGCTCCGGCAGCCGGTCCGGCGTGGCCACCGCGCCCGACCACTTGCTCATGGGCGCCGTGGTGCCCACCTGATCGAAGTACTGGAACGTCCCGCCCCGGTCCGGATACGCGAGCCCGGTGCGCCGGCAGCTCGTGATCAGCAGCACCCGGTTGCCCTCGCCCTGCTCCACGGCCACGCCGGGCAGGATGTTGGCCACGCCGGGACCGTTGCTGGCCATGCAGACGCCGAGCTTGCCGGTGGCCCGGGCATAGGCGCCGGCCATGTGCGCAGCGGTGGATTCATGCCGCGGCGAAACCAGCCGGATGCCGTACTTCTGGAACGCGGTGTAGAAGCCGAGATAGGTGCCGTCCACGATGCCGAAGATCGTGTCCACGCCCTCCTTCGCCAGCATGGCGGCCAGCACCTCGCCGCCGATCATCTGTTTCGTCGCGGATGATTGGTTGTCGTTCATCGTCTCCCCCCTCGCGTTTCTCATGCAGGTAGGAGGGCCTTCAGGCCCGACCCCCGTTTTTGAAGATGGCAATCGGGGTCGGGCCTGAAGGCCCTCGTACAGCCCGATATCGAATCGGGGATAAATCCCCTCCTACAACCTTAATGCACCGTCCACCTCGATGCAGCGGCCGTTCACGTAGTCGTTCTCCAGGATGAACTGCACCGCGTGGGCGATCTCGTCCGGGTCGCCCACGCGGCCGGATGGTATGCCTTTGGTGAGTTTCTCGCGGGCTTCCGGCTTCATGGACATCACCATCTCCGTGCCGATGAAGCCCGGCGCGATGGCCGCTGCGCGGATGCCGTAGCGGGCGAACTCCTTGGCCCACACCACGGCCATCGCCTCGACGCCGGCCTTGGTGGCCGAGTAGTTCACCTGGCCCATGTTGCCCGCGCGGGAAATGGAGGAGATGTTGATGATGCAGCCCTTCGAGCCGGTGGCGATCATCTTCGCCGCCGCCTCCCGGCCGCACAGGAAGACGCCGGTGAGGTTCACGTCGACGACCAGTTGCCACTGTTCCAGCGACATCTTCGAGACCAGCTCGCCGTCCTTGACCTTCAGCGTCAGTGCGTCCCGGGTGATGCCGGCGTTATTGACCAGCCCGTGCAGCGCGCCGAAATCACTGCCGATGTCCTCGAACAGCGTGACCACCGACTCCTCCTCGGCGACGTTGGCCTTGTAAACCGCCACCTGGGACGAGCCGGCCTTCTCGCATTCCGAGGCGGTCGACTTCAGGGCGTCCTCGTCGAGGTCCACCAGGGCCAGCTTCGCGCCGCGGGAGGCCAGGCGGAGTGCCATCGCGGCGCCGAGTCCGCGCCCGCCACCGGTGATCGCAATGGTCTTGTCTTTGAGGTCCATGGGAATGATTGCTCCTCGTTGTCGTTATCGAATGCGTGTCGTTCAGCCGAAGACGTACTCGCCCGGCGCATCGCGCAGCGGGCGGTAGCCCTTGCGCGGCGCGCCCACGGACGGCGGCTTCACCCGGCTGGTGGTCTGCGCGTCCAGCCACGCGTCCCACACCGGCCACCAGGAGCCGTCCTCCGGCGGCGTCTCGGCCAGCCACCGCTCCGGCGCGATGTAGCTCTCGCCCGGCGCGTGGGTGCGCAGGCGGTAGCGGCGCCGCGGATGGCTGGGGCCGCTGATGATACCTGCATTGTGGCCGCCGCTGGTGAGCAGGAAGGTCACCTCCGCGTTGGTCAGCCGGTTGATCTTGTACACGGACTTCCACGGCGCGACGTGATCGGTCTCCGTGCCGACGACGAACAGCGGCACGTCGATGGCGTCAAGGTGCACCTTCTCGTCCTCCACCTCGAAGCGGCCCTCGGCCAGGTCGTTGTCCAGGTACAGCCGGCGCAAGTAGTCGGAATGCATGCGCGGCGGCATGCGGGTGCCGTCGGCGTTCCAGGCCATGAGGTCGTTCAGCTGCGGCTCCTTGCCGAGGACGTAGCGGTCGACCGCGGGCGCGTACACGAGATCGCTCACTCTGAGGGCGGCGAACGCGCCACCCATGTTCTCGACGCCGAGATAGCCCTGCTTCCACATGAAGCTGTCGAGGAACGAGACGATGCTGTCGGAGAGAAACAGCCGGATCTCGCCGGCCTCCGTGAAGTCCGCCTGAGCGGCGAAGATCGTCAGCGACTTCAGCCGCTCGTCGCCGTCCCGGGCCATCTTCGCCGCGGCGACGTAGGCCAGCGTGCCGCCGATGCAATAACCCACCAGGTGGATCTTGCGCCGCGGCACGATGGCGCTCACCGCGTCCAGCGCATCCATGATGCCCAGGTTCAGGTAGTCGTCCATGCCCAGGTCCCGGTCGGCTTCGGTCGGGTTCTTCCAGGAAATCATGAACACCGTCTTGCCCTGCTCCACCAGGTAGCGGACCAGCGAGTTCTTCGGCGAGAGATCCAGGATGTAGTACTTCATGATCCAGGCGGGAGTGATCAGCACCGGCTCGGCGCCCACCTCCCCGGTCTGCGGCGTGTACTGGATCACCTCGATCAGGCGGTTCTCGTAGACCACCTTGCCCGGCGTCACGGCCACGCTCTCGCCGGGCCGGTAGGCCTCGACCCCCGGCGGCGGCAGGTTGCGCGCCTTGCGCAGCTGGTCGTCCACGAGGTTGCGCGCGCCGCGCAGCAGATTGCGGCCCCGCTCCGCGACGGTGGTCTGGATGACATCCGGATTCGTGACCGGCACGTTCATCGGCGAGGCGAGGCTCAGGATCTGCTGCGCCATGAAGGCGACCAGCTGTTCACGGGACCGGTCGACGCCGTCCACGCCGGTGGTGGCCTCGTGCCACCAGTTCTGGCTGAGCTGATACCCCTGGGCCATCACGTTGAACGGCCAGCGCTGCCAGGCCTCGCTCTGCATCCGCCGCTCCGTGATCCGCGCCGGCGGTTCCCCGCCGCGGCCGAACATGGCCTTGAGGTTGTAGATGCCCAGCTGGACGGTCTTGCGTATGAAGCTCTGAGTGAGCAGCGCGACCTTGCCGGGCGAGAGGGTGAGATGCACCAGCCAGTCGAGGTACGCCAGCGAGAGCTCCACCGGCGACATGCCCCGGGTGGCGCGGGCGATCAGCGAACGCACCTCCCGGTCCAGCTTCCCGGCATCCTGCGTGGTCAGCGGCTGATATTCCCTGACGAAATCGTCCAGTGATGCCGCCAGAGAGGTCCCTTTTTCTTCTCCGCCACCCTTGTCCGCCATCGTCTCGACCCCGCATCGTGCACAAAAAGGCTCGCCCGATGCTACAGGCTTTTTGCGCTGCAGCAATTCGGGTAAACCGAAACGCACCACAGTAGGAGGGCCTTCAGGCCCGATCCAGGTTTCTCCAGACGTTGGCACGTCATCGAGCGGATTCCCCCGCAGGGCGGCCAGGATAGAAAGGTGCGGCGCTATTTCACCGTGTGGCGGGTGCCTGGTTCGGGCGGGTCTTCCGGCGGGCCGGCGAAGCACTGGGCCATGGCCATCCAGCGAACGGCGGTCTCGCCCTTCACGTCGAGACTCGTATCCGCCACGTTGCGGGTCTGGGTCACCACCTGGCAGAACTCGGTGGCGTCACCGGCCACGTAGTTCACGTCGCTCGGCTCGTTGAACTCCCAGACGGCGCCGGAGGGCGCATCGAGGCGGACGAACGGCGGCTGCTCCGGCATCTCCAGGCCCCGATTGCGGAAGGTCCAGCCGAAGGTGTTGATGCCGAGCACGGCGATGTTCTTTATCCGGTCGGTGTCCCGGCGCACGACGCCGAGTTCGTCGTAGACCTCCTGGCCGTGGGCCCACGTCTCCATGTGGCGGGCCGTGATGGCCGAGCGCACGCTCATGTCCGGGCCGGCCCATTGCACGCGCGACTTCGGGTCCGCCTCGCCGAAGCGCTCGCACATCGGCAGGTAGAACTCCCGCCACGCCTCCAGCAGGGCGCGGCCGGCGAGCTCGCCGCGCCACTTCCGCTCGAAGGCCCGCATGCCGCCTCTCTGCACCGCGGCCATCACCTCCGTCATGAACTGCTGGAACGCCTCCGGGTCCGCCAGCGACAGCGCGGCCGCCCGGTTCCAGATGTGCAGGTGGCCGACGACGTCGTCGATGGTCCAGCCCTTGAACTGGGTGGGCCGTGCGAACTGCTCGTCGGCCAGCGGCGCGAGCAGCTGGTGAAGCGCCTCGCTCTCGTCGCGGAAATCGATCACCTGCTGGAACATGGCTGCCTCCCCGGTCGCCGTGGGATTTCAGTCGTCGAGGAACTCGCCGAGCCGCTCGTAGGCGGCGAGGAAATCCTCCTGGAACTCCTGCACCACGGCGCGCACGGACTTCTCCTGGTTCATGAGACCGACGCCCTGGCCCACCCAGTAGGTGGCGAGCTCGCCCGCGCCGGCGTGACCGCCCTGGGCCAGCTTGTCCAGCTTCCTGAGCGCCGGCTCGCTGACCAGGGACTGCAGCGGCATGGGCAGGGGCTGCGGGCTGTCGCCGGACTCCCAGGCATCGGTCCACGGCGAGCGCAGCTGACGCGACGGTTTGCCCGTGCGGCTGCGCGAGCGCACGGTGTCCCGCGAGCTCGCCTTCAGCATCTTCTCCTTCACCACCGGGTTGGTCTCGGCCTCGGCCGTGGTCAGCCAGACGGAGCCGGTCCAGGCGCCGTCCGCGCCCATGGCCATGCAGGCCGCCATCTGCCGGCCGGTGACGATGCCGCCGGCAGCCAGGATCGGCACGTCGCTGATGGGCCGCACCGCCTCGCAGACCTCCGGCACCAGCACCAGGGTGGAAACGTCGCCGCAGTGGCCGCCGGCTTCACCGCCGGCCACCACCAGGATGTCGACGCCGGCGTTCACCTGGCGGATGGCATGTTCCTTCGCACCGACCAGCGCCGCAACGGCCACGTCGTGCTGCTTGCCCATGTCGAGCATGATCTGCGGCGGCACGCCGAGTGCGTTGGCGATGAGCTTGATGGGATGGGAGAACGCCACCTCCAGCAGCTCGCCGGCGCCGCCTTCCTGCAGGTTCTTCGCGAAGCGCACGTGCTCGCGCCGCTCATCGTCCAGGTCTTCCGTGGGGATGTCCCGACTCGCGAGCAGGCCCGCTGCGAACTGCTTGTGCGCGTCCGGTACGGCGGCGAGCAACTGATTCTCGTCGAAGGACTGGCCCTTGCCCTCCACCTTGTTGGGCACGATCAGGTCCACGCCGTAGGGCTTGCCGTCGACATGGTCGTCGATCCAGGAAAGCTCCTCCTCGAGCCGGTCGGGCGGCAGCGTCACCGCGCCGAACACGCCCATACCGCCGGCACGGGAGACGGCCGCCACCACGTCGCGGCAGTGGCTGAAAGCGAACAGCGGGAACTCGATGCCGAGTCGCTCGCACAGGGCTGATTTCATAGATTCCTCCAGTGAGTCAGGATCGCCGGCGGCTCAGGCCGCGTCGTCGTCCGCCGGCTCGATTTCCAGGATCAGTTCGTCGGCCGCCACTTGTCGGCCGGCCTCGCAGTGCACGGCGGTGACCACGCCGTCGATCTCAGCGCGCACCTCGTGCTGCATCTTCATCGCCTCCAGCACCAGCAGGCGGGTGCCCCGCGTGACGGTTGCGCCGGGCGCGACGGCGATCTCGGTGATCAGCCCGTGCATGGCCGCGGCCACGCGGCCGCCGCCGACCTCCTCGGCCGCCGCGACGCTCTCTCTCAGATTCTCGAACGCAGCGGCGCGCCCGTCCACCGACACGTGGATGAACCCCGGGCGGGACAGGTGGAACAGCACCTCCACGATGCGGTCGTCAATGGCAATGCGCGCCCGGTGCGCTTCCCGCCCGAGGATGCGCAGCCGCCATTCGCCGCCCGCGCCGGCCACCGTTGCCGTGCCGTCGGGCGCAGGGCTGACGGCGAGATCGACCGGCTGGCCGTCCAGCTCGTAGCGGTAGCGCGACACCAGCCGGCCGGCGCTCGACCAGCCGAGCAGCCGGGGCGATACGCCGACGCTGGCCGCCAGCGCGGCCTCGCCGGCCAGCGTATATTCCAGCAGCGCCGCGACGGCGGCATCGACTGGCTGCGGACCGCCGCCGGAGACGCCCTCGGCCTGCTCCTCGAGGAAGGCCGTCGTGGCCCGGCCCTCGGCGAAGTCCGGCCGCCGCAGCACCTCGATCAGAAAGTCCCGGTTGTTCGCCACACCGAACAGGGCCGTGCCCTCCAGCCCGCGGATCAGGTTCAGCCGGGCGGCGTCCCGGGTTTCGCCATGGCTGATGATCTTGGCCACCATCGGGTCGTACCAGGGCGAGATCTCCGAGCCGCTCGCGACGCCCGCATCCACCCGGATGCCCTCGCCCGACGGCGGCAGCCACAGATCGATGCAGCCCGTGGCCGGCATGAAGTCCCGGGCGGGGTCCTCGGCGTACAGGCGCACCTCGATGGCGTGGCCCTGCAGCGCCACTTCGTGCTGCTCGATGCCGAGGCCGCGTCCCTCGGCCACCCGCAGCTGCAGAGCGACCAGATCCAGGCCCGTCACCATCTCCGTTACCGGATGCTCGACCTGCAGCCGGGTGTTCATCTCCAGGAAGTAGAACTCACCGGACGCGTCCAGCAGGAACTCGACGGTGCCGGCGCCCCGGTAGTCGATGCTGCGGGCAGCGCCCGCCGCAGCGGCGCCCATGGCCTCGCGCAGCCTCTCGGTCATCACCGGGCATGGCGCCTCCTCCACCACCTTCTGGTGGCGGCGCTGGACGGAGCAGTCCCGCTCGCCCAGGTGGACGACGGCGCCGTGGTCATCGGCGAATACCTGCATCTCCACGTGGCGGGCGTCGAGCACCGCCTTCTCCAGGATCAGCTCGCCGGAACCGAAGGCGTTCTCGGCCTCGCTGCGGGCGAGCGCGAGGGCGGATTCGAGATCGGCCTCGCGCTCCACCCGGCGCATGCCGCGGCCGCCGCCGCCCGCGGCCGCCTTCACCATGACGGGATAGCCGATGTCACGGGCAGCGGCGGCGAAGGCGTCGTGGCCCTGGTCCTCGCCCTCGTAGCCGGGCACGCAGGGCACGCCCGCCTCGACCATGCGCCGCTTGGCCGCCGCCTTGTTGCCCATCAGTTCGATGGCCTCGGCGGGCGGGCCGATGAACGTGAGCCCCGCGTCGGTGCAGGCGCGCGCGAAGTCCGCGTTCTCGGCCAGGAAGCCATAGCCGGGATGCACGGCGTCGGCGCCGGCTATCTCCGCCGCGCGCAAAATAGCCTCGATGTTCAGGTAGGACTCGGCGGCGGGCGGCGGGCCGATGCGCTCGGCCGCGTCGGCCAGGCGCACGTGGGGGGCATCCGCATCCGCCTCGGAGTACACCGCCACGGCCCGGCGGCCGGTCGCCTGAACGCCGCGGATGATGCGGCAGGCGATCTCGCCCCGGTTGGCGACGAGGATGCACTCCAGCGTCACGGCGACCAGCCGGGTTTGCGCTTCTCGACGAAGGCGGCCACGCCCTCGCGGCCCTCCTCGCCCAGCATGCACTCGGCGAAGCGCCGGGCGGCGAGGTCGGTCATGGCCTCGGCGTCCAGGTGGACCGCCGCCCGCGCCAGCTCCTTGGTCACGGCGATCGCGCCGGGCGCGCAGCGCAGCACGTCCGCGCGTATCACCGCCTCCAGGGTCTCGAGCTCGTCGGCATCGTTGGCGAGGAAGTCCGCGATGCCGATTTCCTTCGCGCCGGCGCCGTCGAATTCGGCCGCGGTCAGCATGATGCGCCGCGCGGCGGCCAGGCCGATGCGCCGCACGACGTAGGGCGCGATCTGCGCCGGCGGGATGCCGAGGCGCGCTTCGGTCAGCGCGAAGCGGGCATCCCGGGTGACCACCACCACGTCGCCGCCGCACACCATGCCGAGGCCGCCGGCAACGGCCGCGCCCTCCACCAGCATCACCACCACCTGGGGCATGGAGTCCACCAGCGCGAACAGCTCGCCGCCCCGGCGGCTGGCCGCGGCGACGTCGTCGGCGCTCTGGCCGCCGTCCTGGAAGACGGCGCGGAACCCCTTCACGTCGCCGCCGGCGCAGAAGATGCCGGCTCGGCCGCGGAAAGTGATGCCGCGCACCCCCCGGTCGTCGCGCACCGACTCCAGCACGGCGATCAGTTCCTCGATCATCCCGGCGGAGAGCGCATTCCTCGCCTTCGGCCGGTTCAGCCAGACGGTGAGCCAGCCGCCGGCGAGCTCCAGGTCCAGGTTCTTCGTGTCGGGCAGGTCGCTCATGGTTACATCCTCGCGATGCCGAAGCTGTTGGGTTTCACCGTGCGGTTTCTCGCCTCCCACACCGTCTCGAGCATGAAGCCGAGCGTGCGGCGGCTGTCCCGGGGATCGATCATGCCGTCGTCCAGCATGTGGCCGGAGGTGTAGAAGGCGCTCGACTGGGAGTCGAAGTGCTCGGCGAGGCGGCGCTCCTGGGCCTCGACTTCCGCCGGGTCCAGCTCCCGGCCCTTCGCCTTCGCCGCGGCCTTCGTCACGATGGACATGGTGGTGGCCGCCTGGTCGCCGCCCATCACGCCGGTGCTCGCGTTCGGCCAGGTCATCAGGAAGTCCGGGTCGAGGCCCCGGCCGCACATGCCGTAGTTGCCGGCGCCGTAGCTCGCGCCGATCATCAGCGTCAGGCGCGGCACCGAGATATTGGTGACGGCCTGGATCATCTTCGAGCCGTGCTTGATCATGCCGCCCTGCTCGTAATGCCGGCCCACCATGTAGCCGGTGGTGTTCTGCAGGAAGACCACCGGCAGATCGGACTGGTCGCAGAGCTGCAGGAACTGCGTGGCCTTGGTGGCGCCGTCCGGGTCGATGGGCGCGTTGTTGGCGAGGATGCCGCAGGCCTGGCCGTGGATCTCCGCCTGCACGCAGACCGTGCCGGGGCCGTAGCGGGGCTTGAAGTCCAGGAAGTCCGAGCCGTCGACGATGCGGGCGATGACCTCGCGCACCTCGTAGGGCCGGCGATAGTCCAGCGGCACGATGCCCGCGATCTCATCCGGGTCGTACAGCGGCTCGGCGCCGCTGCGCGTCGGGGGCCGCGGGCAGCGGTCGTTCCAGGCGAGCCGGGCCACCACCTCGCGGGCGATGAGCGCGGCGTGGGCGTCGTCCTCGGCCACGTACTCGACCAGTCCGGATACGGTCGAGTGCATCTCGGCGCCGCCGAGTTCCTCGTCGGTGGCGATCTCGCCGGTGGCGGCCTTCAGCAGCGGCGGTCCGGCCAGGAAGGCTTTCGCCCGGCCGCGCACCGCAATGACGTAGTCGCTCAGGCCGGGCATGTAGGCGCCGCCGGCCGTCGACGAGCCGTTCAGGATGTTGACCACCGGGATGCCGGCCGCGCTCAGGCGCGCCAGGTTGGCGAAGAAGGTGCCGCCGCCCAGGAAGCCGCTCACCTTGTACTGCATGAGGTTCGCGCCGGCGCTCTCCACGCTGTGCACGAAGGGCAGCTTCTGCGCCAGCGCGATCTCCTGGCCGCGCAGGATGCGGTAGGCGGTGGGCTCGGTGAGCGAGCCCGCCTGGATGCCGGAATCACTGACGGAGACCACGCAGCGCACGCCCGCGATGAAACCGATACCGACGATCACATTGCCACCGGGCAGCGACTTCTCCTCGTCTGCCGTGTCGTAGAGGTAGCCGGCGATGTTGCCGATGGCGAGGAACGGCATGCCGGGATCGAGCATGGCGGAAAGGCGCTCCCGCGGGGTGAGCTGGCCGCGTTCCTCGAAGCGGGGCCGGCGCTGCTCCGAGATGGCGGCGCCGCGGGCGTTCAGAGCCTGCAGCTTCTCGATCAGGCCGAGCATGCCTGCACGGTTGTCGGCGTAGCCGTCGGAGGCGGTGTCGATGCGGGAGTGATGGACGGGCATGTCAGAGCGTCTCCGCCAGCGCGGCCGGCACGGTGATGGGATGGTCCAGCAGGACCTGGGCGTAGCCCTTGCCCTGGGGGTCGTTCCTGAGGCTCGCCACGCCGCCGCCGAGCACGTCGTGCAGCAGGAAGTTCATGGCGCTCGAGCCCGGAAGCAGGAAGCGCTCGACCGGGCCGCGGAGGAAGTGGGCGAAGCGGGCCGCGACAGCCTCCTCGGTGAGGGCCGCCCAGATGTACGGCAGGTACTCGGGCCGACGGGCGATGATGCCGATGTTGGCCTTGTCGCCCTTGTCGCCGCTGCGCCCCCAGGCGAGCTTCACCAGCGGCACCTCGGCGGTGTCGACGGCGAGATCGGGCGCGGCGGGCGGCGCCGGCCGGCGGATGGCGTCGGCGTCGAACGGCACGCCGGGCACCGGCTCGACGGGAGCGGTGGCGCCGTCGACGTCGAAGGTGACCGGCACGTCGGTCTTCGGATACAGGAAAGAGAACAGGCGCACGACCGGCGAGGGCTTCGGCCGGCCGCCGCCGGAGAACAGCGTAAGCCCCGGCGGCGCACTCAGCGCCGCGCCGATGGTCTCCTGCAGCAGCGCGCCGACGCCGCGGGGGTCCGCGTGTTTCGCGGCGACCTTCAAAGTGACTTCCCGGGCGCCGGCGATGCGCCGCGCGGCGCCGTAGTGGCTCTCGTCGCCGAAGACCTCCACCAGCGTCTCGGTGTAGTCGGCCAGGCCCTCGCGCTCGAGGCGGACGCGGGCGCGGGCGAGGGCGGCCTCGGCATAGGTCCGCGCCTTGCGCTCGGCGTCGAAGCCGTAGAAGAACAGGAGCTGGCCGCCGCGGAAGCCGTCCGCGTAGGTCGCGCTTACCTTGTAGGTGTCGGTCGGCGGTCCGCCGCGGGCGCCGCTGACCCGCACCCGGTCCGGTCCGGCCTGCTCGAGAGTGACGCCGGAGAAATCGCAGACCAGGTCCGGCAGCACGTAGGCCTGCGGGTCACCGATCTCGTAGAGCATCTGCTCGGCGACGGTGCCGGTGCTGACCAGACCGCCGGTGCCTTCCGGCTTGGTGCAGACGAAGCTGCCGTCGGCCGCGATCTCCGCGATGGGGTAGCCGATGTCCGCAATGCCGTCGGCCACCTGCTCCCAGTCGGTGAAGTTGCCGCCGGTGGCCTGGGTGCTGCATTCGAGGATATGGCCGGCGACGCTTGCGCCCGCCATGGCGTCGTAGTCGTCCCGCGGCCAGCCGAACTCGTGCAGGCAGGCAGCCAGAGTGACCGCGCTGTCGACCACGCGGCCGGTAACGACAATGTCGGCGCCGGCGTCCAGCGCGGCGGCGATGGGCAGCGCACCGAGGTAGGCGTTCATGCTGGCGATACGCTCGGCCGGCGGCAGCGTGGCGCCGGAGAACATCTCGCGGATGTCCGTCGCAGCCAGGTCGACGATGCGGTCGGTGAGGTCATCGCCGCGCAACACGCCGACCTTGAGATTTAGGCCCGCCTCTTTCACGAGTCCGCGGATGGCATCCGCACAGGCATCCGGGTTGACGCCGCCGGCGTTGGAGATCACCTTCACGCGCCGGCGGGCGATCTCCGCGAGGTTCGGCCGGATGACGGCGGAGACGAAATCGGTGGCGTAGCCGCGCTCCGGGTCGGCGCCGCGCGCGCGGGCCATGATCGACATGGTGATCTCGGCGAGGTAGTCGTAGACGAGGTAGTCGACGCCGGCGGCCAGCAACTGCGGGGTGGCCACCGAGGTCTCGCCCCAGAAGCCGACCGCACCGCCGATGCGCAGGATGTCCTTCGCCATAAGCCCCTCTGACCGGCGGTCTGCAGCCGGCTCCGGTTGACTATGAAAGCAATTCAGTATAAATGAGTCAAGTTCATTGTTGTATTTCTGGCCGGGAAGCGAGCATGAGTAACGCCGAGCCGAGGACGCGCCGCGAGCGGGTGGAGGCGCGGGAGGAAGCCATCATCGCCGCGGCCCACGAGGTGTTTCGGGAGCACGGCTTCGACGGCGCGCGCATCGCGGAGATCGCCCGCCGGGCGGCGGTCGCCGAGGGCACGATCTATCTCTACTTCAAGAACAAGGAAGCGCTGCTGCACGCGGTGGTGGGCACGTTCTACGAGCGGCTGACGGCGAGTGCGGAGGAAGGCGTGCACGGGCTCTCCGATACGCGCAAGCAGCTCGAGTTCCTGGCGCGGCACCACATGATCAGTTGCCTGTCGGAGTGGCGCATCATCGAGTTGGCGATGGCGACCTACCGGCAGATGTCGGAGTACGAGAGCTCCGGGTATCTGCAGTTCAACAAGACCTACGTGGCCGTGTTCGACCACGTCATCCGGGAGGGCATGAACCGGAGCGAGATCCGCAAGGACATCCCCATCTGGAATATCCGTGACCTCTTCTACGGCGCACTCGAGTACTCCTGCCGCACTTACCTGCTGCGGGGGCACGCGGCCGACGACCTGGTGGAGATCGCGAGGAACGTCCAGCGCCTCATGCACATGGTCTGGCAGGGCATCACGCGCGTCGGCGACAAGCCGACCGGCCACGCAGACCTGGAAGCGATCACCCGCCGCCTGGAAGCGGTAGCGACACGCTTGGAATAGGGAATAGGTGCCGGACCGAACTTTTGCAACTTTTCCAACTTATTCCGGAAAGGCTCTTAGCTTCCCGCAGAACACCTCGCTTCAACAGAAACGCAAGAAAGTTGCAAAAGTTCGGTCCGGCACCCTCTACTTCTTGATTTCGCGTTTCAGCGTTTTTTGTAGCGTGTCGCCGTAGGGCGGGCGGATGCCGATTAGCTTCGCGACGCTCACCTTCGCCTGGCGGTAGACCGCCTTGCGGTGGCTGAACTCCCGGAAGCCGTCGATGCCGTGGTACGCGCCCATGCCGCTCGGGCCCACCCCGCCGAACGGCAGGTCCTCGTGCCCCACGTGCCAGATCACGTCGTTCAGCGTCACGCCACCCGACGTCGTTCGCTCGAGCACCTCGCGCTCCTCGTCCCTGTCGGTGCCGAAGTAGTACAGCGCCAGCGGCCGCGGGTGATCGTTCACGTAGTCGATGGCCTCGTCGATCCCCTCATAGGTCATCAGCGGCAGCAGCGGGCCGAAGATCTCGTTCTTCATCACCGTCATGTCGTCGCTGACCTGCTCGATGAACATCGGCGGAATCTTGTGGCTGCCCTGCTGATGCGCGAAGTCCTCACCTGCGGGATTCAGCTCCACGATCTTCGCGCCCTTCTCCTTCGCGTCCGACACGTAGCCCTGCAGCCTCGTGTGGTGCCGCTCGTTAATCACCGACGTGTACTCGTCGTTCGCCAGGATCTTCGGATACATGTCGGCGGCCACCTCCTGCATCGTCTTCAGCAGCTCGTCGTGGCGCGACTCCTGCACCAGGATGTAATCCGGCGCCAGACAGATCTGCCCGGCGTTCATCAGCTTGCCGAGCATCACGTTTTCGGCAGCCTGCCGGATGTCCGCCGTCTTCGAGATGATCACCGGCGACTTGCCGCCGAGTTCCAGCGTCACGGGCGTGAGATTCTTCGCCGCGGCCGCCATGACGTGGCGGCCCACTTCGGTGGCGCCGGTGAATTTCAGGTGATCGAAGGGCAGCGTGGAAAACGCCTTGCCCACCTCCGGCCCGCCGAGGAAGAAGGCGAGCTCGGTCTCGTCGAAATACTTCGCAGCCAGCTCCGCCATCAGGGCCGAGGTGCGCTCCGTGAATTCCGACGGCTTCACCATCACCCGATTGCCGGCCGCGAACATGCCGGCCAGCGGCATGAAGGTCAGATTCACCGGGAAGTTCCACGGACTGATGCAGCCGACCACGCCCTTCGGCTGGAAGTGCACCCGCGCCTTGGCGCCCAGCAACGGCAGCGGGAAGTCCAGCTTCCGCTTCTCCGGCTTCATCCACTGCTTCACGTGCTTGCGCGCATGCTTCAGCGCGCTCACCGACGACATGATGTCCGTCATCATGGACAGCGGACGCGGCCGGCCGCCGAAATCCGTGTCCATCGCGGCCACCAGGTCGTCCTTGTTGTCGATGACGAGATCGATGGCCCGGTTCAACCGGTCGATACGGGTCTCGACGGGAACGAAGCCCTCCTCCAGGAAGGCGCGGCGTTGTTTCTCGAGGACCGCGAGCATGTCATCACGGGTGGGTTCGGACGTCTTGGCACGAATCTGATCTGCGACGGCGCTCATGAGTTCTCTCCTGTTGCGGCGGGTGCCGGCGGCACCGTTCCCCTGCATCGGCATTAACCCCTCGGTTACCCCCGATCATACCGCCCGGGCCACGGCTTTTCAGCCGCGGATCCGGTGGCAGCCGCGCGACGATGCGCTAACATTGCGCCCCGTTCCGGAACGAACGAGAGCAGAAAGTGCCCCAGGACAGAACCCCCGTCATCGTCGGCGCCGGCCAGTACACCCAGAAGGACGTGGCTCCCGAGGAGGCCCTGCCGCCCATGGGCATCGCCGCCGAGGCGGCCCGCGCCGCCATAGCCGCCGCGGGCGCCAAGGGCGACCTGGCCGCCGCGCTGGATACCGTCGCCGTCACGCGCACCTTTCCCGATTCCACGCCCCGCCGCAGCCACGACCACGGCCGCGCCACCAACCCGCCCCGCAGCCTCGCCCGGGACATCGGCGCCGATCCCGCGCGTGCCGTCTACTCCGAGGCGGGCGGCGAGGTGCCCCAGCGCTACGTCAACGAGTACGCCGGGCTGATCGCCAGCGGCGAGGCGGACGCCGTGCTACTCGCCGGCGGCGAGGCGATGGCCACCGAGAAGGCGGCGCGCCGGGCCGGCCTCACCCTCGACTGGCAGGACGAGGCGGAGGGCGAGCTGGACGACAAGGGCTTCGGCGTCCTGTTCGTAGACCCCCGCGAACTCGCCCACGGCATCGGCTTCCCGGTGCAGACCTACCCCCTGTTCGAGCAGGCCATCCGCGGCCGGCGCGGACACGGCATCCGCGATCACCTTGCCGCCATGGGACGGCTGCTGAGCCCGTTCACCGCGGTGGCCGCCGAGAACCCCTATGCCTATTTCCCGCGCCGGCGCAGCGCCGAGGAGATCGCCACGCCGTCGGCCGAGAATCCGTTCATCGGCTTCCCGTATACGTTGCTGATGAACGCCCGCGACGGCGTCGACCAGGGCGCCGCGCTGATACTCACCTCCGCGGGCAAGGCCGACGAACTCGGCATCCCGGAGGACAACCGGGTCTACCTGCACGGCTGCGCCGACCTGCGCGACAAGCTGCTGGTGGGCGACCGGGTCAACTACCACAGCTCACCCGCGATCCGGCTGGCCGGCACCGAGGCGCTGGCCATGGCCGGCATCGGCATCGACGACATCCGCTATCTCGACCTCTACAGCTGCTTCCCCTCCGCGGTGGAGGCGGCGGCGGAGGCCCTCGGTATCGCCGAGGACGACTCGCGCGGCCTCACCCTCACCGGCGGCCTCCCCTACTTCGGCGGCCCGGGCAACAACTACACCATGCACGCCATCGCCGAGGCCTGGGCGCGCTGCCGCGACAACCCGGGCGAGTACGCGCTGGTGAACGGCAATGGCGGCTATCTCACCAAGCATTCCATGGGCATCTACTCCGCCCGGCCGTTCGAGGGCGACTGGCAGCGGCCGGACGCCGCGCCCCTGCAGCAGGAGATAGATGCCATGGAGAACCCGCCCCGAGCGCACAAGCCCGAAGGCCGGGGCACTATCGAGACCTACACGGTGGTATTCGGCCGGGAAGGCGCCGAGCGCGGCATCGTCATCGGCCGGCTGGACGACGGCGGAGCCCGATTCATCGCCAACACGCCCGCCGAACCGGCACTGCTGACGCGCATGGTCGAGGAAGAGTTCCTGGGCCGCGGCGGCAGCGTTGCCGCGGGTGACGTGGTCAACACGTTCACGCCCGATTAGGTCACGCCCGCCGGTTGACGGCCGACTGTCGGCGTCCGACTGAGGCACCCGCCAGGGACGCGCGCTCCCCGGCCATCAGTCACCGGTCAGGTGCTCGTCAGCCGCCGGGCACGGTCGCGCGAAACACGGTCGCCGGTGATCCGGTCCGCAGGGAATACGGCACGCCGGCCGGCGCGAACACGCTCTCGCCGCGGGCGAGCCCGAGCAGCCTGCCGCCGCTCTCCAGCGTCAGGTCGGCATCCGCGGCAGTCACGATCAGGATGTCCGCGCCGTGCTCCCGGCCGCTTTCCCACTCGCCGCCGGACGGCAGGTCGATGCGCCGCAGTTCGAACTCCTCGGCCGGCGTGGGATAGACCGACTCCACGCCGTCGCGCTCGCCGCGGATCACCTCCGCCTCGCCGCCCTCGAAGGTCACCACGTCCAGCAGCTCGTCCACGTCCACGTGCTTGGGCGTCAGTCCGCCGCGCAGCACGTTGTTGGAATTGGCCATGAGTTCCATGCCGGTGCCGCGCAGGTAGGCGTGCAGGTTGCCGGCCGGCAGGTAGATGCCGTCGCCGGGGGCGAGCCGCACGAGGTTCAGCAGCCACACCGAAAACAGCCCCCGATCGTGATGGCCGTTCCCGGAGAACTGCCGATCCGCCTCCAGCGTCCAGTAGGCTCGCTCCCCGGGATCCGACGGGGCCTCGCGGCGCAGCCGATCCACCAGCGGCGCCAGCGCGGCGTCCACCACGCCCTGTCCTGCAGTCATCAGACGGCGGTAGAGCGCCTGCAGCCCCGCGGGCGTGGGTTCGAACTCCGCTAACACCGGCGCGAGCTCCGGCACCTCTCGGGGCAGCGCCGCAATCTCCGGCAGCGGCCGGAAACCCCGCAGCGCGAAGAACTCCGTCACCGCCACCAGGGCCTCGGGCTTGTGGTTCGTGTCCTTGTAATTGCGATGGGGCGCCGAGAGAGGAATTCCGGAGGCCTCTTCGCGGGCGTAACCCTCCTCGGCCTGCTCCCGCGTGGGATGCGCCTGGATGGACAGCGGCACCGCCGCGGAGAGCACCTTGAAGAGATAGGGCAGCTCGCCGTAGCGCCGCGCCGCGGCCTCGCCGAGCACCCGGCCGGGGCAGGCGGCCACCAGGCGGTCGAGCCCGACGGTGCCGGAGCCCAGGTCCACCTCGGACGGCCGGTCCGGATGGGCGCCCAGCCAGAGTTCGGCGTACGGCTCGCCGTCCGCGTTGGGCTCGCCGATCAGGTCCGGGATGAAATCGGTGCCGCCCCAGGCATAGTGCTGCACGCCGCCGTGCAGGCGCAGGATGCCCGGGCCCTGACAGTAGTCAGTCAGGTCGCTCATCGCCACCGCCCTTGCCGCCGGCCTTGCCAGCGCCCTTGCCAGCCCCCTTGCCAGCGCCGCTGCCGCCGCCCGCAGGCCTCTTCGCGGACTCGTCCGCGGGCTTCGTGTGCAGCCGGTTCATCGCCTGCTGCACGCCCTTTTCGAGCAGCGTCGGCATCACGTCGACGGCCTGGTCGACGGCATCGCGGATCGGCCGCTCCTCGCCGACCGGCGCGCGGCGGAGCACGTAATCGGTGACCTCGTCGCGATGCCCCGGGTGGCCGACGCCGATGCGCAGCCGCGGGTATTCCGGCCCGATGTGCCGGGAGACGTCCCTGAGCCCGTTGTGGCCGCCGTGGCCGCCGCCTTCCTTCAGCCGCACGGTACCGGGCGGATGGTCCAGCTCGTCGTGGGCCACCAGCATTTCGCCAGGCTTCAACCGGTAGTAGTCCATGAAGGCGCGCACGGGTCCGCCGCTGCGATTCATGTAGGAGTGCGGCTTCACCAGCCACAGCTCGCCGCCGTCCACCCGCACGCGGCAGACCTCGGCATCGAAGCGCTTGTGGTAGGCGAAGCTGCCGCCGTGGCGCCGGGCGAGTTCGTCGACGAACCAGAAACCCGCGTTGTGGCGGGTGTCTGCGTAACGGTCGCCCGGGTTGCCCAGGCCGACGATCGCCTTCACGGGGAGATAGTCCATGGCTTCGGCATGTTAGCGCGATTCACCGTGTGCACAAGAAATGCGCACAAGAAAAAGGCCGCACGCGGCGGCCTTCTTCGCGGGCACGAGGTGAGCGGATCAGTCTTCCTTCGAAGACTCGTCTTCGCCCTCGCCCTCTTCCTCTTCGCCGACGCGGGGCACTTCGCCCGCCTCCGGCTCCTCGGCTTCCTCGCCTTCCTCTTCCTCGATGACCTGACGCGGCATGTGGATGGAGACGATCACCTGATCCTCGGCCTCTTCCTGGGCCAACTCGACGATCTCGACGCCCTCGGGCACCTTGATGTCGGACAGGTGCAGCTGCTCGTCCATGCCGAGCTCGGCCACATCCACCTCGATGTACTCGGGCAGGTTCTTGGGCAGGCAGCTGATCTCCACCTCGTTGTACTGGCGGAACAGCACGCCGCCTTCCAGCTTCACGCCCTTCGCCGACTCCTCGTTGAGGTAGTGGATCGGCACGTTCATGCGGATGGCCTCACCGGCCACGATGCGCTGCAGGTCCAGGTGCAGGAGCTTGTTTTTGGACGGATGGCGCTGGATGTCCTTCAGAATGACTTCCTGGGCCCTCTCACCCACCTTCACCATCAGCACGCTCGAGTAGAAACGCTCGCTCTCGGACTGCTGCAGGACCTTGTCGTGGTCCAGGGTGATGGCCCTCGGCGGGCGGTCGCCGCCATAGACGATTGCGGGTAGCTTACCTTCGCGACGCAGGCGGCGGCTCGCACCTTTTCCCTGGTCTTCCCGGTACTCCGCAACCAGATCGTACTCTTCGTTCATGAGCTATCTCCGGTCGGATGAAATTTCGCCGGACAGCCTTGCGACCAGGCCTGCCGGCGGACCCCTCGACGAGGGGGCGCGAATAATACCGGAAGCCGCAACATTTGTGTAGGAGGGCCTTCAGGCCCGATCTCCTCGCTTTCTTTTTGGCGTTGGCCCGTTACGCAACCACGAGGCGGCCGTCATGCGGGGGTATCCCTCGGCGCGACCTTTTGTCGGGAGCAAGATGGATACCCCCGCAGGGCGGCCACGATAGAAAAGGGGTTAGTCGAGGTAGAGCGAGCTCACCGATTCCTCGTCGCTGATGCGGCGGATGGTCTCGGCCAGCAGTTCCGCCGTGGAGAGCTGGCGGATACGGGTGCAGGCGGCGGCTTCCTCGGACAGCGGAATGGTGTCGGTCACCACCATCTCGTCCAGCTCGGAGTTCGAGATGCGCTCCACGGCCGGGCCCGAGAGCACCGGATGGGTGATGTAGGCGACCACCCGCACGGCGCCCTTCTCCTTCAGCACCGAGGCGGCCTGGCACAGGGTGCCGGCGGTATCCACCAGGTCGTCGATCAGCACGCAGGTCTTGCCGTCGACGTTACCGATGATGTTCATCACCTCCGCCACGTTCGCGCGGGGGCGGCGTTTGTCGATGATGGCGAGATCCGTGTCGTCCAGCCGCTTGGCCAGCGCCCGGGCGCGGACCACGCCGCCGACGTCCGGCGAGACCACCACCTTGTTGGGGTATTTCTGCTTCCAGGCGTCGCCGAGCAGGATGGGCGAGGCGTAGACGTTGTCCACCGGGATGTCGAAGAAGCCCTGAATCTGGTCGGCATGCAGGTCCACGGTCAGCACCCGGTCCACGCCCGAGGTGGCGATGAGCTTGGCCACCAGCTTGGCCGTGATGGGCACCCGCGAGGCGCGGGGCCGGCGGTCCTGGCGGGCGTAGCCGTAATAGGGGATGACGGCGGTGATGCGCGACGCCGAGGCCCGGTGGCAGGCGTCCACCATCACCAGCAGTTCCATGAGGTTGTCGTTGGAGGGCGGACAGGTGGGCTGGACGATGAACGTGTCCCGGCCGCGGATGTTCTCGAGTATCTCGACACTGGTCTCGCCGTCGGAGAACTTGCCCACGTGGGCCTTCGCCAGCGGTATGCGGAGATGACGGGCGATATCGGCCGTCAGCTGGGGATGCGCGTTCCCGGAGAACAGCGCCATACTGCGAATATCCACCGAATCCTCCCTTTGCCCGTCTGTGACTCTTTGTTATTGCTCTTCTTGACGGGCCCAGTGCCTCTATGCCCGGCGACGATGGCTGGGGTGGCAGGATTCGAACCTGCGAATCACGGGATCAAAACCCGTTGCCTTACCACTTGGCTACACCCCAGAAACCCGACCGCCGCCCCCGAAGGGGGCCCTGCGGCACGGCTCCAAGCCGGAGACCCGCTCCCGGCCGCGCCGACGCGCGCATTGTCCCGAGCCTCTCCGGGGGTGTCAACGCGACGCCTCAGCGCACCGCCCCGGGCCCGAAATTCCACTCCTTCACCACGATGGTGAGGCGGAGATCCGCGCTGCGCGCCCGTATGCGGTAGGGCAGCATCACCCCGGCGGCAGCGCGGTAATCCGGGTATTCCACCCGCCAGCCTGCCTGCTCCAGCCGGGCCAGCCGGCCCTCCGGCGCCACCTCGGTGTCCGCGGGGCGGGCCGGGTCCGGCAGTCCCCGGAGCCACCAGGACAGGCTCGCCACCGGGATGGACCAGCCGTAGATGCGGCGCAACTCCTCCTCCGGCCGGGTCAGGGCCACCGTGCTGCCGTCGGAGGCAGTCAGGATCAGCCCCTCCGGGCCGCCTTCCAGACGGATGCCGCCCGCGCCGAGCGGGCCGCGGATGGATACCGTCACTGCGTCTTCGTCCTGGCGCCAGTCGAGGCTGCCGCTCTCGGCCTGGTCGCCGGCCACCACGGCGATGCGCCCGCCGGCACGCCAGGTATCCATTGCACCCAGCACGGCGCTGCGCTGCTCCCAGCTCTCCAGCGGCGGCAGGGTCAGGGTGGGCCGGGCGGCGCAGCCCGCCAGCAGCAGACCCAGAAGGCCGAGTGCAGCCAGTACGGGCAGGCGGGGCACGGCAGGCTCAGCTCTCGGTGGTCTCGGACGCTTCCATCAGGCGTTGCAGCGTGTCGCGCAACGGTTCGCTGCCGGGGAACTCGTCATAGGCCTCCTGCAGGATGTCGCGGGCTTCTTCCCGACGGCCGAGCGCCCAGAGAGTCTCGCCCAAATGGGCGGCCACTTCCGGGTCGCGGATCATCTCCCAGGCCCGCTCCAGGTACGCCAGCGCCTCCTCCGGCTCGCCCTGGCGGAACAGCACCCAGCCCATGCTGTCGATGATGGCCGCGTTGTCCGGCTCTTTCTCGAGGGCGTGCTCGATGAGCTTGCGGGCCTCCTTCAGCCGGTCGGTGCGGTCCGCCAGCGTATAGCCCAGGGCATTCAGTGCCGTCGCGCTCTCCGGGCGCAGCGCCAGCGCCTCCCGGTAGCTCTCGATGGCGGCTTCCGTCTCGCCGCGCGCAAGCTCCACCTCGGCGCGGCTCAGCAGCAGCCCCAGCGAAGGCGGCCTGGCCGCCAGGATCTCGTCGTAGGCTTCCAGCGCCTCCTCGTAGCGTTCCATGGCTTCCAGCAGCTGGGCTTCGGTAAAGCGCACGTCCAGCGCCTGGCGAGGATTGCGCCGGGCGAACCGCTCCAGCTGGGACAGCGCGGCATCCGCCTGGCCCAGCCGGGTCAGGATCACGCTCACCCGCTGCTGGGCGGCGAGCTGCAGGCGGCCTTCGCCCACCTGGGAGTACAGGCGCATGGCCTGGAACCAGTCCTCGCGCTCCTCGGCGATGGTGGCCAGATAGAAGAGTGCCTCGTGGGTGTGCGCACCGCTCTTCAGCAGTTCCGAGAAATCCGTCCAGGCGGCGTCGTAGTCGCCCTGCTGCAGGCTGATGAGCGCCGTGGCCCGCCAAGCATCCGCCTGCTCGGGATCGTCCTGCAGCACCCGGTTCACCACCGTACGCGCCTCGTCGGGCCGGTCTGCCCCGGCCAGAAACAGGGCGTAGTCCAGCCGCAGATCCAGATCTTCGGCATCGGCCAGCGGCGCGGCGGTCTCGAGCGCCGCCTCGGTCTGCCCGTCCGCCTCCAGCGCGCGGGCCAGGAGCAGCGTCGCGCGGGGCTCCTCCGGTGCGAGTTCCCGCGCGCGCCCGGCGTAGGCGATCGCGGTCTCTGCCTCATCGGCACGCAGGGCCGCGCTCGCCGCCGTGGCCTGGGCGTAGGCATTGTCGTCATAGGCGCCGGCGAGGCGCTCGGCCACCGCGAATGCATCGTCGGGGTGGCCTTCCTCCATCAGCAGGGTGACCAGCTCGCGGAACGCGGCATCGTCGGCGCCCGCGGCGGCGGCAGCCCGGTTCAGATGCCGTGCCGCCTCCTCCAGCTGCTGGTGCTGCAGCGCCAGCCGGCCGGCGTAACGGCGGGCCTCGGCGTCGCCGGGCGCGAGTTCCACCCAGCGCTGCGCGGCCTCGTAGGCGACGCGATCGTAGCCGTAGTCGAAGGCCGTGCGGGTCGCCTGGCTTGCGGTCTCTACCGACTCCCCGGCCCGTGCCGCCTTCAGGTATTCTTCGACCCCCGTGGCGTTCTCGCCCCGCTGCAGGGCGATCTCGGCCATGAGTATGTGGTAGGTTCGATCCTGCCCGTCGGTGGACTCGGGAGCCGGTTGCGGGGTGCCGGCGCAGCCCGCCGCAAAGGCGGCCAGCAACAGAATCTGCAGCGTGGCGAGGGCCGGGACCCCGCCTCGACGCGGGAGGGTATGTGTGTCTAGCATTCGGAAATCTCTGTCGGTGACCCGGTGGGCCGCTTCGGGCAGATCACCGGCAGTTCGCTTATCATAAGCGCTGCGTGAACCAATCCGAATTATTGATTCCTTCAGATGCCGTTTTTCATCCTGGGCATTAACCATAACACGGCCCCGGTCGATATCCGTGAACGGATCGTGTTCGACGAGACCGTGCTGCCCGATGCGCTGAACGAATCGGGTTCGCTGCCCGGCGTCAACGAGAACGTGATCGTCTCCACGTGCAATCGCACGGAGATCGTCTGCGATCTCGATATCGAAGCCGAGACCGGCCTGGTCGAGTGGCTGCACAACTTCCACGGCATGGACGACCGCCTGGCGGAATGCCTGTTCCAGGCGCGGGACGAGGCCGCCGCCCGGCACCTGTTCCGCGTCGCCTGCGGGCTGGATTCGGTCATCCTCGGCGAGCCCCAGATCACCGGTCAGCTGAAAGACGCCTTCCGCCACGCCCAGGGCCATGGCCGCGCCGGGCCCAGGCTCACACGCCTGTTCCAGCATGCCTTCTCGGTGGCGAAGAAGGTGCGCACCGATACCACCATCGGCTCCAGCCCGGTGTCCGTGGCCTATGCCGCCGTGTCGCTCGCCCGACAAATTTTCTCCCGCTTCGACAAGCACACGGCGCTGCTGGTGGGCGCCGGCGAGACCATCGAGCTTGTCGCCCGCCACCTGCACGGCCATGGCATCGGCCGCCTGTTCATCGCCAACCGCAGCCTGCCGCGGGCCCGCGCGCTGGCCGCCGAGTTCGGCGGTTTCGCCCTGCCGCTCTCCGAGCTGCCCGGCACCCTGCCCGAGGCCGACATCATCATCAGCTCCACGGCGAGCCCCGACCCGCTCATCACCGCTGCCGATATGAAACGGGCGCTGGAACTGCGCAAGCGCAAACCCATCTTCGCCTGCGACATCGCCGTGCCGCGGGACATCGAGCCCGAGGTGGCGAACTTCGAGGACGTGTATCTCTACACCGTCGACGACCTGCAGGGCGTGATCAACGACGGCCTGCAGAGCAGGAAGGCGGCCGCCGACGAGGCCGAGCGCATCATCGAGTTCGAACTGGAGCGCTTCCGCAATGCCGAGCGGGTGCTGGACGCCGTGCCCATCATCAAGTCCATCCGCGGCCGCGGCGAGGACCTGAAGCAGGAGGTGCTCGAGCAGGCCATGCGCCGGCTGGCGAACTCCGGCGACCCCGAGGCAGCGCTCCGATTCCTGGCCTCCACGCTCATGAACAAGATGCTGCACAAGCCCAGCGAGCGGCTGCGCCAGGCCGGCGAAGAGTCCGACGAGGCCATCATGCTCTCTGCGCGGGAACTCTTCGGCCTGAACGACGACAAAAAGAACCGCTCCTGAGGCCGGCCGCAAGACGGCCCTCCCCCGTGAAAGACAGCATCGAACAAAAGCTCCAGGGTCTCGCCGACCGGTTCGAGGAACTCGCCGGTCTGCTCGCCGACCCGGACGTCATCACCGCGCAGGACCGCTTCCGGGACTATTCGAAGGAGTACGCGCAGCTCGAGCCGGTGATGTCGCTGTTCCGCCGCTACCGTGAGCTCATGGACGACCTGGCCGCTGCCGAAGAGATGGCGAAGGACACCGACGCCGACATGCAGGCGATGGGCGGCGAGGAAATAGAGCGGCTGGAGGCCGAACGCGAGACCCTCGAGCGCGAACTGGAGCTCGCGCTGGTGCCGAAAGACCCGAAGGACGAGAGCGACGTGTACCTCGAGATCCGCGCCGGCACCGGCGGCGACGAGGCGGCCATCTTCGCCGGCGATCTCTTCCGCATGTACTCCCGCTACGCCGAGGCGAAGGGCTGGCGCATCGAGGTGCTCTCCGCCAGCGAGGGCGAGCACGGCGGCTACAAGGAGATCATCTGCAAGGTCAGCGGCCGGAATGTCTACGCGCAGATGAAGTTCGAGTCCGGTGCCCACCGGGTGCAGCGCGTGCCGGAGACCGAGTCCCAGGGACGCATCCATACCTCCGCCTGCACAGTGGCAGTGCTGCCCGAAGCGGAGGAAGTGGGCGAGATCGACATCAATCCCTCGGAGCTGCGTGTGGATACCTACCGGGCGTCCGGCGCCGGCGGCCAGCACGTGAACAAGACCGACTCCGCCGTGCGCATCACCCACCTGCCCACCGGCATCGTGGTGGAGTGCCAGGACGAGCGCTCCCAGCACAAGAACCGGGCGCGGGCGATGTCGCTGCTGCAGGCGAAGCTGGTGGCCGCCGAGGAAGAGGCGCTGGCCACCGAGCGCGCCGAGACCCGCAAGCTGCTGGTGGGTTCCGGCGACCGCTCCGAGCGCATCCGCACCTATAACTATCCCCAGGGCCGGGTGACCGACCACCGCATCAACCTGACTCTCTATAAACTGGACGAAGTGCTGCAGGGCAGCCTGGACCCGATCATCGACCCCCTCACCCGGGAATACCAGGCCGACCAGCTCGCGGCGCTTACCGCGCACTGAGGGAATACGGCGACGTGGACGCGCGACAGCTCATCGACGCCATCGGCACCACGCCGCTGATCCGGCTCAATCGGGCGTCCGAGGCCACCGGCTGCGAGATCCTGGGCAAGGCCGAGTTCATGAACCCGGGCGGCTCGGTGAAGGACCGGGCGGCACTCGGCATGGTGCGCCGCGCCCAGGCCACGGGGGAACTGAAGCTCGGCGGCACCATCATCGAGGGCACCGCGGGCAACACCGGTATTGGATTGGCCATGGTCGGCAATGCGCTGGGCCATCCGAGCATTATTGTGATGCCGGATACCCAGAGTAAGGAGAAGATCGACGCGCTGCGCGCCTACGGCGCCGACGTCCGGCTGATCCCCGCCGTGCCTTTCCGCAACCCGAACCACTTCGTCCACGTCTCCGGCCGCATGGCCGACGACATGAACGCGAAAGAGCCCGGCAGCGCCTTCTGGCCGAACCAGTTCGACAACACGGCCAACCGGGACTTCCACGCCGAGACCACCGGCCCGGAGATCTGGGACCAGACCGACGGCGAGGTGGACGCGTTCATCTGCGCCGTCGGCACCGGCGGCACGCTGGCCGGCGTGTCCCAGTACCTGAAGGCCTGCAAGCCGGAGGTGAAAATCGGGCTCGCCGACCCCGGCGGCTCCGGGCTTTACCGCTACTACACCGAAGGCGAGGCCCGCATCGAGGGCAGCTCCATCACCGAGGGCATCGGCAACTCACGCATCACCGCCAATCTCGAAGGCGCCGAGATCGACCTGGCTTACCGCATCACGGATCAGGTGGCCATCCCGCTGGTCTACGACATGATCCGCGAGGAAGGCCTGGTGCTCGGCGGCTCCAGCGGCATCAACGTGGGCGGCGCCATGGCCATGGCGCGAGAGCTGGGCCCCGGCCACACTATAGTGACCGTCCTCTGCGACGGTGCCATGCGCTACCGGGAGCGGCTGTTCAACCGCGCGTACCTGGAGTCGAAGGGGCTGTCGTTGCCTGACTGGCTGGACGATCGGGGGGATCGGGGGGATCGGGGGGATCGGGCCTGAAGGCCCTCCTACATCCTCTGTCCGCATTCGTCATCGAGGCGTTCTGGGTAGTGATCAGCCTGCTTGGAATCGGACGCTGGTGGATGAAAAGGCAGGCAAGGCGCCCGAACGGATCGTAAACTGTGACGAGAACGATCGCGCCACACCCAGATCAGCTCCGGGGACGATGATCT
>Ga0102943_1000470_pt1 | contig 27066 bp, 15 predicted proteins | sample SalPonC_black_MG_FD_78174 | JGI IMG/M metagenome (GOLD analysis project Ga0102943, IMG submission 78174) | Salt pond soil microbial communities from South San Francisco under conditions of wetland restoration - Salt Pond MetaG... | ecosystem: Environmental > Aquatic > Marine > Intertidal zone >...
AGCGCAGACGTCAGGATGATCACGGCCACGAGGTCCGGGCTCGGGACCTCGTAGGCGAGGATGCCGACGAAGATCAGGAAGATCACGAAGGCGAAGAGGGCGAGAAGGCGGTTCATGGCCTGTCCTTTCCGAGCATCATTGATCGGCCCAGTCGAAGAGCCAGCGCGCCGTCCTGAGAAGCCGCGCATCGTTGCCGTTCGGCCCGACGATCTGCACGCCCATCGGCAGCCCCCTGGCGGAGGTCAGGATCGGCAGTGTAACGGCGGGCGTGCCGCAAAAGGTCCATAGTCCGTTGAAGATCGCGCTGCCGGTCGAGCCGAGCCCCTCGGGGGCGGGGCCGGGCGCGGCGGGACAAAGGATCGCGTCGCAGCGCTCGAAGATCTCGCCGAGCGCGGCGCTGAGGACGGGTTTCCAGTCCAGAGCGGCGAGGTAGTCGCGGGCGAGCGTGGCATTGCCCTCCTCGATCGCGGCGATGGTCTCTTGGCCGAGGATCTCCTTCGCATCGCGCCAGTAACGATAGTAGTAGCGCGACATTTCGGCGAAGTTGATGCGCTGGCGTTCCGGCGCGGCGTTGTCGAAGGCGCGCGGGAGCTCGACGTCGAAGACCTGCTCTCCGAGCGCCTCGGCGAGTTCGGCGAAGGCGTCCTTCGTCTCCTGATCGGCCTCGTCCCAGCCGGGCGGCCGCACCAGGGCGAAAACCGGCTTCAGCGGCGGCTCGGACGTGGCGGCGTCGGACAGACGCGGATGCGGTGCGGGCCGCGTCGCCGGGTCGGCCTCGTCATGGCCGAACAGCACCTCGGCGAGCATCGCCGCGCTCACCGGGTCCGCCGCGAAGACGCCGATCGTGTCGAGCGTCGGCGACTGCATGAGCACACCCCGGCGCGGGATCGCCCCGAACGTGGGCTTGAAGCCCGTCACGCCGCAGAACGCCGCCGGGCGGATCACCGATCCGCCGGTCTGGGTGCCGACGGCGAGCGGGATCATCCCGTCGGCGACCGCCGCGGCGGAGCCCGAGGACGATCCCCCCGGCGTGTGGTCCGGATTGTGCGGGTTCCGGGTCTTGCCTGGGTGCATGAAGGCAAGCTCGGTCGTGACCGTCTTGCCCATGATGATCGCACCCGCGGCCTTCAGGCGTTCGGCCACGTAGGCGTCCCGCATCGGAATGCGGTCGGCGTCTACGGAGATGCCGTTGCCCGTGGGCATCCGCGTCGTGTCGATGATGTCCTTCAGCCCGACCGGCAACCCGTGCAGCGGTCCGATCGCCCGGCCGGTGGCGCGATGCGCGTCGAGCGCCCGTGCCTGACGGCGCGCGTGATCCGCGTCGAACCAGGCCCAGGCCTGCACCTCGGGCTCGCGCGCCTCGATCCGGGTGATGCACGCCTCGACGAGATCGATGGCCGAGAGCGCCCCGGACGCCAGCCGGTCGCGCAGGACCGCGGCCGGGAGCGACAGGAGCGCCTCGGGAGACTTCGCGGCCGCCTTAGCCATAGAACAACTGCGGCAGGTAGAAGACGATCTGCGGGTAGAGATACATCAGCACCATCGACAGGATCACGCAGAACAAAAACGGCATGACGCCCGCGAAGATCTGCGTGAGCCGCACCTCGGGTGGCGCGATCCCCTTCAGATAGTAGGCCGACATCGCCATCGGTGGTGTGAGAAAGCTCGTCTGCAGGTTCAGCGCCACGAGAATTCCGAAGAACAGCGGATCGACGTCGAAGAACGCCAGCAGAGGCAGGAAGATCGGCACGAAGATGATGATGATCTCCGACCATTCGAGCGGCCATCCGAGCAGGAAGATGATGAGCTGCGCGAGGATCAGGAACTGCCAGGGCTCGAGACTGAGGCTCTGGACGAAGTCCGAGATCAGGTGCTCTCCGCCGAGATAGGAGAAGACCGCCGAGAAGGTGTAGGAGCCCACGAAGAGCCAGCAAACCATGGCCGTCGTCCGCACCGTCAGGTAGACGCTTTCGCGCATCCGCTGCCAGGTCATCGCCCGATAGATGAAGGCGAGGAAGATGCCGCCGAGCGCGCCGATCGAGGCCGCCTCGGTCGGCGTCGCGAGGCCGAAGAGAATCGAGCCCAGCACCGCCATGATGAGGAAGGCGAGCGGCAGGAACGACGTCAGGATCATCAGGAGCAGCCGTGACATCGGCACATCCGGCACCTCGTCGGCCGTGGGTTTCGGTGCCACCGACGGCTGGAGGATCGACCGGCCCACCACGTAGATCAGGTAAAGCCCCACGAGCGTGAGGCCGGGCAGCAGCGCCGCCGCGTAGAGCCGCACGATCGAGACGCCCGACGCGGCCGCGTAGACGATCAGCATGATCGAGGGCGGGATCAGGATTCCGAGCGTCCCGCCCGCGCAGATGATTCCGCTCGCGAAGGACGGGTTGTAGCGCGCCTTCAGCATCTGGGGCAGGGCGAGAAGCCCCATCAGCGTCACCACCGCGCCCACGATGCCCGTGGCCGTCGCGAAAAGCGCGCAGGTGATCAGCGCGGCGACGCCCATCGAGCCGGGAATGTTCTTGGAGGCGATGTTGAGCGTCGCGAACAACCTGTCGACGATGTTCGCCCGTTCGACGATGTAGCCCATGAAGAGGAAGAGCGGGACCGCCGTGAGAACCTCGTTCGACATGACCGTGAAGGTCTGGTTCACGAAGAGGTCGAATATCCGGTTGTTGAAGTAGCCCTCGACCCAGAGGCTCCATTGCTCCCACGTTCCCGCATCCTCGTCGAGGCGGTCGAAGAAACGCCACATGCGCCCCTCGTCGTAGTAGGCATAGTAGCCGAAGCCGATGCCCATCGCCATCAGCGTGAACGCGATCGGGAAGCCCAGAAAGACGAAGACGATAAAGAGCCCCAGCATCATCAGGGCAACTTGAGGGTCCGTCATATGTGGTGATCCCTTTCGGCCTTGTCGGCTTCGCGGATCAAGAGATCTTCGGTCTCGAAGACGTCCTCGTCGGCCGGGAGCCATTCGTTGGTGCGCATCGCGAGGATGCAGCGGCAGACCTGGGCGATGCCCTGGATGAAGAGCAGGATGCCTGCGGCGACGATGACGGTCTTGAACTGGTAGATCGGGACGCCTGCAGGACTGTTGACCGAGACTTCGCCGTATCCCCAGGAGCGGGCGGCGTATTTCCAGCCTGCGATGATGAGGGCCGTGACGCCGGGAAAGAAGAAGATGATGTAGAGGACGAGATCAACCTTGGCCTGCGTCCTCGGCTGCCAGAGGCGGTAGAGAAAGTCGCCCCGGACATGGCCGCCGCGCGACAGCGTGTAGGCGCCGCCCATCATGAAGAGCGTTCCGTACATGATGAAGGACACGTCGAGCGCCCAGGCGGTCGGATTGTTCAGGACATAGCGCACGAAGACCTCATAGCCGGTCCCCGCGGCCATGAGCACGATCAGCCAGGCGAAAGCCTTGCCGAACCACGCCGACAGATTGTCCGCGAAGCGGATGAAACCTACCACGGGGATTCTCCCTGTTCGACAGAAGGGCCCCGGCGGTCAACCCGCCGGGGCCGTCGTGTCAGCGATGCCGGATCAGATCGCGAGACGGCCGGGGAAGTAGTGCTCGTAGGCGAGCGCGAGGTCCGGCTTGTTCATGAGCTCGTAGTAGGCGACCTGCTCGACCCACTCCCGCTGGCTGTCCATCACGCGCTTGCTGAACTCGTCCTCTTCAAGCTCGGCGATGAGCCCGTCCCAGGCTTCGAGCTGCGCCTGGAGGATGTCCTGCGACGTCCGGTGCACGGTCACGCCGGCCTCGTCCTGCAGCCACTGCAGGTCGGCGGAATACCGGCGCTGTGCCTTCGCGGTGTTCGCCGTCGATGCCGCCTCGACGCCGTACTTCAGGATCGCCTGAAGATCGGGGTCGAGTTCTTCGAGCGTGAACCTGTTGAACAGGAACTCGAAGCTCTCGGAGGCCTGGTGGTAGGACGAGAGATAGTAGTTCTTCGCCACGTCGTGCGCGCCGAAGTCCTTGTCCGAGGACGGGTTGTTGAACTCGAACGCGTCGATGACGCCGCGCTCCATCGCCGGCACGATTTCACCGCCCGGAAGCTGGGCGACGGACATGCCCATCGACTGCAGGAGGTCGGCAGCGAGGCCGACGGTCCGGTACTTGAAGCCGTCGAGATCGGCGGCGGTGTTCACCTCGCCCTTGAACCAGCCGAAGGGCTGGGCCGGCATCGGGAAGCCCATGTACCCGACGACGTCGAGGCCCATGATGTCCTGGGTCAGTTCACGGTAGAGATCCGCGCCGCCGCCTTCGTAGAACCAGCCGAGCATGGTGTTGGCGTCGCCGCCGAACACCGGGCCGGTTCCGAAGAACGAGGCTGCCTTGTTCTTGCCGTACCAGTACACGGGCACCGAGTGCGCCGCGTCGAGCACGCCGTCGTTCACGGCGTCCATGACCTGGAACGCGCCCACGACCGCACCCGCCGGGAGTACGTCGACCTGAAGCCGTCCGCCCGACATCTCGCCGACGCGGGTCGCGTAGTCCTTCGCGAACTCGTCCCAGATGTTCGCCGCGCCCCATGATGTCTGCATCTTGAGTACGATGGGCGCCTGCGCGAGCACAGCCGGCGCGGCGAGCGCGCTTCCGGCGGCCGCGCCGCCCATGAGTGCCGATTTCCTCAGAAAGGATCGGCGGTTGAAACGTTGACGGTCAGACATTGTTTCCTCCCTCTAGCCTGATCTCACGACGGGTTGCCTCGGAGACAGAGCCATCTATAGCACCGCGCGGGCGCAGAGCAACAGATGCAACGGCCCGAATGTGCAAAACCGGTAAAATTATTTTACCACGCCGTTCGCGTGTCATTTCAATCGCCTGAGACCGATTGCGCGTCCGGGCAACGGTTTTGGGAGTGTCGTGCGTCCCCTCCAGAGAGCGTTCAGGAGCCCGCCGCGCGGCGTGAAGCGGATCTCCGCGCGCATCGGCCGCGCTGATCCGTGATGCGTCCGCGGCCCCGACGCCGCGAGCCGCCCGGCGCTCGCTGCGGGCTCTTGGAACCTCGGTCGGTTCAGTTCGTTGATCCTGTCTCAACAAGCATGAACGGGACAGGGACGCCGTGAACCGCAGAAAGGCCGACGATACATCGACGGACACTCTCGCCGATCTTGCCGCCCGCAGGATTGCCATAGAGGCCGTGGAACCCGAGATCGATTGCGGCCGCTTCGCGAGCAAGGCGGTCGCGGGGCGGGAGGTGACGGTTTCGGCCGACATCTTCGGCGACGGGCACGAGTCGTTCGGAGCCGAGGTCGACCTCGTCGGACCCGGCGGCACGTCGGTCGAGACGGTTGCGATGCGGCATCTCGGCAACGACCGCTGGTCGGCCGAGGTGCAGCCGCGCGAGGCGGGCCCGCACCGGATCGCCATCCGCGCCTGGCGCGACCTCTTCGGCACCTGGCGCCACGATACCGCGAAGAAGGTCTCGGCCGGACAATCGGTGGACGTGGAGATCGAGGAGGCACGGCTGATGATCGCGCCGCTCAAGGCGCGCGGCGAGGACGGCAAGGCACTCATCGACCTGCGGAAAGCGCTCAAGACCGACCGCGCGCTCGACCGCCTGATGGCGGACGAAACGCGCGTTCTGATGACGCGTGTGGGGCCGCGGGCGAATGCGACGCACTACGGCCGCGACCTGCCGCTCTGGGTCGACCGCGAACGCGCGGCGTTCAGCGCGTGGTACGAGCTTTTCCCGCGCTCGCTGGGGCCGGACCACCAGCACGGCACCTTCGACGACGTGATCCGCCATCTGCCCTATGTCCGTGACCTGGGGTTCGACGTGCTTTACTTTCCACCGATCCACCCGATCGGCGAGACCAATCGGAAGGGGCGGAACAACGCGCTTCGCGCCGAGCCGGGCGACGTGGGCAGCCCCTACGCCATCGGCACGGCGGAGGGCGGCTTCCGCCACGTCCATCCCGATCTCGGCACGATCGAGGATTTCGACCGTCTGGTGGCGGCGGCGCGCGAGCACGATCTCGAGATCGCCCTCGACGTCGCGCTCAATGCCTCGCCCGACCACCACTGGATCACCGAGCATCCCGAGTGGTTCGAACGCCGCCCCGACGGGACGATCAAGTACGCAGAGAATCCGCCGAAGAAGTACGAGGACATCGTCAACTTCCGCTACTACCTCGACGACGGCGGCCCGAACCGGCCGTTCTGGGAGGCGGTACGCGACATCTTCCTGTTCTGGGCCGGACACGGCGTCCTGAGCTTCCGCGTCGACAACCCGCACACAAAGCCGTTCCCGTTCTGGGAATGGGTGATCGCGGAGGTGCGCAAGGCTTATCCCGAGGCGATCTTCCTGTCCGAGGCCTTCACCCGGCCCGCGCTGATGAAGCGGCTCGCCAAGGTCGGCTTCAACCAGAGCTACACCTACTACACTTGGCGCTCCACGAAGGCGGAACTGACCGAGTACCTCGAGGAGTTGACGACGAGCGAGGCGCGGCACGTGATGCGGCCGAACTTCTTCGTTAACACGCCCGACATCAATCCCTACTTCCTGCAGTATTCCGGCCGCCCCGGCTTCCGCACCCGCCTTGTCATGGCCGCGTCGCTCGCGGGCAACTACGGCGTCTATTCGGGCTACGAGTTCTGCGAGGCCGAGCCGCTTCCGGGACGCGAGGAATACCTCCATTCCGAGAAATACGAGATCAAGAACCGCGATCTCGATGCGGAAGGCAACATCAAGGACGACATCCGGCTGATGAACCGCCTGCGCCGCGAACAACCGGCGCTGCGCGATTTTCTCAACCTCCGTTTCTATCCCGCGGATGACGACCGGGTGCTCTACTACGGTCGGATGGACGCGGAGAGCGGCAACTACCTCCTGTTCCACGTCCTGATCGACCCGCACGAGCCCGCGGAGTTCGGCTTCGAGGTGCCGCTGTGGGAGTTCGGCCTGCCCGACGAGGCCTCGGTCGAGGTGCAGGATCTCGTTTACGGCAACAGCTTCACGTGGCACGGCAAGAGCCATCTCTTGGCGCTCGACCCGCACCACAGGCCGTTTGCCATCTGGCGGATCACGCCGCCCGGGGGGGCGCGGGCATGAATGTCGAGCTTCTCCAGAGACCCGTGGAAACGCTGACCGAGGCGGCCGACTGGTACAGGGACGCGGTCATCTACCAGTTGCACGTCAAGGCCTTCCAGGATTCGAACGGCGACGGCATGGGCGACTTCAAGGGCCTGATGCAACGGCTTGATCATGTTCAGGAACTGGGCGCGACCGCCGTCTGGCTCCTGCCGTTCTACCCCTCGCCGCTGCGCGACGACGGCTACGACATCGCCGAATACAAGGCGATCAATGCGTCCTACGGCGACATGGACGATTTCCAGGGCTTCGTGGACGAGGCGCACCGGCGCGGGCTCAAGGTCATCACGGAGCTCGTCATCAACCACACCAGCGACCAGCATTCGTGGTTCCAGCGCGCCCGCGAGGCGCCGAAAGGCAGCCCCGAGCGGGACTTCTACGTCTGGTCCGACGATCCGGGCAAGTGGCCCGAAACGCGGATCATCTTCACCGACACGGAGACGTCGAACTGGGCCTGGGATCCAGTGGCCGAGCAATACTACTGGCACCGCTTCTACAGCCATCAGCCCGACCTCAACTTCGACAACCCCGAAGTTCTGCGCGAGGTGCTCGACGTCATGCACTTCTGGCTCGACAAGGGGGTGGACGGGCTCAGGCTCGACGCGATCCCGTACCTCGTCGAACGCGATGGGACGAACAACGAGAATCTCCCCGAGACGCACGCGGTCCTGAAGGCGATCCGCGCCGATCTCGACGCGCATTACGAGGGCCGGATGCTGCTGGCCGAGGCCAACCAGTGGCCCGAGGACACACGCCCCTACTTCGGCGAGGGCGACGAGTGCCACATGGGATTCCACTTCCCGCTGATGCCCCGGATGTACATGGCGCTCGCGCAGGAGGACCGGCACGCGATCACCGACATCATCCGGCAGACGCCCGAGATCCCCGAAGGCTGCCAGTGGGGCATCTTCCTGCGCAACCACGACGAGCTGACGTTAGAAATGGTGACCGACAAGGAGCGCGACTACCTCTGGGAGACCTACGCCTCGGACCGCCGCGCGCGGATCAACATGGGCATCCGCCGCCGCCTTGCGCCGCTCCTGCAGAACGACCGGCGCAAGATCGAGCTTCTGAACTTCATGCTGCTGTCGATGCCGGGCACGCCGATCGTCTACTACGGCGACGAGATCGGCATGGGCGACAACTACTACCTCGGCGACCGCGACGGGGTGCGCACGCCCATGCAGTGGTCGGCCGACCGCAATGCGGGGTTTTCCAAAGCGATCCCACAGCGGCTGTTCCTGCCGACGATCCAGGACCCGGTCTACGGCTACGAGGCGATCAACGTCGAGGCGCAGCAGTCCTCGCCGTCGTCGCTTCTGAACTGGATGAAGCGGATGATCGGCGTGCGCCAGCGGCACACGCTCTTCGGGCGGGGAGAGATCGAGCTGCTCTACCCGTCGAACCGCAAGATTCTCGCCTACACCCGTCACGACGGCGAGGAGACGGTGCTTTGCGTCGCGAACCTGTCGCGCCAGGCGCAGGCGGCGGAACTCGATCTGAGAGACCACGCCGGATGCGTGCCGGTCGAGTTGACCGGCCGGTCGGCGTTTCCGCCGGTGGGCGAGCTTCCCTACCTTCTGACGCTTCCCGCGTACGGCTTCTACTGGTTCGTCCTTGCCGAGGAGGATCAGGCGCCGGCGTGGCACACCCCCCATACACAGGTGCTTCCCGATTTCATGACCCTTACCACACGCGACGGAACGCTGTCCGGAGCGCTTGCCGACCGGACCGGCCGCGAATTCCAGCGCCAGACGCTGCGCGAATACCTGCCGCTCCAGCGGTGGTTCGCGGGCAAGGGCAAGCGGCTGGGCGAGATCCGGGCCCACCGTCTCGCCGAACTGGGCGAGGGCCAGCATCTTCTCGTGGCGATCGACGTCGATGTGGAGGGCGAGGACCAGCGCTATTTCCTGCCGCTCTCCGCGGATTGGGGGGACGATGCGACGACGCTCTCCCCGCGGCTTCCGGCCACGCTCGCGAAGCTGCGGCGGGCGAACCGCGTCGGGTCCATCCTCGACGGGGCGGCGCACGAAGAGTTGGCCGAGGCGCTCATCGAGGCGCTGCGCACGGAAGCGGAGTTCGCCGGCGAGGAAGGTCGCGTCGAGTTCCGAAAGACGTCCCGGGCGGGCGAGTTGTCGGACGCCGGAAGTCCGCGACTTCTCGCCGTCGAGCAGAGCAACGCCTCGATCGCGTTCGGGGACACCTTCATTCTCAAACTCTATCGGCGGCTTCGCGAGGGGCTTCAGCCAGACATCGAGATCGGGCGTTTCCTGACCGAGGAGACAGATTTCGGGGCCACGCCGGCGCTTCTGGGCACCATCGAGTGGGTGACGGACGACGGCACGGCGACGACCCTGGGCGCGCTCAACGACTTCGTGCGCAATCAGGGCGATGCCTGGACCTACGTGACCGAGGCTCTCGACCGTGACAGCGAGCGCCACGAGATCGTGGAGGGGGATGACGTCACGCCCGAAGCCGAAAAGGAACTCGCCCTGGGCGGCCATCTCGACATCGGCGCCCTTCTGGGGCGCCGGACGGCTGAGTTGCATCTCGCGCTCGCGAGCGGGTCGACCGACAGCGGATTTTCCGAGGAACGCCTCGAGAAGGACGACCTGCCGCGGCTCGTCTCCGAGGCGAAGCAGGATGTCGCGACCGTCTTCGACCGGCTCGGATCGCAGATCCAGGCGCTCGGCGAGACGGGCCGCGAAATGGCGCAACGCGTTCTGGACCGCCGCGACGAGATAGACCGCCGGCTCGACGCGCTGACGCGGCTGGAGCCTTCGGGCGGCAAGTGCCGCATTCACGGCGACTATCACCTGGGTCAGGTTCTCGTCGTCCAGAACGACGTCTCGATCATCGACTTCGAGGGGGAGCCGGCGCGGACTCTGGCCGAGCGGACGGCGAAGACCTCGCCGCTCCGCGACGTGGCCGGAATGCTGCGGTCGTTCGACTATGCGCTCTGGACAACGCTGATGCACCGGATCGAGCTCGGCGCAGACCCCGAGGCGACCGCCGAGATGGTCGAGACGTGGCGCGCCGAGACCCAGGGGGCCTTCCTCGACACCTATCGCGAGACGATGGACGGCAGCACGCTGCATCCGTCCGATCCCGAGCTCGAGCGCGGCCTGCTCGACCTCTTCCTGATCCAGAAAGCGGCCTACGAGATCGGCTATGAACTGTCCATGCGGCCGGACTGGATCGACATTCCCCTCGAGGGGCTCCTCAACCTCCTCGAGCCAAAGACGCGAGAGACACCGTGACCCTCGAAACGCTTCCCTCCACCGCGCCGGCCTCCGACGACGTCGAGGCCGTGCTCCGCGGCCACCATGGCGACCCGTTCCGCGTGCTCGGCATGTTCAAGGAAGACGGTGGCCTCGTCGTCAACGTCTTCGCGCCCGATGCGGCCGAGGTGACGCTGCTGGACGCGAAGGGCAAGGATGTGGCGCGCCTCGAGCGGATCCATCCCGAGGGCTTCTTCCACGCGGCCCTTCCCCGCAAGCGCAAACCCTTCGACTATCGGCTCCGCCTCGGCGCCGGCGACCGGATCTGGGAGCGCGAGGATCCTTATTGCTTCGGCCCGGTGCTGGGCGAGATCGACGAACACCTGATGGGTGAGGGCCGGCACGAGGACCTCTACCGGAAGCTCGGCGCGCATCCCACCGAGCACGAGGGCGTCGCGGGCACGTCCTTCGCCGTCTGGGCGCCCAACGCGCGGCGTGTCAGCGTCGTCGGAGACTTCAACGCCTGGGACGGCCGGCGCAACGCGATGCGCCGGCGCGGCGCGACCGGCGTCTGGGAGATCTTCCTGCCCGACATCGGCAGGGGCGAGATCTACAAGTTCGAGATCCTCGGCGCCTACGGGCATCTTCAGCCGCTCAAGGCCGACCCCTTCAGCTTCCGCACCGAGCCGCCCCCGGCCACGGCCTCGATCGTCGAGGGCGACATCCGGCACGACTGGAGCGATGACGAGTGGATCGCGACGCGCGGCGCGGACGACCCGCGCGAGAAGCCGATGTCGATCTACGAGGTGCACCTGGGCAGCTGGCGACGGGGTGCGGACGGCGAGATGCTGGACTACGACGCGCTCGCCTCGCAGCTCATCGACTACGCCACCGACCTGGGCTTCACCCACGTCGAGTTCCTGCCCGTGGCCGAGCATCCTTTTTCGGGCTCCTGGGGCTATCAGCCCATCGGCCTTTTCGCGCCCACCGCACGGTTCGGGCCGCCCGAGGGCTTCGCGATCCTCGTCGACAGGCTCCATAACGCGGGCATCGGCGTCATCGTCGACTGGGTGCCGGCGCATTTTCCCTCCGACGCGCATGGCCTCGCGCATTTCGACGGCACCGCGCTCTACGAGCACGAGGATCCGCGGCTCGGCTTTCACCAGGACTGGAACACGCTGATCTACAACTTCGGACGGCGCGAGGTGGCGAACTTCCTGCGCTCGAACGCGGTCTACTGGCTGGAGGCGTTCCACGTCGACGCGCTGCGCGTCGATGCGGTGGCCTCGATGCTCTACCTCGACTACTCGCGGAAAGAGGGCGAGTGGATTCCGAACGAGTTCGGCGGGCGGGAAAACCTCGACGCCATCGCCTTCCTGCGCGGGACGAACCAGCTCGTCTCCGACCGCGTGTCCGGCGCCATCACCATCGCCGAGGAAAGCACGGCCTTCCCCGGAGTCTCGCGGCCCGTCTCCGAGGACGGGCTCGGTTTCGGCTTCAAGTGGAACATGGGCTGGATGCACGACACGCTCGCCTACATGTCGCAGGATCCGATCTACCGGAAGTATCGTCACCACGAGATGACCTTCGGCATCCATTACGCCTACAGCGAGAACTTCGTCCTGCCGCTCAGCCACGACGAGGTGGTCCATGGCAAGGGCTCGCTTCTGGGCAAGATGCCCGGCGACCAGTGGCAACGCTTCGCGAACCTGCGCGCCTACTACGGTTTCATGTGGGGTCATCCTGGCAAGAAGCTGCTCTTCATGGGCTGCGAATTCGGTCAGGAGCGGGAATGGAACCACGACCAGTCGCTCGACTGGCACCTTCTCGACGATCCCGCGCATCGGGGCGTTCAGCACCTGATCCGCGACCTCAACACGCTGTATCGCGGCGAGCCCGCGCTGCACGAGCGCGACTGCGCGCCGGACGGCTTCCACTGGATCGACGGCGGCGATGCCGAGAACAACGTCTTCAGCTTCGTTCGCCGCGGCGGCGAAGGCGCGCGCCCGGTGGTGGTGGTCTCGAACATGGCGCCCGTCGCCCGCGAGGGCTTTCGGATCGGGATGCCGCAGGGCGGCAACTGGGCGGAGGTGCTGAACACGGACGCCTCCGTCTATGGCGGATCCGGCGCCGGGAACGGCGGGCGGGTCGTCGCGCGCGGCGAAGCGATGCATGGTCAGCCGTGCTCCGCGTCGCTTACCCTGCCGCCGCTGGCGACGCTGTTCCTGACCCCGGAGGACTGATCATGGATGCCACGGCCGCACCGGTGGTGCACACCTCGCGGCGCCTCGAGGCGGGCTCCGACATACGGCTCGGCGCCCAGTGGGACGGGTCGGGAACGAACTTCGCGCTGTTCTCGGCGAACGCGGAAAAGGTGGAACTCTGCCTTTTCGACCGGCGTGGCCGACGCGAGATCGAACGGTTCGAGCTGCCCGAGTTCACCCATCAGGTCTGGCACGGATATCTGCCCGAGGTGCGCCCCGGGCAACTCTACGGCTACCGCGTGCACGGGCCCTATGCGCCGGAGGCGGGGCATCGCTTCAATCCGCACAAGCTGTTGCTCGATCCCTATGCGCTGGCGCACCATGGCAATCTCCGATGGCATCCGGCGCTGTTCGGCTACAGGATCGGCCATTCCCAGGGAGACCTGAGCTTCGACCGCCGCGACAGCGCTTTCGTCATGCCGAAGTCGGTCGTCGTGGATCCCGCGCACACCTGGGGCAGCGACGTGCGGCCCGAGACGCCGTGGAGCCGGACCATCGTCTACGAGGCGCACGTCAAGGGCATGACGGCGCTGCGCGAAGACGTGGACCCGCATCTTCGCGGCACGTTCGAGGGGCTCGCCCACGAAGCGGTCATCGACCATCTCGTGAAGCTCGGCGTCACCTCGATCGAGCTTCAGCCGATCCAGTCGTTCTACGACGACGGGCACCTCGTCGACAAAGGGCTGAAGAACTACTGGGGCTACAACACGATCGGCTTTTTCGCCCCCGCACAGCGGTATCTCACGCAGGATGGGCACCTGAACGAATTCAAGCTGATGGTGCGCCGTCTCCACGAAGCGGGGATCGAGGTGCTCATGGACGTGGTCTACAACCACACCGCCGAGGGCAACCAGATGGGTCCGACGCTGAGCTTCCGGGGGATCGACAACGCGAGCTACTACCTTCTCGCCGACGATCGGCGCTATTACTACGACACGACCGGCACCGGGAACTCGCTCGACCTTCGAAACTCGCGGGTTCTGCAGATGGTGATGGATTCGCTGCGCTACTGGGTCGAGGAATGCCACGTCGACGGCTTCCGCTTCGACCTCGCCACGACGCTGGGCCGCGACCGCGAGGACTATTCCGTTCACGCCGTCTTTCTCGAAGCGGTGCGGCAGGATCCGGTTCTCTCGGGCGTGAAGCTCATCGCGGAGCCGTGGGACACCGGACCCGACGGTTACCAGCTCGGGAATTTCCCGCCCGGCTGGGCCGAGTGGAACGACGAATACCGCGACACCACGCGCGCCTTCTGGCGCGGCGACACGGGCACCGCGCCCCGGATCGCGAGCAAGCTGCTGGGATCCGCCGACACCTTCGCCCACGACGGCCGGCGGCCCTGGGCGAGCGTCAACTTCGTGACCGCCCACGACGGGTTCACGCTCACCGACCTCGTCAGCTACGAGGGCAAGCACAACGACGCCAACGGCGAGGACAACCGCGACGGCCATTCCCACAACCTCAGCCGCAACTGGGGCGAGGAGGGGCCCACCGACGATCCCGGGATCATCGACCTGCGCGACCGGATGCGGCGGAACTTCATGGCGACGCTGCTCCTCAGCCAGGGCACCCCGATGATCCTGATGGGCGACGAGCGCGGACGGTCGCAGGGCGGCAACAACAACGCCTACTGCCAGGACAACGAGATCAGCTGGTTCGACTGGAGCGAGGACGAGCGGGAGATGTCCTTCGAGGGCTTCCTGCGCGGCCTCATCGCGATTCGCGAGTCGCGCCGGCTCATGCTCGCCGACCGTTTCCTGCACGCCGGTCCCGACCCGCGCGGCCGTCGCTATGCGCACTGGCTGAAGGCGGACGGCGGCGAGCTGGAGTCCGACGACTGGAGCGACGAAAGCCTGAGATGCCTGGGGCTGCTGCTCCACGAATCCGGAGACTGCCTGGTCCTCTTGATGAACACCGCCGGCGAGCCGTGCAAGTTCCAGCTTCCGGGCGGCCCCGACCGGCGGTGGACGCGGCTTGCCGACACGGCGACGGGCCTTGCCGACGCAGAATCCGAAGACGTCTTCTACGGGCACGAGATCGACCTGCCCGAGCGCTCGCTGATCCTGCTGGAGACGCGATTTCATGGTTGACCGCGGACCGGCGGCCTGGGGCGCGGTCAGGCTGCCGGACGGCCGCGTGCGCTTCCGCCTCTGGGCGCCGGACGAGGCGGGCCTGTCGCTGCGTCTCGGCGAGACCGACATCGGCATGGAGAACATCGGCGACGGCTGGTTCGAGAACGTGTGCGACGCTCCCGAAGGCACTCTCTACGGCTTCGTGCTCGGAGATGGCGCGACGGTCCCCGATCCGGCGTCGCGGCGCCAGGCGGGCGACGTGCACGGTCCGTCGCGCGTCGCGACGGACGGATACGACTGGCGCGCCGAGTGGTCCGGGAGGCCGTGGGAAGAGGCCGTGATCTGCGAGATCCACACCGGGACCTTCACCGAGGCGGGCACCTTCCTGTCAGCCGTCGACCGGCTGGACGCGCTCGTGGACACCGGGTTCACCGCCGTCGAACTGATGCCCGTGGCGCAGTTCGCGGGCGACCGGGGGTGGGGGTACGACGGCGTCCTGCCCTACGCGCCGCATCCCGTCTACGGCAGCCCCGATGACCTGCGCGCATTCGTCGACGCGGCGCATGCGAAGGGTCTGCTGGTGCTTCTCGACGTGGTCTACAATCACTTCGGACCGGAGGGGAACTACCTCCACGCCTATGCCGACCCCTTCTTCGACGACAGCCGGCATACCCCCTGGGGGGCGGGCATCGATTACGCGCAACCCGCCGTCCGCCGCTTCTTCATCGAAAACGCGCTCTACTGGCTCGAGGACTTCCGCTTCGACGGCCTGCGGCTCGATGCCGTGGACCAGATCCGCGATCCCTCCGATCCCGACCTGCTCGTGGAACTTGCCGCGGAGGTGCGTGAGCGGATCATCGACCGGCCGGTGCACCTGACGACCGAGGACAACCGAAACGTGGCCCACCTCCACGAATGGGAGTTGGGGCGCCCGGTTCTCTACAGCGCCGAGTGGAACGATGACGTCCACAATGCCGCGCATGTCCTCGCCACGGGCGAGGTGGAGGGCTACTACGACGACTTCGCCGACGACCCGGCGGGTCTGCTCGCGCGGGCGCTCGCCGAAGGCTTCGCGTTCCAGGGGGGCGGGCGCGGCGAGCCCTCGGCGCATCTGCCGCCCGTGGCCTTCGTCGACTTCCTCCAGAACCACGACCAGACCGGCAACCGCGCGCTGGGCGAGCGGCTGATCTCGCTGACCGACGCGGCGACGCACGACGCGCTGACGGCCATCCTGCTGCTCTCGCCGCACATCCCGCTGATGTTCATGGGCGAGGACTGGGGCGAGACGCGGCCGTTCCGGTTCTTCGCGGGCTTCGAGGGCGATCTTGCGCAGGCCGTGACCGAGGGGCGGCGCAGGGAGTTCGCCGATTTCGCCGACTTCGCAGGGCACACCGAGGACGTGCCCGACCCGATCGACCCCGGAACCTTCGAGGGCTCGCGCATCGACTGGGCCGCGCGGGAGAGCGACCGCGGAGACGCGGCGCGTCAGAAGGTCCGGGCGCTTCTCGCGCTCCGTCGCACCGTCATCGTCCCGCGACTGGCCGCGACCGGCGGGCAGAGCGGCACGATCGTCGCCGCGACGCGCGATTGCCTCGCCGTCGACTGGCGTCTCGGCGACGCCCGTCTCGAGCTGAGGGCCAATCTCTCGGACACGCCGTCGCAGCCGGCGCCGGCCGAAGGCACGCTGCTTCACCTTTCGGGCGCCGCGCCCGGCGCGCCGCGGTCGGCGGCGCATTTCCTCAGGCCGGGCCGATGAGACTGCCGGTCGCGACATACCGGCTCCAGTTCCGGGACGGCATGGACTTCGACCGCGCGGCTGCGCTCGTCGATTATCTCGACGCGCTGGGCGCAAGCCACCTCTACGCCTCGCCCGTCTTCACCGCGACCACCGGCTCGACCCACGGCTACGACATCACCGACCCCAACGAGATCGACCCCGCGCTTGGCGGACGCGACGGGCTCGACCGCCTGTCGGACGCCCTGCGCGCCCGCGGCATGGGCCTGATCCTCGACATCGTGCCGAACCACATGGCCTTCAACGCCGAGAACTCCTGGCTCCGCGATATCCTCCGCCGAGGGCGCGAGAGCCGCTTTTGCCGCCATTTCGACATCGACATGGAGAGCGAGCGGCTGCGGCTGCCGTGGCTCGAGGATCACTTCGAGACCGTCCTGGAGGGCGGTGGGGCGACCGTCGCGGACGACCCCGACGGGCCATCACTCGATATCGCGGGCCTTCGCGTCCCGCTTTGCACCTGTGGCGAACTCGAAGCCGCCCGCGAGGATCCGACACCGGACCGGATCCGCGCGCTCCACGCCGCCCAGCCGTGGCGGCTCGTCTCGTGGCGGACCGAGCAGGACGCGCTCACCCACCGGCGGTTCTTCAACATCACGGGTCTCGTCGGGGTCCGGGTCGAGGACGAGGCGGTGTTCGAGGATACCCACCGACTTCTCTTCGATCTCCTGAAGAGCGGGACCGTCGACGGCATCCGCATCGATCATATCGACGGGCTCGCCGACCCGGAGGGTTATCTCGACCGGCTCCGGTCCCGCGCGCCTCACGTCCCTATCTGGGTGGAGAAGATCCTGACGGGAGACGAACGGCTCCCGCCCTGGCCGATCGAGGGGACGACCGGCTACGAGACCGCGCGCCGCTTCGCGCAGGTCGCGACGAACGCGGACGGACGCGCGACCGTCGACGCGCGGTATCGGGAGGTCACCAGTCGCTACGCCCTGCTCACCGACCTGCTTGCGCGCGCCAAGCGGCAGATCCTCACCGAGGACCTTTCGGCCGAGCTCTGGCTGTTGCACGGCATGCTAACCGAGATCGCGGCAGACGACCCCATCGGCGTCGAGTTCGGCCCCGAGGCGCTGCGCCACGCCATCGTCGAATTCGTCGCGGCCTTCACGCGCTACCGGACCTACATGGGCCGGGACCGGATCGACGAGGCCGACGCGGCGCTCGTCCGTGACACGGCCGAGGCCGCCGTCGACGCGAACCCCTATCCCGGCGCGATCCCCTTCTTCGCGGAAGTCCTGCTGCGCCGGACACCGGAGGCGGGTCGGCTGCGGGTGCGTTTCCAGCAGGTGACCGGTGCGGTCATCGCGAAGTCGCAGGAGGACACCGTCTTCTACCGCGAGGTACCGCTTCTTGCCGCGAACGAGGTCGGCGGCGAGCCCGATGACGAGGCGCTGTCGCCCGCGGCGTTCGCGAGACGCTTGGCGCGGCGCGCCGCCGAGATGCCCCATGGCCTCACGCTCACCTCGTCCCACGACACCAAGCGCTCCGAGGACGCGCGGATGCGGATCGCCGCCATCACGCACGCGCCGGAAGCGTTCTTCGACTTCCACGAGATGTGCGCCGCGCGCGCCGACGCCCGCATCGCGCCGAACCTCGTGTGGTATCTGGCCCAGTCAGTGCTCGCGCTGGCGGGCGAGCCGGAGGTGCCCGATCGTCTCGCGACGCATGTCGAAAAGGCGTTGCGCGAGGCCAAGCGCGTGACGTTCTGGAGCATGCCCGACCGCGGCGTCGAGGAGCCCGCGCGCGACTACGCCCGGTCGCTCGGCGAGACCTTCGCGGACCCGCCCGACGCACTGCGCCCGATCCTCGAGATCGCGGACCGGCTGTCGCTCCTGCAGGTCGCGCTGAAGATGATCTCTCCGGGCATCCCGGACATCTATCAGGGCTGCGAGATCGCGAGCTATGCCGTGACCGACCCCGACAACAGGCGCGAGGTGGACTTCGGCCTGCTGCGCCGGGCGCTCGATGACGAGACGGTGCTGTCACGGGCGCTCGACCGGCGGAAACTCTCGCTCACGCGGCGGCTTCTGGAGGCCCGCCGCAAGTTGCCCGACCTCTTCCTCGACGGCGCGGTCGCGTTCTCGGAAGGCACGCACGGCGCGCCCATCCTCGAACGGCGCAGGGGCGATACGGTGCTCCGCCTGTCGTTCCGCCTCGACGGCGCGCCGGTCGACCTGTCGGCCGGGCGGAGGGTCTGGCCGGCCGGGGAGGAGGAGTCCGGCCCCTGGCTCGCCATCACCCTCCAATCCTGAGATGCGTCCGCGTGTCGCGTCTGTCCATCTGCCGCGGCAACCCGATGCCGTCCCGCCCGCGCGATGCCGGGTCTTGATCTTTCTCAAGGGAGAGCGTTCGAAAAATCCTGAAGATTGGCCGACACGGGCGGCCGTTTGAGCTATGGTCGGCGAAAACCGGGGATATGCCATGAACAGGAGCTTTCTTTTCGGTGCGACGGTGGCGGCGGGGGCGGTGCTGCTCGTGCCGGGCGTGGCGCAGGCGCTGAGCCGGGCGGGACGGCCCGTCATGCGCGCCGCCGTGCGGACCGGCGCCGTCGCCTACAAGGAATTCCAGAAGGCGGGCGCCGAGGTCTACGAGCACATGGAGGACATCGCGGCGGAATTCGAGGCGGAGATCAGGCGCGCCCGGTCCGAAGCCGGAGAGCCGGATGACGCCGAAGCCGCTGCCGACGACACCGCCGAGGGGACCGGTGCCTGACGGGGATCCATCGCCGCAGGGGCCGTCTCCGGTGGTCATGGAACGCGTGCATGCGACCGACGGTCGTCTGCGTCTGCGCCTTCGCAAGCGGATCGATGCGGACGCGATGGGCGCGCTGGCCGACGGCATCGCCGCGCTCGCGGAGGTCGACAAGGTCGTCGCGCGGCCCAACACCGGCAGCGTGATCGTGTCGTTCCGGGGGCCCGCGGACCCGGTCGTCGACGCCATCGGTGCATCTGCGGGAGCCAGGATCGTGCCGCCGCCGACACCGCCGCCGGTCGGCCCGTCGCTGCAGTTCGGACTGATGAAGCTCGACGCGGACATCCGCAAGCGGACCGAAGACAGCGTCGATCTGCGCGCCGCCCTCGCGCTTCTGCTGCTGTTCGCGGCGGTCGTCCAGCTTGCGCGGGGGCGCATCGCCGGCCCTGCCACGACCCTCGCGATGGCGGCGTTCTCGCTGATCGATGCGGGGCGTGGAAAGTAGCGGCCTCAGGCCAGCCTTCCGGCGACGTCCGTGTCCTCCCAGGGCGGGGAGAGATCGTCGCGCCCCATGTGTCCGTAGGTTGCGAGATCGCGATAGAACCGGCCGTCGCGCAGCGCCGGCAAGTCCCAGAGCGAGAACCGCTCGGCGATCGCCGCCACCCGGAAATCGAGCGTTTCGGCGAGGCGGCCGGAGATCTTCGCGTCGTCGATCCGGCCGGTACCGAAGGTGTCCACCTCGACCGTGACGGGCCGTTCGTCGCCGATCACGTAGGACAGCTGAACCTCGCATTCCGAAGCGAGGCCCGCGGCGACGACCGAGCGCGCGGCGTGGCGCGCCGCGTAGGACGCGGTGCGGTCGATCCGGGCGGGCGACTTGCCGCTCATCGCCGTGGCGCTCTGCCGGACCAGCCCGCCGTAGCTGTCGTCGGCGAGCTTGCGGCCCGTCAGTCCCGAATGCGCGCCCGGCCCGCCCTCCTTCGGGAGCGCGACGCAGACGAGGCGCGTCGCGCTGTCGGGCCCGAGAGGGCTCTGCGCGAAGACGGGGTCGATGACCTCGCGGGTCAGGGCCTCGCGCAGCTTGTCCCCGGTCGGGGCGGACGGCGAGGCGGTCGTCAACGCCAGCGCGGCGATGCGCGACGGCCGCCGGTCCCGGAACGCGACGGCGAGTTGCGCCTGGGCGTCCGGGTGGAGCCATGGCAGGCGCTCTTCGGATCGCGCGGCGTCGAGCGCGCGGGTCAGCCGGTGGGCTGCCCAGATCGGGAAAGCCATGTCGGCGGCCGTGTGCCGGCAGGCGTGCCCGAAGGCCGTCGTCATGTGCGTCGCGCCCGGCGGCAGGTCGGGCTCCAGGGCGTCCCGCGCGAGGTCGAGCATGATCGTGAGCGGCTCCCGCCCCGCGTCTGCCGGATAGCCGGCCTCCTCGATGACACGCCGGGCGAGCGCCGCGGGATCGAAGGAGGCCTCGACCCGCGCCCGGATCGAGAGGAACACCACGCCCGTCGCGATCGCGCATTCCACGCTGACCGGGCTCCGCACCCCGGCGGCGAGATAGGCGTCGATCACCGCGTCGCTGATCTGGTCGCAGAGCTTGTCCGGATGCCCCCTGGTCACCGAGTCGGACGTCATCACGAAGTCTCTCATCCCTGCCTCTCAATCTCGCTGAGTTCGATGCGCAGCCCGCGCCGGGCGAGGACGGCGGTCGCCGGCGCGATCCCGGCGATCAGCGACAGCGCGACGTCGCGCCCGCCAAGACGTCCGATCCCGAGAATCCGCCGCAGGCCCGGCACGAAGAACGGCAGGACCGCGAGGCCGATCGACGCCGCCACCGCGCCGTCGACGGCCCGGTTCCGGAACAGCGTCTCGATCTCCAGGTCGCCGATGTCGCGGCGCTGCGCGACGAGCGTGTAGATCAGCTGGCCCAGCGTAAGGGACAGGAACGTCATGCCGCGGGTCTGCGCTCCGGGGCCATGGCGTGCGAGACCGATTAAATGCGGCACGAGGGCGGCGGCGGCGATCGTGCCCCCGTCGGCTGCCATGCGGCGAAAATCGGCGGGCCGCATGATCGGCTCCCCGGGATCGCGCGGCGGTCGCAGCATGGCATCCTCGTCGGGGGCGGCCATCGCGATTCCGAGGCCGGGCAGGATGTCGGTGACGAGGTTGATCCACAACAGCTCCATCGGCGTCTCAACCTCGCCCTTGCCGTGGAGCGCCTCGACGATCTCCAGGACGATCTCGGACAGGTTGGTCGTGATCAGGAAGCCCAGCGACCGGCGGATGTTCCGATACACGGCCCGGCCCTCCGCGACCGCCTCGGCGAGCGTCTCGAGCCTGTCGTCGCGGACGACGACGTTGGCGACGTCGCGGGCGAGGTCGGTCCCGCTCTCGCCCATTGCGATCCCGATGTTCGCGGCCTTGAGCGCGGGGCCGTCGTTGATCCCGTCGCCGGTCATTCCGACGACACGCCCGCTCGACTGCAGCGCCTTCACGATGGCGAGCTTCTGATGCGCGCTGACCCGCGCGAAGACGTCGGTGCGCCGCACGAGGCCGGCGAGAAGCTCCGGGTCGAGGCGGGATATCTCGGTCGAATCCATCACCGAGACCGAGCCGTCCCGGCCGAGTCCCAGCTCGCGCGCGATCGCAACGGCGGTCGCCGCCTGATCGCCGGTGATCATGATGGTCTCGATGCCCGCGCGCCGCATCTGCGCGACGAAAGACCGGGCTCCGGGACGCAGCGGATCGGCCATGGCGAGCGATCCCAGCCAGGTCAGGTCGCCCGGATCATCGTCCTCGATATCCCTCGCGGCCTGCGCGAATCCCAGAACCCGCGCGGGCCGCGCGGCAAGCGCGTCATTCAACCCGATGATCCGCTCCCGATCCTTGGCCGACATCGGGCGGGACCGGCCTCCGGCGCGGATCCGCGAGCACATCCTGAGCACCGCCTCCGGCGCGCCCTTCACGACGGTTCTCTTGCGCGTCCCGCCGTGCACCGTGCCCATCCACGGGCGCTCGACCTCGCGCTCGACCGTCCGGCGCCTCGGGTGCCGGTCGCGGAGCCCGAAGATGTCAACGCCGTGATCCTCCGCGAAGTCGACGAGGGCCTGTTCGGTCGGCGACTGCGCCAGCGCCTTGCCGTCCCGTTCGTCGAGGTCGCTGTTCAGCGCCGCGGCCTCCGCAAGGGCGCGGAGCCGGTCAATGTCGTCGGGCGCGACCTCCTCGCGGCCGGCGAGCGCCGCGACCACGAACATCCGGTTCTGCGTCAGCGTTCCCGTCTTGTCGAGACAGACCGTATGCAGCGCGCCCAGACCCTCGACCGCCTTCATGTGGCGGATCAGGATGCCCTTGCGCTCCATCCGGCGAAGCGCGAGCGCCATCGTCGTCGTCGCGACGACCGGCAGTCCCTCGGGAACCGCCGCGACGGCGAGCGCGAGCGCGTCGGTCGCGATCTCCGAAAAGCTGTACCCGCGGGCGAGACCGACCACGACGAAGAGCCCGCAGGCGGCGAGCGAGCCGACCGACAGGAGGCGGCCAAGGTGTTCGAGTTCCATCTCGACCGGCGCCTGCGGGCGCGCGCCCGTCCGGCTCATCAGCGCGATCCGCGCCGCCTCGGTCCTCGGTCCCGTCGCCACGACGACGGCCTTGCCGCGTCCCTGGGTGACGAGCGTTCCGCTGTGGATCATCGCGGGACGGTCGCCGATCGGTGCCGACGCCTCGGAGATCTCCGACGAGACCTTCGGGACGGAGATGGTTTCTCCGGTCAGCGCGGACTCGTCGACATGCAGCCGGGTCGCTTCCACGAGGCGCGCGTCCGCCATGACCTGCGCTCCGGGACCGACGACCAGCAGGTCGCCGGGCACGAGATCGGCCGATCGGATGCGGATCTCCGCGCCCTCGCGCACCACCGAGACCTGCTGCTCGGAACTCCCCATGAGGGCCGCGATGGAGGTCTCGGCCTGTCCCTCGGTGACGTAGCCCAGCACCGCATTGGCCGCGACGACCAGAAGGGTCGCCGCGGATTCGATCGGGCGTCCCGTCGCGAGCGAGACGACAGACGATGCGCCGAGCATCGCGACGGGCAGGCTGTTCACCTGCTTCGCGAGCATCGAGAACCGCGACGGCGGCGCCTCGTGCGGCATCACGTTCGCGCCGAGCCGATGGATCCGGGCGCGGGCCTCGGACCGGCCGAGGCCCCGGCCGGCATCGGTTTCGAGCCGCCTTTCGACCGTGCCCGCGTCCCTGGCGTGCCATGGCTCGGCGTCATGCTCCGGCGCGGGTGCGGGGTCCGGTGGCGCATTGCCTGTCAGGGCGTCGCGCACGGCGCTGCCAAGGAGTTCCAGAACCCTGTCCTGCGCAAGGCCGGGATCGAACCGGACGATGAGGCTTCCGGTTGCTGTCCTGACTTCAGCGCTCAGGAACTGTGGCTGCGCCCGGAGCGCGCGCCGCAGCCGCTCCGCGATCCTGACCCGTCCGCGCACGACGTCGCAGCGGACCCGCAGACGGCCCGGTACGCGCGCATGGGCCACGGCGATTTCGACAGATGGATGTGACACGTGCCTCTCCGCCGGCGCACGCCGGATCGCCGCGAACGCCCTGATCCGACCCTCCCGAGGTAGCGGGAAAAGCCCGGCGGATCGTTGACCTCCGTCAAGTCGGGGTCGCCCGGAGGAGCCGGGCGGCCGCGGGCGCTCGATGGCCGAAGACGGCGCGCGAGCCTTCGCGCGGGGCCCCCGCGTTCAGCGCCCGCCGGGGTCGATCACCGTGACGCCGACCGAGGCCGCCCGGGCGAGATCGGGATTGAGCGACATCGGGATGTACTCCCCCCGCCGCCAGAGTTCGCCCATGTCGTCGTAGTGCCGCGAGAGCGGATGGCCCGATTGGCCCGTGGAGATGATGAAGACCGAGCTGTCGGGGTCGGCGAAGTCGAAAACCCCCCGGAAGCCCGGCCCGTGGGTGTTGAGGAAGGGCTGCGGCTCGGTTCCCTTGAGCTGTCCCCGCATCAGCGTCTGATCGCCCCCGCTCGTCGACTGGCGAATGTTGACGATCCACTCGAGCACCGGGATATCGCCCAGCACCTGGTGATCGTGCGTCGCCTGGTGCACGTCGCCCCAACGGAGCGCGGCGAGGTTGGTCCCGTGGCGTTCCGCGATCCACAGAAGGGCGTCGTCGAGCGCGAGCCGCGCCATCTCGGCACAGGTTTCGGTCTCGGATGACTGCACCACGTCGCACCAGGCCGAGGCGCCGTCGATGTCCCGGAAGACCCGCTCGAGAAACAGCGGCTCGACCTGCACGAAGGCGCGGGCGAGGGGGCCGAACTCGTCGCGGATCAGCCTGTCCTGCAGCTCGCGGAGCCAGGCGGCGTAGATCAGCGGCTCGGGCAGGTGCTCGTTCATCTCGCCGTTCCATTCCGCCAGGAGCTCCAGCGCCTGCTGGCGCCGCCGCTCCGTCGTGCCCTCCGGTGCAGGCTCGCCCTTGTACCAGAGATCAGCGCCGATCAGCGGCAGGATCGAACGGGCGGAGAACGACACCGTGTCGAGCTGCGCCTCGATGAAGCTCTCGCGGGTATGCACCTGCCGCGCCTGCATGAGCCGCCGCCAGCGCTGGACCCGCTGCGTGTCGCCCCAGTTGTAGCTGACGTGGAACGGGAAGGGAGCATCCGTGATCTTGTTGTTCATGTTGCCGAGGATGCCGCCCTCCGGGTCGAGCACCGAGGGGTTCGCGGCATAGGACATCCGCCCCTGCCAGCGGTTCTCGGCCAGCCAGCCCGGCGCCGGGATCCGTCCCCTGCTCTGGTGCCGGGCGGCGCGGCGGGGCATCGCGCCGACCATCTGCATCGCGATCTTGTCGCGGTCGACGAGCGTGATGTTCTGGCTGGGAGCGATATAGCGTTCGCCCGCCGCCATCGCCTCCTCGACCGTGCCCGACCGCATCAGGGCCAGCGCGGCGCTCGCCGTGGTGTCGTTGGGCGAGAGCGCGGTCCAGGAGAGCGCCGCGACATGCCCCGGCGGTGTGACGGCGGCGAGGTTGAAGTGGTGGCCCGGCAGGATGGGGCCGTTGTCCGACCACCGGAGCGTGATCGTGACCGGGTCGGCATCCTTGATGTTGATGATCGACGGGCGGGTCTCCAGAGGTTTCCAGCCGTCGGGTGTGAGGACTTCGCCCGCGTCGTCGGGGTTCAGCTTCTCGATCAGCACGTCCTGATCGTCGAGATAGGACGACGTCGGCGCCCAGCCGAGACGGTCGTTGCGCCCCGAAAAGACGACGGGCATGCCCGGAATCGTGCCGCCGATGACGCCGCCCGTCGCCAGCTGGACCCGCGCGAGATACCAGATCGAGGGCGCGGAGAAGCCCAGATGCGGATCGCTCGCGAGAAGCGTGCCGCCCGCGGCCGAGCGGCTCGGAGCGGCGGCCCAGGCGTTCGACGCGCCTCCGAAGCCCCACGACGGGGTCGGGTCGAGCGGGTCGCGGGGCGCCGAGGCGGCGGCGAATTCCGGCACGCTCTCGAAGAGCGCCGCGAAATCCGGCAGGTCGATCACGCCGGTGCCGGGCGGATCGGGAAGGATGTCCGCCACGCGCTCCTCGGGAAGCATGAGCGAGGTCCGGGCGCGGAGCACCTCGCTCTCGAGCTGGACCGACAGCCGCAGCGCCATCAGCTTGCCGATCGCGATGCTGTCGGCCGGCTGCCACGGGGCGATCTCGGGCGGAAAGATCCAGAATTCCGGCGCCCCACGGCCCCGCGCCTCGGTGTTCACCGCCTGCAGCCAGGCGTTCACCCCGCGCGCATAGGCGGTCATCGCGGCCTTGGTGTAGTCGTCCTGCGCCTCGACCGACCGGACCGACAGCCGGTAGAGGTCGAGCCGGCGCATCAGTTCGTCGATCCGGAACGTCCGCTCCCCGAAGATTTCCGAGAGGCGGCCCTGAACGGTGCGGCGCAGCATCGTCATCTGCCAGAGACGGTCCTGGGCATGGGCGAATCCGAGGCCGAAGTAGACGTCCTCGTCGGTCTCGCCGAAGACATGCGGCACGTTCGCGTTGTCCCGCACGATCTCCACCGGCGCCGAGACGTTCGCGCTCGCGTAGCGCGCGTCGTAGTCCGGCAACGACCGCGCGAAGAACCAGTAGAGCACGACCACGAGGCCGAGCCCCAGGAGCACGGTTCCGATGAACAGCCGAAGAAGCCAGCGGAAGATCGTGGCCATTGTGCGCTCTTGTTGACGGTGACGGTGGACCGGTTAGGTAGGACGAGGTTTTACGCGAAGTCCGCGAGGGAGGAAAGTCATGGCGAAGGTCACGTTTCTGGGTCTGGGGGTGATGGGCCACCCGATGGCGGGTCATCTCGCCGCGAAAGGTCACGAGGTGACGGTCTACAACCGGACCCGGTCGAAGGCGGACGCGTGGGTCGCCGAGCACGGCGGACAGGCGGCGGCGACACCGCGGGAGGCCGCGGAGGGCGCCGAGTTCGTGATGTGCTGCGTCGGCAATGACGACGATCTCCGCGCGGTCTGCCTCGGGGCGGACGGCGCCTTCGCGGGGATGACGCGGGGGGCGATCTTCGTGGACCACACGACGGTTTCGGCGGCAGTGACGCGGGAACTCCACGCCGCTGCCGACGAAAGCCAGGTGAGCTTCGTCGACGCGCCCGTCTCGGGCGGGCAGGCGGGGGCCGAGAACGGCCAGCTCGTCGTGATGTGCGGCGGCGACGAGGGCGCCTACGCGCGCGCCGAGCCCGTGATCGAGTCCTACGCCAAGCTCTGCAAGCGTCTGGGCGAGAGCGGGGCGGGCCAGCTCACCAAGATGGTCAACCAGATCTGCATCGCGGGCCTCGTGCAGGGGCTGTCGGAAGGTCTGCACTTCGCCGAGAAGGCGGGTCTCGACGGGCGCGAGGTCGTGGATGTGATCTCGGGCGGCGCCGCGGGATCG
>Ga0102943_1000471_pt1 | contig 26985 bp, 21 predicted proteins | sample SalPonC_black_MG_FD_78174 | JGI IMG/M metagenome (GOLD analysis project Ga0102943, IMG submission 78174) | Salt pond soil microbial communities from South San Francisco under conditions of wetland restoration - Salt Pond MetaG... | ecosystem: Environmental > Aquatic > Marine > Intertidal zone >...
AGAATCTCGTGGATCTCCTTGAGTTCCGAAACGCCCTCAAACCCCGTGTCGGAGCCGCCGACGAGCTCCCCGAGGTAATCGAGCATGCGACGATTCCAGAGCTCAAGCCCGTCAGCCATATACTGCCGTTCCTCGCGAAATTCGGGCGAAGCCGCGTGTCTGGCCCGGTCGAGCGCGCGCGTGGTCTCGGGTGACGTCGACATGGCCGCGGACCCCTCCGCAGCGAGGCGGTCCTGGAGGCCTTGATAGGCTCCGACGAACCCCATCACGACTTTCGCCTGCGCGTCGGACAGGCCGGCGCCCGTCGTGAAGTCTCCGCTTGGATCCTTGCGGCCCTCTCCAAGCAGCGCGCGCACACCGTCGAGGCCGAGGCGGTCGAGCTTGTCGATGGCTCGAAGGACGACACCGCGCTGTTCCGAAAATCGCTCGGGGTCGTCCGGGTCGAGCACCCCGGCCGCCTCCATCACCCCGTTCAACACCTTCCGATTGTTGATCCGCACCACGTAGTCGCCGCGGCGGATGCCGGCGGCCTCCAGCGCGTCGGCCAGCATCGCGCAGACCTCGGCGTCCGCGGCGACGGAGGCGGCGCCGACGGTGTCCGCGTCGCATTGCCAGAACTGGCGGTAGCGCCCCGGCCCCGGCTTCTCGTTGCGCCAGACCGGGCCGACGGCGTAGCGGCGATAGGGCGTCGGCAGGTCGTTGCGGTGCTGGGCGTAGACCCGCGCGAGCGGCGCGGTCAGATCGTAGCGCAGCGCCAGCCAGCCCTCGTCCGCGTCCTCCCAGGCGAAGACGCCGGCGTTGGGCCGGTCGATGTCGGGCAGGTAGCTGCCGAGCGCCTCCACCGTCTCCACCGCCGAGGATTCCAGCGGATCGAAGCCGTAGGCGCGATAGACCTCGGTGATCGCGGCGAGCATCGTCTCGCGCGTCGTCACCTCCGCGCCGAAGCGGTCGCGGAAGCCGCGCGGCGCCGCGGCGCGGGGGCGGCGGGGCTTCTTGTCCTTGGCCATGGTCGTGGGCTCCGCAGCGGGGTCGGGCGGGGCGTAGCCCAAGCGCCGGGCGGGGGCAAGCGAGGGGGGGATTCACAGCGCCGGGGCCCCGGTCTATGGAAGGCCGATGGACGCCTTTCTCAACGTCGAACGCTCGGCCACCGGCCGGCGCTGGGTCGGACCGGACGCGGAGGCGGAGCGACGCGGCCTCGCCGTCGCCCAGCGCACCGGCCTGCCGGAGATCGTGGCGCGCGTGCTCGCCGCGCGCGACGTCGCGCCCGAGGAGGCGGAGGCGTATCTGGCGCCGACGCTGCGCGACCTGACGCCCGATCCGCTTTCGCTCCGCGACATGGACGTCGCGGCGGAGCGTCTCGTGCGCGCCGTCGTGAAGGGCGAGCGCATCGCGGTCTTCGGCGACTACGACGTGGACGGCGCCGCCTCCTCCGCCCTGATCCTGCGCTGGCTCAGGGCGCTCGGGCGCGACGCGACGCTGCACATCCCGGACCGCATGACCGAGGGCTACGGCCCCAACGTGCCGGCGATGGAACGCCTCGGCGCGTCGCACGACCTGATCCTCTGCCTCGACTGCGGCACCGCGGCGCCGGAGCCGCTGGCCGCCGCCGCGCGGGCGGGGGCCGAGGTTATCGTCGCCGACCACCACCTCGGAGGGGAGACGCTGCCGCCGGCGCTCGCCGTGGTGAACCCCAACCGGCAGGACGAGGACGGCGGCCTCGGGCACCTCTGCGCCGCGGCGGTCGTGTTCCTGCTGCTGGTGCAGGCCAACCGCGTGCTGAAGGCGGCGGGGCGGCAGGGGCCGGACCTGATCGGGCTGCTCGATCTGGTGGCGCTGGCGACGGTGGCCGACGTGGCGCCGCTGAAGGGCTTCAACCGGGCGCTGGTGCGGCAGGGGCTGACGGTGATGGGCTGGCGCGCGCGCCCGGGCCTCGCCGCGCTCTGCGACGTCGCGCGGCTGACCTCGCCGCCCTCGGCGCATCATCTCGGCTTCGTGCTCGGACCGCGGATCAACGCGGCGGGGCGCATCGGCACGGCCGATCTCGGCGCGCGGCTGCTGGCGACGGACGACCCGTCCGAGGCCGAGGCGCTGGCGCAGCGGCTCGACGCGCTGAACCGCGAGCGGCGAGAGGTCGAGGCCGCCGTGCTCGACGCGGCGACGCGCCAGGCCGAGGCGCGCGGCGCCGACGGGCCGCTGGTCTGGGCCGCGGCCGAGGGCTGGCACAAGGGCGTCGTCGGCATCGTCGCGGCGCGGCTGAAGGAGGCGTTCGGGCGTCCCGCCGTGGTGATCGGCCTCGAGGGGGCCGAGGGCACGGGCTCCGGCCGCTCCGTCGATGGCGTGGATCTCGGCGCGGCGGTGGCGACCGCGGCGCGGGAGGGACTGCTCCTGAAGGGGGGCGGGCACCGCATGGCGGCGGGCCTGACCGTGGCGACGGATCGACTGGAGCCCGCGATGGAGCGCCTCGGCGAGCTGCTGGCGCGGCAGGGCGCCGGCGCCGGCGGGCCGCGCGACCTCCGCCTCGACGGCGCGATGGCGCCGGGCGGCGCGACGCCGGAGCTCTGCGAGATGCTGGAAGCCGCGGGGCCCTTCGGCCAGTCCGCCCCGGCCCCGCGCTTCGCGCTCGCGGGCGTGCGGGTCGCCTTCGCCAGGCCGATGGGCGAGGGGCATCTGCGCCTCTCGCTCGACGGGGCGGGCGGGCGCTGCGACGCGGTCGCCTTCCGCGTCGGCGGCACGCCGCTCGGCGAGTGCCTCGGCGCCAGCGCCGGCGCGGCGCTGCACGTCGCCGGACGGCTCGAGATAGACGACTGGGGGGGGCGGCGCCGGGCGCGTCTGCGCGTCGAGGACGCCGCCGCGGCGACGTGAACGCCCGCTTGCCTCACGCGCCCGCCCTCGCTAGGTAGGGCCCCGCCGCGCCCTTCGTCTAGCGGTCTAGGACGCCGCCCTTTCACGGCGGAAACACGGGTTCGAGTCCCGTAGGGCGTACCAGATCCGTCGGTTTCCCTTGCGTCCGGCCTTGCGATTCGCGTCCTCGGCGGTATCTTCCGTCGCAGGCGTCCCGCCCGCGCGGGCGACCGCCGCCACGTTCAGCTTCAGGTTACAGAGGACGAGAAAGCCCTGGCCCGCAGACCGCACCACGCGCCCCCGACCCGAGACACCGGCCCCCGCGTCAACGACCGCATCCGCGTCCCCGAGATCCGCCTGATCGACCACGAAGGCGAGAACCGGGGCGTGATGAGCCCGGGCGACGCGATCCGCCTCGCCGAGACGGTCGGGCTCGACCTGGTCGAGATATCGCCGAACGCGCAGCCGCCCGTGTGCAAGATCATGGACTTCGGCAAGTTCAAATACGAACAGCAGAAGAAGGCGGTCGAGGCCAAGAAGAAGCAGAGGGTGATCGAGGTCAAGGAGGTCAAGTTCCGCCCGAACATCGACATCCATGACTACGACGTCAAGATGCGCAACGTCACCCGCTTCCTCGAGGAAGGCGACAAGGTCAAGGTCACCCTGCGCTTCCGCGGCCGCGAGATGGCGCATCAGGAACTGGGCCGCGAGGTCCTCCACCGCATCGCCAAGGACACCGAGGGCCTCGGCAAGGTCGAATCCATGCCGAAGATGGAAGGCCGTCAGATGATCATGGTCATCGGTCCGGCCAAGGTCTGACCAGGTGAGCGGGCGGGCCGATCCGCGCGACAGCCGGCCCGCCTACGACCCGCCGGAGGGCGACAGGCTCTTCGCGCCCTCCGCCGAGCGCAACGCCGGCCCGATCGCGGAGGCCTTGGCCCGCCGGCTCGGCCCCGTCGGCGGCGCGGTGCTGGAGATCGGCGGCGGCACGGGACAGCACGCCGTCGCCGCGGCGACCGCCCTGCCCGGCCGGCACTGGCGCCCCACCGATCCCGACCCCGAGCATCTGCGCTCGATCGCCGCCTGGCGGTCGGCCGAGGGGCCGCCCAACCTCGCGCCGCCGCTTCGCCTCGACGCCTGCGAGCCCGCCGACTGGAGCGCGGCCGCCGCCACCGTCGCCGGCCCGATCGACGCCGTGTTCTGCGCCAACGTGATCCATATCGCGCCGTGGTCGGTGGCCGAGGGCCTCGTCGCCGGCGCCGCCTCCGTCCTCGCGCCGGAAGGTCGGCTCGTGCTCTACGGTCCCTTCTTCGAGGACGGCGAAGCGGGGAGCGGCAACCGCGCCTTCGACCGTTCGCTGCGGGAACGAAACCCGAACTGGGGCCTGCGCGACACCGCCGACGTCGCCCGCCTCGCCGCCCGCCACGGCTTCGGCCCGCCGCTGCGCGAGCCGATGCCGGCGAACAATCTGATGCTGATCTTCCCGGCGCTTGGCTCCGCCACGGCGCCCGGATAGCCTCCGCGCCATGATCGCACGCCTCCGCTCCGCCCGCGGCGGTCCGGGCTTCGGCGGGACCGCCCCGGCCGACCCCGGCACGCCCCCCCGATGACCGACGCCGCCCCCTCCGCGGCGGGGGGCGGCCGCTCCCCCGAAGTCACCGGCATCCTGCTGACGGTGCTCGCCATCTTCCTGTTCTCCATGATGGATGTCGGGGCCAAGTATCTGGCGGAGCGGCACGCGCCGATCCAGGTGGTCTGGGCGCGCTACATCTCCCAATGCTTCTGGGCGTTTCTGCTGCTGGCTCCGCGCGTGCCGCGGCTGATGCGCACCGACCGGCTCGGACTGCAGGTCCTGCGTTCGATCTTCATGTTCGGGGCCACCTTCTGCTTCTTCACCGCCGTCGCCCTGATGCCGCTGGCCGAGGCCATCGCGATCTTCGAGATCGCGCCGCTGATCATCACCGGCCTCGCCTTCGTGATGCTGAAGGAGCCCGTCGGGCCGCGGCGCCTGACCGGCGTGATCATCGGCTTCGTCGGCGCGATGATCATCATCCGCCCCGGCGGCGAGGTGTTCTCCTGGGCCTCGCTGCTGCCGATGGGCGCGGCCTTCTTCTACGCCAGCTACGCGATCGCCACGCGTTTTCTCGCGCGAAGCGAAAGCCATTGGACCTCCTTCCTCTACACCGGTCTCTTCGGGGCCCTCGCGGCGAGCCTGCTGGTCCCGTTCCACTGGACCACGCCGACGATGCAGGACGCCGTCTTCATGTCCGTCTTCGGAGTGGTGGGCGGCGCCGGGCACCTCTGCCTGATCCTGGCGCTGCAGCGGGCCTCCGCCTCGGTCGTGGCGCCGTTCAGCTATGTCGGCTTGGTGTTCGGGACGGTCTGGGGCTACCTCGTCTTCTCCGAGTTTCCCGACACTTGGACCGTGACCGGCGCGATCGTGATCGTGGGCGCCGGCCTTTACGTCTGGTGGCGCGAGCGCGTGCGTCGCGGCGTATGACGGTCCCGCGCAACGGCTGGCGCGACCTCGCCGACCGGGCGGAAACGGCGGCGGCGCGCGCCGTCGTCGCCGCGACGGCGCCACTGTCCACGGATCGCCTCGTGCGCGTCGCCGGCGCGGTCGGCGGGGCCGTCCTGCCTCGGATCCCGCCGCTGCGCCGCCGCATCGAGGACAATCTCGCGGGGCTCGGCCCGGCGGCCGGCGATCTCGAGGCCGGGGCGCTGGCGCAGGCGGTCGGAGATCACTTCGGACGGGTCATCGCCGAGTACATGCGTCTGGGCGAGATCGCGGCGGATCCGACGCGGATCGAGGTGGAGGACGACGCCTCGCTCACCGCCGCGCTGGCGGCGGGTCGGGGGGTCGTGCTGGTCTCGGCCCACCACGGCAACTGGGAGGCGGTGCGCCTCGCGGTCCGGCGGCACGGGCGGGACTGCGCGCTGATCTATCGGGCCTTCAACAATCCGCGTTTCGACGCGCTGGCGAAGGGCCTTGTCCGCTGCGCGGGCGAGCCGGTGCTGCACAAGGGACGCAAGGGAACACGCGCGCTGCTGCGCCATGTGGGGCGCGGCGGCGTGGCGCTGATCCTGATCGATCAGCGCCAGACCGGCGCGCCGCTGCTTCCCTTCGTCGGGCGCGAGGCGGAGACGGCGACCGCGGCGGCCGAGCTCGCGGTCCGCTTCGGAGCCGCCCTGGTGCCGGCGCGGGCGCGGCGGCTGGAGGACGGCCGGCGATTCGGCGTGCGCTTCGAACCCGAGATTCCGTCCGGCGATCCGATCGCGATGACGGCGGCGGCGAACGACGTGATCTCGGACTGGATCCGTGAGGATCCCGGCCAGTGGTTCTGGCTGCATCGGCGCTGGCGGTTGCGGCCGCGCGGAGCGGGGATCCGGGCGGCCCGAAGCGGCTGAGACGCACCATCGGCGCCGAAGCGCAGAATCGCGGCGTCAGGGGTCGATCTTGGCCGCGGCGATCACGGGCCCGACCGGCCCCTCCTGCAGGATCACCGCCACGCCAGAGGTTTCGGACGGTGCGGGCGCACGGTAGACCGCGGCGGCGTGCCCGTCCCAGCGTCCCATCTTCATCCAGTTCTCGACGACGTTGCGATATTGGAGCGCATGCCCCGCGTTCTCTCCCCGTTCGACGCGCACGGGCGGCGGGGAGCGGTAGGTCACGAACCAGAGCACGCCAGCGGGCGCCGGGCCCTCGTCGGCGGCGGAGACGCGGATCTCGATCCGGTCGGCGTCCCGCCGCAGAGCGATGCGGGCGCGGTCGGGGCGCGCGCGGGCGGCCTCGATCGCCGCCTTCACCTCTGCGGCGCGGCTTCCCACCACGGACTCGACGCCGTCGACGATCATCTGAGGGGTGTAGACGGAGCGGGCGCCCGCGGCGTCGCGGTAGGCCATCTGGCGCGCGGTGAAAGCGGGACGGGCGAAGACGTCGTGCCATCCGAGATAGTCCCAGTAGTCGACGTGGAGCGAGAGGGCGACGACGTCCGGCCAGTCCGCGAGTTCGCGCAGCAGCGCGTCGGCGGGTGGGCAAGAGGAGCAGCCTTGAGACGTGAAGAGTTCCACCACCACGGGCGAGCCGGCCTCGGCCGCGGAGGACGCGGCGACGGCGAAGACGAGGGCCCTTGCGGCGCCGCGGAGTCGGAAGGCTAGGCGCATGCGGTCACTCCGGCGAGACGAATGGAGCGGACGCTAGCGCCGGGCGCCGCCGGGGGCCAGTCAAGCCTGCGGGAGCGGGCGCGAGCCTCGACTCACCATCTCCGGCTGCGGTCCATCCACGCCTCGGCCTCGGCGCCGAAGGCGCGGCGCAGACGCGCCTCCTCGTCGAGGATGAAGCGGCGCGTCACGACCGCCGGGAAGACCGCGACCGGCAGCCATGCGGCGAGGGACCCGAGATGCACGGCGAAGCCGGCGAGGATCAGCACGAGACCGGTGTAGATGGGGTTCCGGTTGATCCGAAAGGGACCGCCGGTGAGGAGGGTCCGGGCGTCGTGTCGCGGCTCGATGGGCGTGCGCGCCCGCCGGAAGGCGAGCGCGGACCAAGCGATGAGCGCGAGACCGGCTGCGCCGAGCAGCAGCGGTGGTCCCAGGCCGAGATCCAGCGCCGGGGCGGGGACCGCCGCCGAAAGCCCCCAGGAGGCGAGGGCCGCGAGCGCGGCCCAGACCGGAGGCAGATCGAGGCGTCGCAGCGCCCGGGCGATCAATGCAGGGTGACCTCGTGGCCGACCATCCGCACCTCGCGCGGGCCGAGCAGGCGCGCGTGGCAGACCCGGACGGAGTGCACCGGGCCCTCGATCTCACGGTCCCAGAAGTCGAGGAACTCCCGCAGTTTCGGAAACTTCGGGGCGAGGTCGTAGTCCTGCCAGAGATAGGTCTGAAGCAGGCTCTTCGCGTCGGGCAGGCGATACACGATCTCGGCGGTGGCGAGGGACCAGCCGTCGAGCTGGCGGCGGAAGTCGGGATCCGTTCGGGTCATGGGGTTTCCGGATTCGCTCTCCTTTTCAGGCTCGCGCAGGACGTCTGGCGTGCGTTGCGGCACGGGCCCAGGCGACTGCGGTCAGATCAGGTTGCCGCCGGAAGAGGTTTCGTTCCAGAAGAAAATGCGTCGATTGCAGCGGAGCCGGCCGCCGCGGCGCGCGCTCTTCCCGTCGTGCGTCGGCCTTTCGTGCGGCACATGTCGGCCCTTCGTGCAGCGTTCGTCGGACATTCGTGCAGTCATGGTCGGACCGGAGTGCCGCGCGGGTCGGCTTTCGGTCGGCCGTCCGTGCGCCCTCCATGCGCCGTTCGTCGGCATCGCGTCGGGCATCGGCGCCGACCTCGTCGGACCGGAGGCCCGCTCGGGGCCAACGTCAGGCGGCGCGGTCGCCGCGCGCGGCCTCCTCGGCGGAGACCCGCGCGACCAGGTCGGCGAGGCCGTCGACCTCGAAGCGGAGGCGCCGGGCGGCGGCGGCGGAGGCCTCGGCCGTGGCGGCGTTCTCCTGCGTCGTCGCGTCGAGCTGACCGATGGCGTCGTTGACCTCCGAGACGCCCTGCGCCTGCTCGCGTCCCGCCGCGGCGATGTCGGCGACGGCCGCGGCGAGGGCGTCGGCGCCACGGCTGATCTCGGTCAGCGCGCCGCCGGCCTTCTCCACCATCCGCACGCCGTCGGCGACATGCCCGGCGCTTTCGCCGATCAGGGCGGCGATGTCGCGCGCCGCCTCGGAGCTGCGTTGGGCGAGGTTGCGCACTTCGGAGGCGACGACGGCGAAGCCCTTGCCGGCCTCGCCCGCGCGCGCCGCCTCCACCGCGGCGTTGAGCGCGAGAAGGTTGGTGCGGAAGGCGATCGAGTCGATCACCGCGATGATGTCGGAGATGCGGCTCGAGCTCTCCTCGATCCGGGCGACGGCGGCGACGGCCTCGGACGAGGCGCCGGCCCCGGCCTCCGTGCGCGCCGTGATCTCGGCCGCCATGCGCTCGGCGTCGTCGAGGCGTCCGGCCGAGGTGGTGACGCCGGTGGCGATCTCCTCCATCGCCGCCGCGGTCTCCTCGAGCGAAGCGGCCGCGGTCTCGGCGCGGCGGGCGCCGGCCTCCGCGCCCGCCTCGATCTCGTCGGCGCCGGCGCGGGTGCGCCCGACCGCCTCCACGATGCCGGACACGAGGGCGTTCAGACTGCCGCCGGTGGCGTTGAGGCTGAGGCGCATCTCCTCGTAGCGGCCGTCGCGGCCGCGGCGGATCTCGGCGTCGAGGCGACCGTCCGCGAGCTTCGCGAGGTGGCCCTGCATGTCCTCGAACACCGATTCGAGTTCTTCGTAGAGACCGTTGAAGCCCACCGCGAGGCGGTTGAGAACGTCTTCGCGGAAGGCCGGCTCCATCCGGCGCGAAAGGTCGCCGGAGCGGCCGGCGGCCACCATCTCGCCGAATTCGCGCTCGAGCCGCTCCATCAGCACGGCGCGGCGGTCGGCGTCGCGGCGTTCGGCCTCGCGCGCGGCGGCGTCGGCCTCCTGAGCGCGCGCCGCCTCCGCCTCGGCCTCGCGCCGGGCGGCGGCCCCCTCGGCGTCGAGGCGCCGCCGCTCGTTCACGGCCCAGAGCAGCGCCCCGGTCTCCAGCACCACCACGACGGCGTGCAGCAGCGTCCGGGGGAGCGCGTAGGCGGCTTCGGGATAGACCAGCGCCGGCAGCGCGGCCGACAGCGACAGATGATGGACGGCGACGAGCGCGGCCGCCGCGAGCAGGACGCGGGGGTCCGCGAGCGCCGCGAGAGTGGCCAGCACCGCGAAATAATGCATGTGCGAATCGAGCTGCCACGGATGCCCCGCGAGCCCTCCGGTCAGCAGCGCCGCCTGGCCGACCAGCGCGAGCGCGACGGCCAGGCGACCGGCGGCGGCTTCGGCGGTCTGCAGCACGGCTTCGGCGAGGGCGGCGAGCAGCAGCGCCAGCCCGGCGACGGCGAGCGCAGGGCCGCCCGCGAGATGGACGAAGCCCGCGAGCACGGGCGCCTGACCCCAGGCGAGCCAGGTCAGCAGCCGCGCGGCCTTGGCCTGGCTCGCGGCGAGGGCGGAGGAGGCGCGCGGCGCGGCGAGGTGATCGATCATGGACGGGCTCCGCAGAGCCGCGCCAGCGCCCGGGCGTCGAGCGCGAAGAGCGCGCCCGCCGCGTGGAGCCGCGCGGCGAAGGGTCGGGGGCGATCGGGGTCGTCGTCGGCCGCGAGCCGACCGAGCGGGGCGTCGGCGGGGCCGACGGGTCGTCCGCCGGCCTCGGCGAGGATGGCCGCCACGTCGCGCCAAGGCGGCGCGACGACGAGCACGGGGCCGGCCGCGCCGGGGGATGGCCGGGCGGCGAGTAGCGCCGCCGCCGGAGCCGCGGCCAAAGGGCCGAGCGTCATCGAGGCCAGCGCCGCGACCGTCGCGAAGCGTGTCATTGAGCGGTCTCTCCCGTCGTCGAGGACGGGGTCAGACATGCGCGCGAAGGTATGAAGGTTCGGTCAACGCCCGCCAAGCGCCCCCCGTCGCCGCAAGGCGGCGGCGCGGTGAAAGGGGGGTCGATCCCCCCTTTCGCCGCGGCCCCCCCTCGAAGACGCCGCGGCGCAGGGCGGGGGCGGGCCCGGGGAGGCGACGATCCCCCCCGGCGCCTGGATCAGGCCGCGCGGGCGAGGTTGCGCAGCACGTAATGCAGCACGCCGCCGTTGCGGACGTAGTCGAGTTCCACACCCGTATCGATCCGGCAGCGCAGCGTGATCGTCTCCTCCGAGCCGTCGGCCCGGCGGATGGTGCAGGGCGCCTCGGCCCGCGGCGAGAGGTCGCCCTCGAGCCCCTCGATCGAGATCTCCTCGTCGCCGGTCAGGTTCAGGCTCCTGCGGTCCCGCCCGCCGGTGAACTCGAACGGGATCACGCCCATGCCGACGAGATTGGAGCGGTGGATCCGCTCGAAGCTCTCGGCGACGACCGCCTTGACGCCGAGGAGCGCGGTGCCCTTCGCCGCCCAGTCGCGGGAGGAGCCGGTGCCGTACTCCTTGCCGGCGATCACGACGAGCGGCCGACCCTGCTCCGCCCAGGCCATGGCGGCGTCGTAGATCGACATCTCGCTGCCGTCAGGGCCCTTGGTGTAGCCGCCCTCGACGCCGTCCAGCATCTCGTTGCGGATGCGGATGTTGGCGAAGGTGCCGCGCATCATCACCTCGTGATTGCCGCGGCGCGAGCCGTAGGAGTTGAAGTCCCGCGGCGCGACCTGATGCTCCTGCAGGTAGCGCCCGGCGGGGTGGTCGGCCTTGAACGAGCCGGCGGGCGAGATGTGGTCGGTGGTGACGCTGTCGCCGAGCAGGGCGAGGATGCGCGCGCCCTCGACGTTCTCGATCCGGCCGGGCTCGGGCGACATGCCCTCGAAATAGGGCGGGTTCTGGACGTAGGTCGACTGCGCCGGCCAGTCGTAGGTGAGGCCTTCGGCGGTGTCGATCTCGCGCCACTTGTCGTCGCCCTCGAACACGTCCGCGTACTTGTCGCGGAACGCCTCGCGGGTGACGGTCTTCTCCACCAGTTCGGCGATCTCGTGCTGGGTCGGCCAGATGTCCTTCATGAACACCGGCTTGCCGTCCTGGTCGTGGCCGAGCGGCTCGCAGGTCACGTCGAGGTTCATGTCGCCGGCGAGCGCGTAGATCACCACCAGCGGCGGCGAGGCGAGATAGTTCGCCCGCACCTCGGGGTTCACCCGGCCCTCGAAGTTGCGGTTGCCGGAGAGGACCGAGGCCGCCACCAGGTCGCCGTCGGCGATCGCCTTGGAGATCGGCTCCGGCAGGGGCCCGGAGTTGCCGATGCAGGTGGTGCAGCCGTAGCCGACGAGGTTGAAGCCGATGGCGTCGAGATCGTCCTGCAGGCCCGCGGCCTCGAGATACTGCGAGACGACCTGGGAGCCGGGCGCGAGCGAGGTCTTGACCCAGGGCTTGCGGGTCAGCCCCTTCTCGCGCGCCTTCTTCGCCACGAGGCCGGCGCCGATCATCACGTAGGGGTTGGAGGTGTTGGTGCAGGAGGTGATCGCCGCGATGACGACGGAGCCGTCGCGGATCTCGTAGTCCTCCCCCTCGACCTTCGCCGACTTGCGCACGTCGGGCGGCGAGGCGGGGGCGGGGGATTCGTAGGCCATGTCCTCGGCCCGCGCGTCGGCCTGGATGCCGCGGTGGTCGGCGACGACCTGGTAGAACTCCTCGGCCGCCTTGGAGAGCGGGACGCGGTCCTGCGGGCGCTTCGGCCCGGCGAGGGAGGGCTCCACCTCGCCGAGGTCGAGGCCGAGCGTGGAGGTGTAGACGGGGTCGTAATGCGCGTCGCGCCAGAGGCCGTTCGCCTTGGCGTAGGCCTCGACCAGCGCGACGCGGTCCTCCTCGCGCCCCGAGCCGCGGAGGTAGCGCAGCGTCTCCTCGTCGATCGGGAAGAAGCCGCATGTGGCGCCGTATTCGGGCGCCATGTTGGCGATGGTGGCCCGGTCGGCGAGCGGCAGATGCGCGAGGCCGTCGCCGTAGAACTCGACGAACTTGCCCACGACGCCGTGCCTGCGGAGCATCTGGGTCACGGTCAGCACGAGGTCGGTGGCGGTGACGCCCTCCTTCAGCCTGCCGTCGAGGCGGAAGCCGACGACCTCGGGGATCAGCATGGAGATCGGCTGGCCGAGCATGGCGGCCTCGGCCTCGATGCCGCCGACGCCCCATCCGAGGATGGCGAGGCCGTTGACCATCGTGGTGTGGCTGTCGGTCCCGACGAGCGTGTCGGGATAGGCGACGAGGTCGCCGTCCTGGTCGACGTCGCTCCAGACGGTCTGGCCGAGATATTCGAGATTCACCTGGTGGCAGATGCCGGTGCCCGGCGGCACCACGCGGAAGTTGTCGAAGGCGCCCTGCCCCCACTTGAGGAACTGGTAGCGCTCGCCGTTGCGCTCGTATTCGCGGTCGACGTTGAGCTGGAAGGCGCGGGCATTGCCGAACTCGTCGACCATCACCGAGTGGTCGATGACGAGGTCCACCGGGTTCAGCGGGTTGATCTTCTCGGGATCGCCGCCGAGCGAGACCATCGCGTCGCGCATCGCGGCGAGGTCGACCACCGCGGGGACGCCGGTGAAGTCCTGCATCAGCACGCGCGCCGGGCGGTAGGCGATCTCGCGGTCGACCTTGCCGCCGTTGGCGGCCCAGTCGGCGAAGGCGCGGATGTCGGCGGTCTCGACGGTGTCGCCGTCCTCGAAACGCAGGATGTTCTCGAGCACGACGCGAAGCGCCGCGGGCAGCTTCGAGAAGTCGCCGAGGCCGGCCTCGGTGGCGGCGGGGATCGAGTAGTAGGCGTAGGTCTTGCCTCCGGCCTCGAGGGTGCGGCGGGTCTTGGCGACGTCCGTGCCGACGGTGATGGGCATTGGCGGGGCTCCCCTTGGCTGAGGCGCGGCGACCGTCGATGGGCGAGGGCGCGGCCGCGCCGGGTGGCGACAGGATGGGCGAGGCATACGCGCCGGAGCATCTGTATGCAAGTGTATGCGGTGCGGCGCCTTGGCGCCGACGACGGAGGACCGCGCCGGCCTCGGGGCGGCCCGGTCGAGACGACTACGCTGAACGGCCGCCGGCGTTCCCCGTGCCCGTCGCTTCAGGCGCGGAACCACGCGCCGCCTTGCCACCGCCGCGCCGCCGGGGGATGGGTTGCGCCATGGAGCTGATCGCGGAAGGGCTCGCCTGCCGGCGGGCGGGACGGCTGGTGTTCGAGGGGGTCTCGCTCTGCGTCGGCGCGGGCGAGGCGGCGGTGCTGCGCGGCCCCAACGGCTCCGGCAAGAGCTCGCTGCTGCGCGTCCTCGGCGGGCTGATCCCGCCGGCGGCGGGGACGGCGACGCTCGGCGGCCGGCCGATCTCCGACGGCGAGGCCTGGCGCGAGCGGGTGGCGCTCGCCGGCCATCAGGACGCGGTGAAGCCCGCCCTGACCGTGCGCGAGAACCTCGCCGGCTGGGCGGAGATGTTCGGCCGGCCGGGCCGGGTCGAGGAGGCGCTGGCGCGCTTCGGCCTCGACGCGCTGGCCGAGGATCCGGCCGGCTGGTGCTCGGCCGGGCAGCGGCGGCGGCTGGGGCTGGCGCGGCTGCTGGTGGTCGACCGGCCGCTCTGGCTGCTGGACGAGCCGACGGTCTCGCTCGACGCCGCCTCGGCGGAGGTGTTCGCCGGGGTGGTGAAGGCGCATTGCGCGGCGGGGGGCCTCGCGGTGGCGGCGACGCATGTGGCGCTCGGCTTCGACGGCCCCGAGATCCGGCTGGAGGCGCGGCGCGCGGGGCCGCCGGACGCGGCGGCGGCGGCCGGGGGCGCGGCGGCGACGGACCCGTTCATCGGCGAGGATTGGGCGTGAACGCGGCGTGGGCGCTCCTGCGCCGCGACCTGCGCCTCGCCTTCCGCATCGGGGGCGGCGGGCCGCTCGGCCTCGCCTTCTTCCTGCTGGCGGGGCTGCTGGCGCCGCTCGGCGCGGGGCCGGAGCAGGCGGCGCTGAGCCGCGTCGCGGCGGGGACGATCTGGACGGCGGCGCTGCTCGCCTGCCTCCTGAGCCTCGACCGGCTGTTCCAGGCGGATCTCGAGGACGGCTCGCTGGACTGGATCGCGCTCGGGCCGCTGCCGCTGGAGGGGGCGGTGCTGGCCAAGACGGCGGCGCACTGGCTGACGACGGGGCTGCCGCTGACGCTGGCGGCGCCCCTGCTGGCGCTGATGCTGGCGCTGCCGGAGGGGGCGCTCTGGACGCTGACGCTGGCCTTGGCGATCGGGACGCCGGCGCTGTCGTTGGCGGGGGCCGTCGGCGCGGCGCTGACGGCGGGGGTGCGGCGCGGCGGGCTGCTGCTGAGCGTGCTGGTGCTGCCGCTCTACGTCCCCACGCTGATCTTCGGGGCGCAGGCGACGGAACGGGCGGGGCTGAGCCTCGATCCGGGGCCGGCGCTGCTGTTCCTCGGGGCGACGACGCTGCTGTCGCTCGCCGTGGCGCCGTTCGCGGCGGCCGCGGCGCTGCGGGTCAATCTGCGCTGAGGCGCCCGCTCACGCGCGAGAAGGCTCCAGAACCATGATTTCAAAGCATTCTTGGACATACGCCGTTTTGGCATGACCGTCGCCGCCGGCGGCGGGGCGGGATGCGGGGCCGAAGGGGGCGCGCGGCGCGAGGGGGGTCGATCCCCCCTCGCGCCGCTCAGGGCGAGACGTAGGTCTCGTCGAGCGCGTAGCCGGCCGAGCGCACGGTGCGGATCGGGTCGCGGTCGCCGCGCCGGTTGATCGCCTTCCTGAGGCGCCCGACATGCACGTCCACGGTGCGGATCTCGACGTAGACGTCGCGGCCCCAGACGAGGTCGAGCAACTGCTCGCGGCTGAAGACGCGCCCCGGGCGCTGCATCAGCGCGTCGAGCAGCCGGAACTCGGTCGGACCGAGATGCAGGTCCCGCTCGCCGCGGCGCACGCGATGCGCCTGCCGGTCGAGCACGATGTCGCCGAAGGTCGCGACGTCCCCGGCCAGCGTCGGGCGGGAGCGGCGCAGGACGGCGCGGATCCGCGCCTGCAGCTCGGTCATCGAGAAGGGCTTGGTGAGGTAGTCGTCGGCCCCGGTCTCGAGCCCGCGGATGCGGTCGTCCTCCTCGCCGCGGGCGGTGAGCATGATGATCGGGGTGTCCTTGATCTCGCTCCGCGCGCGGATCCGGCGGCAGATCTCGATGCCGGAGACGTGCGGCAGCATCCAGTCGAGAACGATGATGTCGGGCTTCTCGTCCTCGATCGAGAACAGCGCCTCCTCGCCGTCGGTCACGAGGCTGACCGTGTAGCCCTCCTTGGCCAGGTTGTACTCGAGCAGCGCGCAGAGGGACTCCTCGTCCTCGATCACCATGACTCGGGCGGTCATCGGCCGGTTCTCCTTGGTGGACGTCCCGCGGGCGGGACGGACGGGCGCGGCGTCCGGCCCGCCGCGGGCCGTCGCCGGAAACGCCGGGGGCCGGTCAGCCCGGCGCGTCCTCGCCGTAGCCGCGGGGGCCGCGGGGACGCTCGGCGTCGAGGGGTTCGCCCTCGACGGTGAAATAGGTCATCTCGGCGACGTGCGTGGCGTGGTCCCCGATCCGCTCCAGGTTCTTGGCGATGAACATATGGTGGGAGCCGAGGGTGATCGTCCGCGGATCCTCCATCATGTAGGTGATCAGCTCGCGGAACAGGGCGTTGTAGAGCTCGTCGATCTCCACGTCGCGCCGCCACACCTGAACCGCGAGGGCGCTGTCCTTGGAGGCGAAGGCGTCGAGCGCCTCCGCGAGGCGCTGCTGCGCGACGCGGCCCATGCGCGCGACCGAGGCCGAGAGGCGCGTCGGGCGGCCCTGCGCCAGCTCCAGTCCGCGGCGGGCGGTGGACTTGGCGAGGTCGCCGACCCGCTCCAGCGTCGCGCAGATCTTCAGCGAGGCGACCAGCAGCCGCAGGTCGCCCGCCACCGGCGCGCGGAGCGCGATCAGGCGGATGATCAGCTCCTCGGTCTCCGCCTCGAGCGCGTCGAGGCGGCGGTCGCGGAGGATCACCTCCTCGAGCAGCGCGACGTCGCGCCGCTCGAGTCCGTCGAGCGCCTGGCCGAGCATGTCCTCGGCGAGGCCGCCCATCTCCGCGATGCGGGCGCGCACGCCCATCAGTTCGTCGTCGAAGGCCGAGACGATGTGCGGTCCCATGCTCAGATCGGTCATTCGGTTGCGTCTTTCGGGTGCGGCGCGCCGCGGATCAGCCGAAGCGGCCGGTGATGTAGTCCTGCGTGCGCTGATCGGTGGGATTGGTGAAGATCTTGGTGGTGTCGTCGTATTCCACCATCGTGCCGAGGTGGAAGAACGCCGTCTTCTGGGAGACGCGCGCCGCCTGCTGCATGGAGTGGGTGACGATCACCACCGAATAGCTCTCGCGCAGCTCGTCGATCAGCTCCTCCACCTGGGCGGTCGCGATCGGGTCGAGCGCCGAGCAGGGCTCGTCCATCAGGAGCACCTCGGGCGCGGTGGCGATGGCGCGGGCGATGCAGAGGCGCTGCTGCTGGCCGCCGGAAAGGCCGGTGCCGGGCTGGTCGAGGCGGTCCTTCACCTCGTTCCAGATCGCCGCCTTGCGCAGCGACTGTTCGACCACCGCGTCGAGATCGGCCTTGTTGCCGACGAGGCCGTGGATCCTGGGCCCGTAGGCGACGTTGTCGTAGATCGACTTGGGGAACGGGTTCGGCTTCTGGAACACCATGCCGACCCGGGCGCGCAGCTGAACCGGGTCCACCGACTTCGCATAGACGTCCTGACCGTCGAGCAGCAGGTCGCCGCTGACGCGGCAGATGTCGATGGTGTCGTTCATCCGGTTGAGGCAGCGCAGGAAGGTGGACTTGCCGCAGCCCGACGGCCCGATGAAGGCGGTCACGGTGTTGTCGAGGATGTCGACCGAGACGTCCTTGATGGCCTGCGTGTCGCCGTAGAACACGTCGACGTGGCGCGTCTCGAACTTGATCTCGCGGGAATCGACCGTCGCGTCGGTCAGGCGCTGGTTGGTCATGGACGGGATCTCCTGCATGGGGGCGCTCACCAGCGACGCTCGAAGCGGCGGCGGAGGAAGACGGCGAGGGCGTTCATGGCCACGAGGAACAACAGCAGAACGCAGATGGCGAGGGAGGTGCGCGCCTCGAAGGCGCGTTCGGGAAAGTCGGACCAGCGGTAGACCTGCACCGGCAGCACCGTGGCGCTGTCGGTGATGCCGCCGGGGATCTCCACGATGAAGGCGACCATGCCTATCATGATCAGCGGCGCCGTCTCTCCGAGGGCCTGGGCCATGCCGATGATGGTGCCGGTCAGGATGCCGGGCATCGCCAGCGGCAGGACGTGGTGGAACGAGGTCTGGAGCTTGGAGGCGCCGACGCCGAGCGCCGCCTCCCGGATCGAGGGCGGCACCGCGCGGATCGCGGCGCGGGACGCGATGATGATGGTGGGAAGCGTCATCAGGGCGAGCACGGCGCCGCCGGCGATCGGCGCCGAGCGGGGCATGAAGCCGCCGATCTCGACGCCCGCGATCTCGATCCCCGCCACGAAGATGGCGAGGCCGAGAAGACCGAACACGATCGACGGCACTGCGGCGAGGTTGTTGATGTTGACCTCGATGAAGTCGGTTAGCCGGTTCCGCGGCGCGAATTCCTCCAGATATATGGCGGCGAGGACGCCGATCGGAAAGGCCAGGCAGAAGGTCACCAGCAGCGTCCAGAAGGAGCCGACGGCGGCCCCCCAGATGCCGGCGAGCTCCGGCTCGCGGCTGTCGGCGGAGGTGAAGAAGCGCCAGTTGAAGCTCGCGCTGACGGCGCCCTCCTCGCGCAGCGTCTCGACCACCACGATCTGCACGTCCGAGATGCGGCGGGAGCGCTCGGGCGTGCTCATCGCCCAGTAGGTCCAGTCCTCGGGCGGCGCCTCGGCCTCGCTCTCGAGCGGGATCATCACCTCGCCGGCGATCGCGGCGTTCGAGACCTCGGTGGCGCGCACCACGCCGCCGTTGATCCGGATGAACACCGAAGGCGTCGTCGGACCCAGCGCCTCGGTTCCGCCGGGACGGGCGGCCCGCGCCTCGAGCGCGTCGGCCTGCCGGTCGTAGGCGTCGCGCTGATCGGCGTAGGCCTGCGCCTCGGCCAGCAGGCGCTCGCGCTCCGCCTCGGTCTCGGCGGCGGCGGCCTCCTCCTCGCGCACGGCGCGTCCGGTCTCCTGACGGGCGGCGAGACGGCGGAGCTGATCGGCCTCCTCGAGCAAGGTGTCCTTCACCTCGTCGAGCAGCGAGTCGAAGTCGTCGACCGTGGAGAGGAGCCGGATCTCCCCCGTGGTCCCGGTGGGCGAGAGGACGCCGGAACGCTCCGCGGTCCGCAGCGTGCCGTAGGCGCCCTTGAGATAGAGGTCGACGTCGTCCGAGGCGAGCAGCGGGAAGTCGAACGACGTCCCGACGAGCGAGGGCTCCGCCAACACGCGCTCGCGCAGCTCGAACGAGGCGCCGCCGGAGACGACGTCGTAGAGCTCGCGGCGCGTGCCGCGGTCCTCGGAGAGGCTCGGGAACCGGGTCCTGAGCTTCTCCTTGACGATGCCGTCGAAGTTGGCGCGGCGGATCTCCTCCGGCGTCGTGCCGACCTCCTCGGGCGAGAGTTCGAAGCCGAGCTCGACGTAGTGCTCGGTGACGGCGAGGCTGGCCTTCAGCACGGTGGAGCCGACGAGGACCACCAGCGCGGCGCCGGCCAGCATGAGCGCCGCGATGCCGTAGGCCTTCAGCCGCCATTCGGCCGCGCGGCGGCGGCGCAGCCGGTCGGCCGCGGCGGCCGAGCCGTGGATCGCGGAGATGTCGCTCGAGCTGACCATCGAAGGGCCCTTCTCAGTCGTAGAGTTCGCGGTACTTGCGCACGGTGCGCAGCGCCAGGACGTTGAGCGCCAGCGTCACGACGAAGAGCGTGAAGCCGAGGGTGAAGGCCGGGCCGGCGGCGGTGTCCGCCTCGGTGTCGCCGGTGATCAGGGCGACGATCTGCACCGTCACCGTCGTCACGGCCTCCAGCGGATTGACCGTGAGGTTGGCGCCCTGCCCCGCCGCCATCACGACGATCATGGTCTCGCCCACCGCGCGGGAGACGCCGAGCAGCACCGCCGAGACGATGCCCGGCAGCGCCGCCGGCAGCACCACCTGGCGGATGGTCTCGCCCTTGGTGGCGCCCACGGCGTAGGAGCCGTCGCGCAGGCTCTGCGGCACGGCGTTGATGACGTCGTCCGAGAGCGAGGAGACGAAGGGGATGATCATGATCCCCATCACCACGCCCGCCGCCAGCGCGCTCTCGGAGGCGACGTCGAGGCCGATCGCCTCGCCCGCGTCGCGGATGAAGGGCGCGACGGTGATCGCCGCGAAGAAGCCGTAGACCACGGTGGGGATGCCGGCGAGGATCTCCAGCAGCGGCTTGGCCCAGCTGCGCACGTTCCGGTGGGCGAAATCGGACAGGTAGATCGCCGAGAACAGGCCGATCGGGACCGCCACCAGCATGGCGATGACGGTGATCATGAAGGTGCCGAGGAAGAGCGGCACCGCCCCCACCTTGTCGGCGTCCATCTTCCCTTCGAACACGCCCGAGAGCGGCGACCAGGTGGTGCCGAACAGGTACTTGTGGATCTGCCAGTCGATGCGGTCGAAGAACACCAGCGTCTCGCCGATCAGGCTGAGCACGATGCCCACGGTGGTCAGGACCGCGATCGTGGCGGAGACCCAGAGCAGGCGCTCGATGATGGATTCGGCCCGGTTGCGGGCCCGCCAGTCGCGCGTCAGCCGGACGAAGGTGAGCGCCGCCGCGAGGGCCGCGGCCGCGAGCGTCAGGCCGATCACCACCACGAGGCGGATCGCGCCGTAGCGGGAGGCGGCCTCGCCCAGCGCCTGACGCAGCGCGTCGTCGCTGGAGGCGACGCCGCCGCGGGCGATGGCGTAGGCGTCGCGGAGGGCGAGCTGGCGCTCGATCTCGCGCATGTCGGGCGCGCGCTCGTCGATGATCGAGAGCAGCGCGGCGTCGACCAGGCCGCGGGAGACGAGCGCCGCGACCAGAAGCGCGCCGAGCCCCGCGATCAGCGTCCAGAGCGCGCAGTAGAGCCCGTGATAGCTCGGACGGCTGTGCAGCGAGGCGAAGTTCCCGTCCGCGAGCGCGACGGCCTTGCGGCTGCCGAGGACGTGGACGGCGGCGGCGAGCGCGAGCGTGACGAGGGCGGTGAGCCACAGCATGAGGGATCGCTCCGGGACCGGCGCGCCGGAGGGAACCGCCGGGGCCGGAGGAAGGGTCGGGACGGACAGGCCGGAGGCGCGGCTTGCGCCCCCGGCCGGCCTCCGTGGCTCCGCCCGGGCGCACCCGGACGGAGGCGTGGATCAGAAGTCCGAGGCCTCGAGGTCCTGCAACTCCATCACGGCCGCGGTCTGCGCGGTCTGCTCTTCGGGCGTCAGCGTGATCAGGCCCTTGTCGGCGAGGTAGCCGTCCATGCCCATCGCGGCGTCGGAGATGAACTCCGCGACGTACTCCATGACGCCCGGAACGACGCCGACATGGGCCTGCTTGACGTAGAAGTACATCGAGCGGGACATCGGATACTCGTCGGAGAGCACGGTCTCGAAGCTCGGCTCGACGCCGTCGATCGTCACCGGCTGCAGCGAGCCGGAGTTCTGCTCCAGGAAGGAGTAGCCGAAGACGCCGAGGGCGCTCGGGTTGGCCTCCAGTTTCGAGACGATCAGGTTGTCGTTCTCGCCCGACTCGATGAAGACGCCGTCGTCGCGGACCTCCGTGAACTCGGCGCCGATCTCCTCGCAGCCGGCCTCGAGGCCCAGCTCCTCGAAGCTGTCGCGGGTGCCCGAGGTCGGCGGCGGGCCGAGGACCTCGATCCGCGCCGCGGGCAGCGACGGGTCGATCTCGTTCCACATCGTCGGCGCCGGCTCCATCGCGCCCTTCACGAGCGCCTGGCAGAGCTGCCCGAGCGTGAGGTCGAGCTGCGGGCCCTGGCGCGAGTTCGCCACGGCGAGACCGTCATAGCCGATCTTCACCTCGGTGATCTCGGTGACGCCGTTCTCCCGGCACATCTCGAACTCGGAGGCCTTCATGCGGCGCGAGGCGTTGGTGATGTCCGGATGCTCGAGGCCGACGCCGGCGCAGAAGAGCTTCAGGCCGCCGCCCGAGCCGGTGGACTCGATCACGGGCGTCGGGAAATCGGTGGTGCGGCCGAAGTTCTCGGCGACGGCGGTCGCGAAGGGGAACACGGTCGAGGAGCCGACGATGCGGATCTGGTCGCGGGCCTCGGCGGCGCCGGCGGCGACGACGCCTGTCGCGGCGAGCGCGGCGATGTGGGTGAGCTTCACGGGAATCCTCCGGTTGCGGTCGTGCATCCGTCCCTCGCGGCGTCGGGTCGCCGCCTCGGATGACGCTTGGGTGGTACCAGTGCTGCCGCCGGATTTGATCTCATATCGATGAAGGTTTTGAGACGCACCAAAGCCTTGATCTGTTAAAGAAAACCGGAGCCGCGAGAGGATTCGCGGCTCCGGTCCGTCACATTCGCTGGGGCTTCAGGCCGCTTCGGCCCGGGGCGCCGGTCCGCTGGACAGATTCGCGAGCAGTTCGCGCCAGCGCGGGCGGACCCGGTCGAGGTTGGCCTTCTTGACGTGGCCGTAGCCCTTCACCTCGAGCGGAAGCTCCAGGATCTCGCGCGAGAGGGCCTCGGTCTCGGGCTTCAGACGCTCCGCCACGGTCGCGGTCAGCGCCTCGACCTCGTCCACGAGCGCCCGCTCCTCGCGACGCTCCTCGCTGCGGCCGAAGACGTCGAGCGGGGTTCCGCGCAGGCCCTTGAAGCGGGCGAGCAGCGCGAAGGCCGGCTGCACCAGCTTCGCCGAGTAGGGCGACTTGCGCGGATGGCCCGTGACCGGGTCGGTCTTGGAGAACATCGGCGGCGCCAGATGATGCGTGACCTTGACGTCGGGCGCGAACTCCCGCGCGAGCTGATCCTTCCACGCCTTCGAGCGATGCAGCCGGGCGACCTCGTACTCGTCCTTGACGTGCATGGTCTTGTGCAGCGCCCGCGCTGCGATCCGCGAAAGTTCCCGCCGGCCGGGCCAGTGCTTCTCCTCCGCCGCCTCGACCTTGGCGAGGGCGTCGCGGAAGCGCTTGGCGTAGCGGGCGGACTGGTAGCCGGTCAGGTTCGCCTCGAAGCGCTTGACGAGGTCGTCGTAGCTCTCGGTCTGCCACGAAGGCTGGCGGGCCTCGGCGGTCAGCGCCTCGGCCTTGGCGGGGTCGGCGACGAGCCAGCGGCCCCAGCGGAAGGCCGCCAGGTTCATCTCGACGGCTGCGCCGTTGAGGCGGATCGCCTTCTCGATCGCCTCGGCGGCGATCGGCAGGGCGCCGGCCTGACAGGCGACGCCGACCAGCATCATGTTCTGGCCCATGCCGTCGCCGACGAGCTGGGCCGACAGCTCGGCCACGTCGCGCACCACGACCTTGTCCTTGCCGAGCCGCGATTCGAGGCGGGCCACCAGCTCCTCGCCGTCGGCCCGGGCGTTGGGGTCGATGGCGAAGGCGGGCAGCGGCTCCACCCGGCCGTTGGCGATCGCCATGCCGCCCTCGGGCGAGATGCGGCTGAGCGCGTCGTCCTGCGCGCCGGTGAGCATGTCGCAGGCGAGCAGCAGCGTGCCCGTGCCGCGGGCGACGCGGGCCGGACGGTCGTCGAGCGCGCGGGGGCCGATCTGGAGATGCGACTGCACCGCGCCGTTCTTCTGGCTGAGGCCGGTCTGGTCCAGCGTCAGGGCCGAGAGCCCCTCGAGCCGCGCGGCCATCGCCAGCACCGCGGCCACGGTCACGACGCCGGTGCCGCCGATGCCGGTGACGACGGCGGCGAAGTCCTCGGCCTTCGCCAGCGACGCCGGGGGGAGGTCCTCCGGCGGCTGGTGCAGGATGCCCTTGGACTTGCCGGCGAGCGGATCGGACGCCTCGCCCTCGACGGTCACGAAGGACGGGCAGAAGCCCTCGAGGCAGGAATAGTCCTTGTTGCAGGCGGTCTGGTCGATCTGGCGCTTGGTGCCGAACGGCGTGTCGAGCGGCTTCACCGCGACGCAGTTGGACTTGATCCCGCAGTCGCCGCAGCCCTCGCAGACGGCGGGGTTGATGACGACGCGCTTGGGCGGATCGGGGAACTTGCCCCGCTTGCGGCGACGGCGCTTCTCGGCCGCGCAGGTCTGGACGTAGAGGAGGACGGTCGCTCCCTCCTCCTCGCGGAGCTGCGTCTGCACCAGGATGTGCTCGGAGCGGTCGTGGAAGGCGACGTTCCCCTTGGGCCAGTCGCCGGTCTCCTTCGTCGCCTCGACGTCGTCGGAGACCACCACCACGCGCTTGACGCCGACGCTGAGCACCTGGGCGGCGATGTCGGCGGGCAGCGGCCCGCCCTCCATCGCCTGACCGCCGGTCATGGCGACGGCGTCGTTGTAGAGGATCTTGTAGGTGATGTTCGTGCCGGCGGCGACGGCGGCCTTGATCGCGAGCAGGCCGGAATGGGTGTAGGTCCCGTCGCCGAGGTTCTGGAACATGTGCTTGCGGCCGGAGAACGGCGCGCGGCCGACCCAGTGCATGCCCTCGGCGCCCATCTGGGTGAAGTACTGCGTCTTGGGGTCGAAGAAGATCGCCATGGCGTGGCAGCCGATGCCGGCGCCGGCGGTCGATCCCTCGGGCAGCTTGGTCGAGCGGTTGTGCGGGCAGCCGGCGCAGAACCACGGCGAGCGCGCGAGGCTGGGCGCGTTGCCGAGCGGCGCCTCGGGCGCGGGGCCGGAGAGACCCTCGACGCCGCGGAAGAGGGCGCGCTTCGCGATCACCTCGGCGCAGTGCTCGGGCGTGAGCTCGCCCCAGTCCTGCACGAGGGGGGCGCCCTGCTCGTCGGTCTTGCCGACGAGGAGCGGCTTGGGGCCGTCGCGGTTCACGAGGAGACGGGCGACCTCGGTCTCGACGATCGGGCGCTTCTCCTCGAGGATCAGCAGCTCGTCGTACTGCTCGGCGAAGGCGAGGAGGGTCTTCTCCTCCACCGGCCAGACCATCTGCATGCGGTAGAGGCCGATGCCCTTCGCCGCCGCCGCCTCGTCCGAGAGGCCGAGAAGGCGGAGCGCGGCGTGGGCGTCCGAGTAGCCCTTGCCGACCGCGACGATGCCGAGGCGCTTCTCGCCCTTCGGCTCGAACACCGCCGCGTTGAGGCGGTTGGCGCGGGCGTAGCGCTTGCAGGCCTCGAGCCGTACGGCGAGGCGACGCTCCTGCACCAGATAGGGCACCGTCTCCGGCACGTAGTTGAGGGAGACCTCGAACTCCGGCTTCTCGGGCAGCGTGATCTCGGGGCGGAGGCGGTCGAGCAGCACGGTCGCCGCGCTGTCCGCCGTGTCGGTCACGATCTTGAAGGCGACCGGGGCGCCGGAGAAGCGGCTCATGGCGATCGCGTGCATGCCGATCGGCACGTATTCGTGCACCGAGGCCGGATAGACCACCGGCACCGAGGCGTGGATCATCGCCTGCTCGGACTGATGGGCGGTGGTGGAGGACTTGCAGAGCGGATCGTCGCCGAGGAGGAGGACCACCCCGCCCTTCTCCGAACAGCCGGCGAGGGAGACGTGGCGGATCGCGTCCATCGAGCGGTCGACGCCCGGGCCCTTGCCGTACCAGAGGGCGAAGATGCCCTCGACGGTGGGATCGTCGATGTCGAGCAGGGTCTGCGTCCCGCCGACGGCGGTGGCGGCGAGGTCCTCGTTGAGGCCGGGGTTGAACACGACGTTGCGCGGGTCGAGTTCGGCCTTGTTGCGGAACAGCTCCATGTCGAAGCCGCCGATCGGCGAGCCGCGATAGCCGGAGACGTAGCCGCCCGTGTTCAGCCCGGCCTCCTTGTCCGCGTCCGCCTGTTCGATGACGAGGCGGACGAGGGCCTGCATGCCGTTCATCAGCGCGGCGCCGCGCGAGACGCGGTACTTGTCCGTGAGGGCGACTTCGGCGTCGAGCGGGGCCATGGGGTGTCCTCCCGGAATTAGGTCAGCCTTGGCGACCTTATGAAGATGGGGCGCCGCAGCGTCCGTTTCAATTGAAATGTCGGGGAGCGGACCGACGAAGTCCAGACGTGGCGGTCGCAGGCCGGCGCCGCCGGGCCGAGCGATGCCCGATGCGCAAGGGCCGGCTCCGCGCGGCGCAAGGGCCCCGCCGGCCGCGAAGCGCGTTCAGTTCCGGGCGTAGACGTCCTCGTAGCGGACGATGTCGTCCTCGCCCAGATAGGGGCCGGACTGCACCTCGATCAGGTACATCGGCACCTTTCCGGGGTTCTCGAGGCGGTGGACCGAGCCGAGGGGGACGAAGATCGACTCGTTCTCCGCCATCAGCTGCACGGTCTCGCCGACGGTGACGCGGGCGGTGCCCTCGACCACGACCCAGTGCTCGGCGCGGTGGAAGTGGCTCTGGAGCGAGAGCCGCGCGCCGGGGCGGACCATGATGCGCTTGACCTGGAAGCGGCGGCCGAGGCTGAGCGTCTCGTACCAGCCCCAGGGGCGGTGGACGCGGGGGAAGTCGGTCGCCTGCGGCGCGCCCTCGGCCTTGAGCTGCGCCACCGCCTCCTTCACGCGCTGGCTCTGGCGCATGTCGGCCACGAGGACGGCGTCGCGCATGGCGATCACGGCGAGGTTCTCGAGGCCGATGCCGACGACGCGCTGGTCGGGATCCTCGGCCCTGAGCAGCGAATCGCGGCAGTCGATTGCGGTGGCGGGCCCGTGCAGGGCGACGCCGTCGGCGTCCGGGCCCCCCTCGCGCCAGACCGCCTCCCAGGCGCCGAGGTCGCTCCAGCCGCCGTCGAAGGGCACGACGGCGAGGTTCTCCGAGCGCTCCATCACCGCGTAGTCGAGGGAGATGTCCTCCGCCCCCGCCCAGGGGCCCTCGGCGAGGCGGAAGAAGCAGAGGTCGGTGCGCCCCTCCGCCAGCGCGGCGCGGACGGGCGGGACGAGGCCGGGGGCGTGTTCCTCGAAGGCCGCGAGGACGGCCCGGACCGAGAACAGGAAGATCCCGGCGTTCCAGAGGAAGCGGCCGGTGGCCAGCATCTCCCCGGCGCGGGCGGCGTCGGGCTTCTCGACGAAGCGGACGAGGGGCTTCGGCGCGGCGCCCTCGGGCGGGCTCTCGAGCTCGAGCCAGCCGTAGCCGGTCTCGGCCCGGTCCGGGGCGATGCCGAAGGTGACGAGGCGCCCGGCGTCGGCCTCGGGCGCGCCGGCCATGACCGCGGCGCGGAAGCCCTCCGGATCGCGGATCACGTGGTCGGAGGGCGCGACGAGCATCAGCGCGTCCGGCGTCTCCTCCAGCGTCAGCGCGGCGGCGAGGACGGCGGGCGCGGTGTTGCGCGCCTCCGGCTCGATCAGGATCGCCTTGGCCTCGCCCCCGCCGGGCAGCCCCGCCTCGCCGAGCTGCTGGGTGGCGATGAAGCGGAACTCGGCGTTGGTGAGGAGGACGGGGGCGGCGAAGCCCTCGCCCGAGAGGCGGCGGAGGGTCTGCTGGAACAGCGTGTCCTCGCCCGCGAGGGGGACGAACTGCTTGGGGTAGCTCTGGCGCGAGAGGGGCCAGAGCCGGGTGCCGGAGCCGCCGCACATGACGACGGGATGGATCGGTCGGGTCATCTCGGCTCTTC
>Ga0102943_1000472_pt1 | contig 26969 bp, 20 predicted proteins | sample SalPonC_black_MG_FD_78174 | JGI IMG/M metagenome (GOLD analysis project Ga0102943, IMG submission 78174) | Salt pond soil microbial communities from South San Francisco under conditions of wetland restoration - Salt Pond MetaG... | ecosystem: Environmental > Aquatic > Marine > Intertidal zone >...
AAGGAAACCTGCTTTTGATTCATGGTTCGGCCGATGATAACTGCCATTACCAGAGTTGCCAGATACTGGTAGATGAATTGATTAAGCACAATAAATACTTTACCATGATTGATTACCCGATGAGGTCGCATAGCATCAACGAAAGGGAAAACACTACCTTACATTTACGAATGACCATGCTAAATTTTTGGAGAAAAAATCTCCCGCCAGGGGCAAAATAAATATTTAAAGATGATTGTATAATGAGTGAACGATTAAATCAGCGAAAACCTATACGGATAATTAAGGCAGGTGAAATAAAAAAGTCTTATTCCATGTCGAAGGCCATTGATGCGATGGGCGGGGCATTCTCCTCATTGTCGGCAGGCGAAAGTTATGTACCCATGCGGTTTGTTTCAAAACTACCGAACCATGAACTGGTAATGCTTTTTAAACCGGCTTTTGTGGATAAAGACAAGCGGGTAACCATCAAATTCCTGACACAACGCGAATCTGGTTTTATACCGGGCATTCCTACTATCCAGGGTATTGTACTGGTCATTGATTCCAAAACGGGAGAAATTCTGGCAATTATGGATGGTGAGTATTTCACCGCTTTACGAACGGGTGCAGCCAGTGGACTGGCAACACGCTGTTTTGCCCGAAAAGAGGCTCAAATCATGGCCTTGTTTGGTTGTGGATCACAAGGCAGAACCCAGCTGGAAGCGGTACTTTGCGAACGGGATATTAAAAAAATTCTGGTTTATGATACCAATGAGCAAATTGCCCTTCAGTTTATAAGCGAAATGGAGAAACAGTTTCATCCGGAAATGGTTTATACAACAGACACCAAACAGTTAAAAGAAGCCGATATTATTTGTACAGCCACCAATTCCCAAAAGCCCCTTTTCCGAAGAGAAAATTTGAAAGAAGGTGTTCATATCAATGCGATAGGATCTTTCCAGCCCCACATGCAGGAGCTCGATCCTTTGTTAGTCCGGGATGCCCGGGTTTTTCTCGACCATGCAGAGCCGTGCCTGAAAGAAAGTGGTGACCTGATAAAGCCCATCCGGGAAGGAATAATCAATAAAAGCCATATTGCAGGTGAAATTGGCGATTTTCTTTTAGATAAAATTAAAGGCAGGGAGTCAGATGATCAAATTACCCTTTTCAAAAGTGTAGGTGTGGCCATACAGGATTATGCAGTAGCAACCGATATTTACAACTCATCGCTGAAGCAGGGATTCGGGGTTGAAATCAAACTTTTTGAATAAGGCAAAATGAAAATACTACCCTCCATATTTAATGATGTAACAGGTCCCGTAATGCGAGGGCCTTCGAGTTCTCATACTGCGGCATCGTGGCGTATTGCAAGAATTGCCCTTGAACTATTAAACCATCCGCTGGAAAAAGCGCTTATTGAATTTGATCGCGATGGAGCGTGGGCTCCCAATTATCGCGAACAGGGAACTACCATGGGAATGAACGGCGGTCTTTTAGGACTTGAAATTACCGATGAAAGGATGAAAGATACGGAGGGTTATGCCCGCCAACAAGGAATTACCATCGAGTATCTGATTAGCTCCTTCCTTACGAACCATGCCAATACCGTGCGACTCACCCTGTGGGGAAAATCAAAAAAGGTGCAGATTATTGCGGCTTCTTTGGGTGGAGGCTCTTTTGAAATCACCTCTGTTAAAGGGTTTCCGGTGCAGTTACATGGAGATTTGTATGGAATAATACTATTCGCCCAAAATAAACCCGATGTAAGGGAAGAACTGAAATCCATCATTCCTTCGGAAGTTAAATTTACAACTGAGCAAAAGGAAAATATCATTAAGTACGAGTTAAAATCGCCGAACCCATTTTCCTCAGAACTCATCAACCGGCTTAAAAATAATCCGGAAATTGACGAAATATCGATCATTAAGCCAATAATGCCCATAATTGCAGGAAAACAATCTAAAATGCCCTTCACCTCGATTCAGTCGCTACTTGATTATGCCGAAAAAGAAGGAGCTGATCTTGGTGATATAGGACTGGAATACGAAAGATGCATAAGTGGAATCGGGGTTCAGGAATTGAAAGATAAAATGAATGAGATAATCCATATTATTCATAAAAGTGTCGATACCGGATTAAAAGGAACCCACTATACCGATCGAATCTTACCGCAACAATCTCACTTGATTGAAAAAGCAGAAAATGAAGGTAAAATTTCGCATTCTGTAATAAACCGGATAATTGCGAATGTATCGGCCTTAATGGAATCGAAAAGTGCGATGGAAGTAATAGTTGCTTTGCCAACGGCAGGCTCATGTGGAACAGTTGGAGGATCATTGCGGGCTATATCCGAAAATTCAGGTTCTTCCAGAGACAAATTAATTAAAGCATACTTTGCAGCCGGAATTGTTGGTGCTTATTTTGCGCAAGGTCCTGGTTTTTCGGCCGAAGAACATGGCTGCCAGGTGGAATGTGGAGCTGCTTCGGGCATGGCAGCTGCAGGCATTGTACAGTTAATGGGAGGTACAGCAAAACAAGCGTTGGGTGCTGCATCCATGGCTATTCAAAATATGATTGGGCTGGTGTGCGATCCGGTGGCAGACCGCGTTGAAGTACCTTGTTTGGGTAAAAATATTAGTGCTGCTGTCAATGCTTATTCTTCGGCTATTATGTCTGTTTCCGGATTTGATGCCATAATACCCCTGGAACAGGTAATTCAAACCGTTTCGAGCGTAAGCAAAACAATGCCATCCTGCGTAAAATGTACGGGAAAAGGGGGATTAGCAATAACAGAAAAAGCCTTGAAAATTAAAAATAAACTAAAAGGATAGTTAAGTTATAAAGGCTTAAAAAATATCGACTCCTTAAATAAATGAACAGAGTTATCTTTAATGGTCAACATTCAGCAAGTTGATAGCTTGAAACGTTATGAAGATCGAAAAAAACATCGTCTGGATACTCCGGTGAAACTTACCTGTGTTAAGGAAGCAATAATATTGTGACACAACAGGGTATTCTGCCTAAAAAGTTTAAAAGATATTAAACATTTTTGTTATCTTTAAGTTTATGTACTATGAGCATATGTGAAAGACAAGAAAAAACATGCAGCTATAAAGCTACAGATTAGCGTTAACTAATAAAATTGTTAACAAAATGAAAGAGAAAAAATCAAGAATTACCATTCGAGAAACAAAAGAAACGAAAAATGTCCCAATTAATGCAGATGTAAAACCAGAGATTTTTACTGCTATCACTGAAAAATGGCAATCACTATTAGACACCATTGCTAAAATTGTTGATGTGCCATCGGGATTGATAATGAGATTAAATGAAGATACCATTGAAGTTTTTTTAAAAAGTCAAACGAATGGAAATCCATATCATGAAGGAGAAAAAGCAGACTTAAATTATGGGTTGTATTGCGAAACAGTTATTGGTACACAAAAAGAATTACTCGTTACAGATGCAACAAAAAGTTCTGTCTGGAGAAAAAACAATCCTGATGTTGACATTAATATGATTTCTTACCTGGGGTATCCAATTAACTGGCCTGATGGAAAAGTATTTGGAACAGTTTGTTTATTGGATAATAAAGAAAACAATTATAACGATAATTTTAAGAAACTCCTCCATTTAACAAAAAAACACATTGAATCGGATTTACAGTTAATAGTATCTAAACTTAAATTAGAAGCATTAAATAAAAATCTGGAAGAAACCAGTGGCATAAAAACAAGATTTCTGTCGTTGATATCTCATGATGTACGAGGTGGAATAGGAACACTAAATGAATTTCTAAAATTAATGATCAATAATTTTGATACGTATGAAAGAGAAAAGTTAAAAAAAGACTTAATTTCATTAAATCATATGACCAACGGTGCTTTTTTACTCTTAGAAAATCTATTAAGTTGGTCAAAGAATGACTTGCTTCATTTAGAACCTGAAAAAAAACAATTTAATATTGTTGAAAAAATAGAAAACTTATTGTCTTATTTTAAGTTATCTATCCAAATGAAAAATCTGGAAATTATAAAGAATTATGATGATAATAACATCATGGTAACTGCTGATGAAAACATGCTTAGAACTTCACTTCGGAATATTCTTTCAAATGCAATTAAATTTAATAAGAATCAGGGTAAAATTAACATACAAATATCTAAGCAAGGGAAACATACAATGATATCAATTAAAGATACAGGGATTGGAATGGATAAAACAACCAGGGAGCAATTGTTTTCTTATTCCGGGTCACACCAATTTGGGAAAACTTCAGGAGAAAGCAGCTCCGGATTGGGATTATTTTTAACGAAAGATTTTCTTGATAAAAATGATATTGCCATAAATGTGCAGAGCCAGGTTGACCAGGGAACTAAATTTGAACTAATTATTTGACAATCCAAATAAAGTGTTTACCACTCATTTGGACTTCACTCCTTATACCAAAATAAATAATTCGATAGATAAAAAAACTTTAAATAATACCAAAAAAAATGAAAATAAATTCAGCCTATATCGGTGTAATTTTAATTTTATTGTTCTCAATACCAAGCTACACACAAACTTCAAATAAAGCAATATCATATCTTAATATGATAAATGAACAATATGAAGATATCCGGAAAGAGATGTGGAATTATATCAAAACTGTAGCTCATAGTGAAGATATCAGCCAAATTGAAAAAAAAAGGATTACCCTATTGCAAACAGTAGGAAAATCTATAAATAATGTAAGTAATATGCAACCATTCAACAATGATTCAAGCCTGAGAGATTCTGTTGTTTCATTTTTAAAATTAAACTTCAATGTTCTTAACGAAGACTTTGCTAAAATTATTAATATGAAAGAGATTGCTGAGCAATCCTATGATCAGATGGAAACATACTTATTGGCTCAGGAGTTAGCGAATAAAAAATTGGGGATAGCATCTGCAAAACTAGATAAGCAATATAAAGCTTTTGCTGATAAATATAAAATAACTCTAACAGATAATAAAGATAGTATAAGTATAAAACTAAACCGTTCACGTGAAGCTTTGAAATACTATAATAACATCTATTTGATCTTTTTCGAAGCTTACAAGCAAGAGAAACATTTATTAGAAAGATTAGAAGAAGATAATTTAAATGCAATTGAACCAAACCTTACTGCCCTTAAAAATATTTCTGAAGAAGGAATAGATAAGTTAGAAGAAATAAATCATTTTAAAGGAGATAATTCGCTAAACGCAGCTTGTAAAAAATTACTGAATTTCTATATTGATGAAACTAAAAAAATACCTATTATTTCTGATTTTATTAAAGTAAAGAAAGAATACAATAAAATGGCTTCGATTATTGAATCCCGGAATAAAGATTCTTTAACAGATAAAGAGGTAAATAATTATAATGAAGCAGCAAAAGCATATAATAAGAAGGTTAATAAATTTAATAAAACAAGAGATAAAATAAATAATGAACGAAAAATATATATGAATATTTGGAATAATTCTGTTGATACCTTTTTATCACAACACATACCTAAAAAGTAGATAGAATCTAACAATCTCTTATTTAGGATTAAAATGAATGAATATAATATTTTTTTTTAAGAATTAATCGCTTATAATTTAAAATTATCTTACCATTTCTACTCTTTTATAGAATTTTATGCAGCGTATGAATTAAAAAAAATTATTGCACTCCAACATCAACCTTATAATGTGGATACTTAAGTTCAGCGGGTAAGTTCCCAAAATCTGCTGAAATTATTTTAATTACTGACGGATCAATTTCATGTGTATTGATTAAGTAATTTTCTAGTGTATCGTTACGATTTGCTACAAGCAACCTAAAATGTTCCTCTAATTCCGGTTCTGCAAACAATGTAGTACAGGTTTTTCCAAAATTAACCGAATCAACGTGTGTTGCTCTATCATATACAAAGTCAATAAATGCTTGGTTTTCCGCATTCATCTCATTTGCGGCGTTGTTCAGTGCAACAGAATCAATATCATCCCCATACGAATAAAGGATAAATTCTTTTTTGGCCCAATCAATAGCTAGTTGCTCTTTTTCTTTCGTTTTATCCGTAAACTGAATAAATTTATAAAGCAATTCGGATTTTTTATGAATTATTTCAGCTAAGTTGTTTAACGTCTCTTTTTGGGATTCTGGCAGTTGATGTTGTCCATAATCAAATAAAATTTCATCCATATCACCGGTATTTCCACCTACCAGATTAGCCATAGCATTAAAAGGAGAAGTAGCTGTTCTTACTAAAAAATTAGCAAATGCATTCCATAAAATTTTTCTATAGCTAAATTTGGGGTCCGAAGGATTTCCGGTAACAGGTAGATCAAACGCAATCATACCCTTTGAATCTTTTAATATGTATAATGCTAATTTTATGGGTACATTTACGGCTGTAGAATCTTTTGTTTTTTTACCAAATTCGAGTTTTTCCAACTTAATATCATTTTGACTTACCAACTTATCAGGCGTCATATCAATGGACATGTTATAATTAGCTGCTCCACGAACAATGGGCGAAGCAATATAATATTCAGCATAAGGAGAAAAACTTATCAATCCTAGTTCTTGAATTTGTAAATACATTTCCAGATTCTTTGTATTGGTCATATCCAAATACATCTCACCCGATATGTTCCCTTCATTATGCGCATTTATAAAAAAGTTTACCGGAACATTCTTAGCACTATCCGTAAGCTCGGTTAATTGTATACTCAAATCATTAAGTTTGTATTGAAAAGGCCTGTTCAGCGTATTATCCGTAAAATCAATTTCTCCCTTTTGCAGTTCAATAGTATCAATACGGTAACTCAATGTTTTAGAAATAGTATCAGGTACTTCAACCTGTGCTAATGAATCACCATTTGCAGGCAGAGTATCATTAATATAATAAGGCTGCATAACCCGCTTGATATTAGACATCTCTTTATCAAGGGATGCTGTGATTTTAGGATTTAAAATTTTAACTGATGAAATATGATAATCAGATTCTAACAAATCAATATTGCTAATCTTCGTTTCAAAATGGCTTATTGAGAACAAATGATTATCCTGGTTGTCAGTCAGCAATAGTGAATCAACTAAAATAACTCCCGAAGCATTTAAATGCATTACCTGGTCTAAATCACCTTTTACCCGGATCTCTGATGATAGAAACCCGTTAAAATAATTTAAATCAAGATAATCATTCAGATAATTTTTGATTGGTTCAAAACTTATATGTTTAGTATTTAACGCTATCGTATATTTATTCTGTTGAATATCTACATTCGCTTGTATATCAACCACTCCTTTCTCTCCCATCCGAAAATTAACTCCCAGGTCTGTTTGCCGGTTATCCCAGGCAATAACAGGAATATGAAGATTAAAATCTTTTAACTTAAATTGTTTCTCCATCTCCTGGTTTTCATAAACAATAAAGCCTCCTTTGATTTTTAAATTTTTGAGTATAAAACGAAGATCAGTATCATCGGTAGTATCACTTTCCGTTTTTTGAGAAGTATCTTGTAAAGTTGTCCGGGTAGTATCCTGCATTGTAGTTTGTGCAGTATCCCTGGTCATCAAATCACTAAAATTAAATTCTTTTCCTTCCTGATAAACAAAAACATGTGGATCTATAAGACTAATTTCAGCAAAAGAATATTCCTTTTGAAGCAGTTTCCATGGCTCGAAATTAATATTCAATTTATTAAATGAAATAAAAGTATCTGTTTCGTTTGTTTCATATAACACGAAATCTTTTGCCTTTACAGCAACTTTAAAATAATTGAAATGCAACTCATCCATAGAAATTTTACGCCCTATTAGTTCACGGGAATTATTTTCTGCCCAATATTTTACAACAGATGACAGAAAAAAGAATATAATAAAAACCACAAATCCTATGGCAATAATTATTTTGTATTTTAATTTAACTTTTTTCACAAAATAAATTTTACATTTTAATCGAGGATGACAAAAATAGTGCTTCATTTAGCATTTTTTGTCTACGATCTTCAAGAACAATCCCTATCAAATTTACATAAAAATTGAAAAAGATTGTACTAATTCATAAAATAATTATAGCTCTCCTTGAGAGATTTATACTCAAGTAGAGGAAAAAGTTTTCATTTTACTCTATATCTTGAGTAAAGTGTTATGTTGTTTTACTTATAAAGATCAAGGCGGGTAATAATAATAAATATTAACACCAATAAATTTGTTTTTTTACAAGCTTAAAATTTACTCAAACTCCTGACTTCCAAACATTAAACAAAAACAAAATCGACATTTGTACTTCTAATATTGTAGAACCCTCATGTTTTATTACTCCCTTGGGTCGTGATTCCGATGGTTCCTAAAATCCGCATGTCTTTTAAGAGTTTCACAACGTATCACCAAGTTGTAGCACAAAGTTACACCAAAGTAGGTGAAGCTTTTCTTTGTAAAACTTTGTGCAATCCTTTGTGCAACCCAGCCTGCAAAGGCTGGCAGGTTTGTGTTACAAAAAAACATTATTTAACTCACGTATTTTAGGGATTATCGGAACGCTATCGCTAAGTTCATATTTTTGTTGTGTACTTTACTGGATGAGGGTTTCATTAGACAAAAAGCACAAGGAAGACATTATTGGTAAGATAATGCCCTCCTTTTGCATTTTATTCATATCGTAGCGAGTCTACGGGATTTTTACGTGCAGTAGTAATAGTATGATAAAAAATAGTAGATAAAGCTATCACTAATGAAATAATAATAGCCACGGCAAAAATCCACCATGAAAGGGTTGTTTTATAAGCAAAAGAATTTAACCATTTATTCATAGCAAACCAGGCCAATGGAGCAGCAATAATATTTGCAATAAAAACCCATTGAGTAAGTTCTTTTGATAGTAACAGTGTAATTGCTTTGGTAGTTGATCCCAGGGCTTTTCGTATACCTATTTCCTTGGTTCTCTTCAATGTCATAAACGATGCTAAAGCAAATAACCCTAAACAAGCCAGAAAGATAGAAATAATGGCAAAAATCATAAAGACTTTTCCAAACTGAATTTCAGAACGGTAAATCCTTTCAAACGTATCATTCAAAAAAACTAATTCAAAGGGATATTTCGGGGCTATCTCATTCCAAACACCGTTAATGTAATCCATCGTTTCTTTGTAATTTTCGGAGTTGATTTTAATATATAACAAATAACTGTATTCAGGAGCAATTTGAAACACTGTGGGTATAGGTTTGGTTTGCAGATCGTTAACCTGGATGTTGTCAATCACTCCTACAATTTCTCCCTGGTTTATTGTTTTAGTAAATGAGGTATCAACTGAACCGTACCATTGGGCGAGTTTCTTATTGATAATATAAGGTTTTGTCTCTTTTAACAAATCATTGGGGTTAAAATCTCTTCCGGCAATAATATTTATGTTGAAAAAATCAAAAAACTCTTCATCCACACCAAAATAATAACCATCAATTGCCCGGTCAGGAGGGTCTGAAATAGTTGTCCACGAACCGGTTTTTGTTATTAATGTATTGGCTCGAGTCACTCCTAATACATTCGCATTTTGCAAAATTTTATCCTTAAAAACATCAAAATGTTTTTTTATATCAGCATTCATTGATGTATAGGTTATTTGTTCGGTCTCAAAGCCCGGATCGAAAGAATTAATATAATTTAGTTGTTTCTTTACGACTATCGTTCCAATAATTAAAAATACAGAAATAGTAAATTGTAAAATAGTAAGTACCTTTCTAAAAATGGCTCCTGATTTTCCTTTGGTAGTTTCCCCTTTTACTACTTCGGTAAGATTAAAGTTGCTCAGGTAAAATGAGGGGTAAAGTCCTGCTAGTAGGCCCAGTATTAATGGAAAAAATACAAACACACTAAATATCAAAGGAAAGGAATACGGAATTTGTATATCAAGAGAAGCTAAATCACGAAAGTAAGGAATAGTAAATTCGGTAATTAAAACCGATAAACTAACAGCAAAAAAAGCAATGACAACCCCTTCAAATAAAATTAATTTGATAATATCTTTTCTGGTAGCACCGGCAACCTTCTTTATTCCTAATGCTTTAAATCTACTTGAAGCAAGTGCTGTAGATATATTGATATAATTAATACAAGCAATTAACAAAACAAAAATGGCAATAATACCAAATATAATTACATGATTCTTGTTTCCGTGTAATGAGTGAATATCAGACTCTTTGCAATAATAAATCTCAGAGTAAGGACGTAACGTTTGATTTGCTTTATAGGCCTTTTTCCTGGTTTGAGATTTTGCATAATAGGCAGTCAATTCATCATCAAATTTATTTTTCACTGTTTCGATAGCCGAACCTTCTTCAAACAAAAAAAAGGTTTCATACATCCATTGATACCAATTGGAAAAATAATCCGGATTTTTATTTAATATCTTATAATAGTCAATGGGAACAATAGCATCAAATTGTAACGAAGAATTTTTTGGTATATCTTCCAGCACACCCTTAACAATTAGTTCGTTATCTGAATCATAGGTAATTAATTCATTAATAGGATTTTTATCGCCAAATAACTTTTGTGCAAGGGTTTTAGACAACACGATCGAAGAAGGATCATTATAAATATCTTCAATACTTCCCCTAATCAGAGGATAAGTAAACATCTTTAAAAAATCCTTATCTGCTAAAATAATATTGGCATTAAACCCTTTGTTAATTCCGTTTGTATTTTCAGGTTGATAATGGAGCAACCCACTTACAGTACTTGCTCTGGCTGCATATTTTATTTCAGGAATTCTTTCCTTATAAAAATCCAGATAAGTAGCGGGGGTTATACCACCAAAACCATTTTCCAACCGATAGATTTTATCTGCATTTTCATGAAATTGATCTACATTTTTTTGATAATAAATATATAAACTGATTAACATAAATACTGTTAAACCAATAGCTAAACCAAAAACATTGATAAAAGATTGTAGCGGATATTTTCGAAACTGCTTAAACGTCCATTTAATATTGTATAGTATTTTCATTTTTTAGATATTTTTATTGATTTACTATACTATGTCTATAATGATGCCAAAATCATAACAAACTATTAATCAATATTTTAAAAACACACCACGTGATAAACTGTGCAATTTATGCTCAATTTAGTGTAAAATTTTTTCACAATTACAATTTTTAGCTTTATTTTGCAATATGAAAAAAAAATATGATAATGTTTTAATTATTGACGACAATGAAGAAATTCTTGTTGCATTAAAAATATTTCTTCGTAAGTATTTTAAAGAGATACATACCCTTAGCAGTCCTTCCAATATTTATTCAACTATAGAGCAAAATAGTTTTGATTTAATTTTATTAGATATGAACTTTAAAGCCGGTGACCGTTCCGGAAACGAAGGAATATTTTGGTTGAATGAAATTTTAAAAATTAACGCTGAGGCAATAATAATTTGTATTACAGCTTACGGTGATGTACAATTAGCAGTAAAAGCCATGCAGAACGGAGCCACTGATTTTATTGAAAAACCCTGGAACGAAGAACATTTACTGGCTTCGATACTACGCGCCGCAAAATTAAACGAAACACAAAAACAAGTCACCAGGCTTACCGAAAAAAATAAGCAACTGGCAAAACAGAATACTTCTAATCTGGAAATCATAAAAGGAGTTTCTCCTAAAATGAAAAGTATATGGCAAACCGTAGATAAAATATCGCCAACGGATGCTAATGCATTAATAACAGGAGAAAATGGTTCGGGCAAAGAAATCATTGCCAAAAGTATTCACCATTTTAGCCAAAGAAATGAAGCTCCTTTTGTTACGATAGATTTAGGTTCGTTATCCCCTACCCTCTTTGAAAGCGAACTTTTTGGCCATGTAAAAGGAGCATTTACTAATGCAACTACTGACAAAACAGGATGGTTTGAGATTGCCAATGGAGGAACACTTTTTTTGGACGAAATAGCGAATCTCTTACCCGAACAACAAGCTAAATTACTGTCGGCTATTCAAAAAAAAGAAATCTCCCCTGTTGGAAGTACCAAAAAAATTCCGCTTGACATTAGAATAATCTCTGCTACAAATGCTCATTTAACTGATATGGTTCAAACAGGAAATTTCAGAGAAGATTTACTTTACCGGTTAAACACCATCCGTATTGACCTTCCTCCCCTACGCGAAAGAAAAGAAGACATTCCTGAACTTGTCCATTTTTATCTCCATAAATTTAAATCCAAATATAAGAAACCCAACTTAAACCCTCATAAAACAATCATTCATCGGTTACAAAACTATTCCTGGCCGGGAAATATACGCGAATTAAAACATACTATTGAAAGAGCTGTAATTCTTAGCGAAAAAAATAAACTTTCAATTACCGATATTTATTCCGAGGGACCAACCACAGAAAAAGTATCGCTGAGAAATAAAACAGAAGATAATTTGAATCTTGAAAATCATGAAAAAAAATTGATTCAAACGGCCATTAACAAAGCCAAAGGGAATTACACAAAAGCTTCTGAACTTTTAGGTATATCGCGAAGAACATTGTATAATAAAATTGACAAATATGAACTTCAATAAATTCTATTTTAAATTATTCGTGTTGATAATCATCATCACCTCATCGGGAGCTATTACCTTTTGGTCCTTTTCTCAAAACGAGCTGATTCTTTCCCGCTATATCCTGCTCATTATCTGGATATTATCAATATATCTCTTTTTCAGGTATATCCATAAAACCACCCGGGTATTAAAAGACTTTATTATCAACATCAAAGAAAATGAAATCGCGTATGCACCTGATTCCAAAAATATTTTTGGGAAAGAATTCAATGAATTGATGTCCATCTTCAATCAAAAAATTAAAACCATAAGTATCGAAAAGGAAGAACAATTTCACTTGTTCAAAAATGCAGTTAATCAATCCGGATCGGCAATCATTGTATATGATGAAAACGGAAATGTAGAATTACTAAATAAATCGGCTCTCCGTTTGTTTTCATTATCAAATTTGAAACATATCAACAAACTGGAAAAATCAAACTCTGAGCTGCCTGAAAAACTACTTACTTCAAAAGAAAAAAGCTTTATTCTGTCCATTCAGGTAAACAACGAATTGCTAAAAATAGCCATCCATCAAAACAATTTTATCCTGCGAGGCAAAAAGCTAAAGGTAGTATCCATGCAAAATATTTCCAATGAACTGGATAAAGAAGAGCTTGAATCGTGGAAAAAACTAATGCATGTAATCACGCACGAGATAATGAACTCGGTCACCCCCATGAAAACACTGGCCTACTCGTTGTTCGATATTTACAAGCAAAATAACAAACCCAAAATCATTGATAAAATTGACCAGGAAACTATTGATGATACTTTTATGGGTTTAAAAGCATTAAATAACCGGGTACATGGTTTAATGCGTTTTGTAGATTCGTACCGGAAGTTGTACAAAATACCTGAGCCTGTTTTCAAAAACTTCGATTTTATAGATACAATCGATGAAATCAACCATCTGTTCAAAAATACGCTACATAAAAAGAACATTAAATGGATAAATCATGGAGGGAACAAATTAAACTTATTTGCCGACAAAACATTATTTACACAGGTAATGATTAACCTGATAAAAAATGCCATCGATGCGGTTGAAAATTCTGAATCGCCTGAAATAATAATAAACTATTATCAAAAAGTTAACAAAACTGTGATAAGTGTTAGCGATAATGGTAAAGGAATAAGCGACAAAGAGCTCAAAGATATTTTTGTTCCTTTTTACACCACTAAAAAAGACGGAACAGGAATTGGTTTATATTATTCTAAAATGATAATCTATATGCACAAAGGACAACTAAAAGTGAGTTCACAATTGAATCTGGGAAGCACATTCAGCATTCATCTGTAACTTTCTAAAAAAATATTCAGGAAACCGTTCATTTTTTTTATTTTTACCCTTTCAAAAAAGATAAAAAAATGACAAAAAATTTTGAACCTACGAAATACACCCTACAATCGGTAAAAACCGGTAAAACATTTGAAGATGAAGGGTGGACTCTGGAAGCTCCCGAAGAAAATGAACCAACACTTATACGGGCAATTTACGATAAAAAACAATTGAATGTAAAAGACAATTCGTGGGGCATATATAAATTTGCCGACTGGCTGCCTATCCAAAAAACATTAAAAGGTTCATCTGCACCGGTAACGTTTAAAAGTAACGGTTTAGCAAACCACTTAGGATTAAGTAACTTATACATCACATTCAGCGGATATTGGCCCGAGAAAGGAGCTAATTTCACCACCTGCTCATTTAAAGAAACAGAGGCATATTCGGTATGCGGACGGATGAATCCTAATAAAGATAAAGTACTGGTTGTGGCATCGGCAGGAAATACTGCACGAGCATTTGCACGTGTATGTTCAGATAACAACATTCCATTATTACTATGTGTACCAGAAGATTACATCAACTCTTTATGGTTTGAAAAACCCATAAACGATTGTGTTAAACTAGTTGTAACCAAAAAAGGAAGCGATTATTTTGATGCAATTCATCTGTCAAATTTAGCCTGTCAGTTAGATAAATTTTTTGCCGAAGGAGGAGCTAAAAATGTAGCACGCAGAGACGGTATGGGAACAACTGTACTTTCTGCAGTTACAGAAATCGGCAAAATACCCGATTATTATTTTCAGGCTGTTGGTAGCGGTACCGGAGCTATTGCTGCCTGGGAAGCAAACTTACGCTTAATTGAAGATGGCCGGTTTGGAGCGAACAAAATGAAACTGATGGTTTCTCAAAACGAACCGTTTGTAATCCTTCAGGAAGCCTGGAGAGCAGATTCCAGAGAGATTTTACCTATGGATGATAATGTGGCCAGAAAAAAAGTTGAACAGATATTAGCCAAAGTGCTTTCTAATCGCAAACCTCCCTACCCAATTATTGGCGGACTGTACGATGCTATGAAAGATGCCGGGGGTGATGTACTAACCGCAAATAATAATGAACTTGAAGAAGCCAGCCGGCTTTTCGAAAAATTAGAAGGCAATGATATCCATCCTGCATCGGGTGTTGCAACAGCTACCTTAATCCAGGCTGTGAAGGATGGTTTAGTTGACAAAGATGATCTTGTTATGCTCAATATAACAGGTGGAGGTGAAGAAAGATTTAAAAGAGAAAAAGAAATTATATACCTTAAACCATCGCATGTTTTTGATAATAATCCTCCGTTAGAAGAGGTAAAAGAGGTTTTGTATAAACTATTTTAAAATAGCAATAAATATTCTTGCCGGGTAAAACCGGCAAGAACATTTTCATTTACTAATCATCTTTAGCTTTTCGCTGACGAACATAATTACCATAAGCTTCCTCTCCTGACTCCTTCCAAAAATCATCAAAATATTTCCAATCACCTGCTTTATGCTGATTGTGAAATTCATCTTTCCAACGATCAAAAAAACGATTTTTCACCGGTTTATGCCTTTCCGTTTCGCTTTTCCCATGCTTAAACCCTCCGAATATTAAACGGGCTAAAATAACAATTCCTACAGCCTGCCAAAAGGTTATTGTGGTCAACTCAAACAAAACAGGCATAAGCCAGTTCCACAAAAGCATTACAATATATCCAAATAGTAAGGCTAAAAATGCAACGCCAATTACGCCAAGAATAACAAATCCAAAAATTTTTAATCCTTTCAAAAAAGGATGTGTTCTCTGATGATATACTTGTTCCATAATTTTATTTTTTTATGATTATACATTTATTTATTAATACTGTCGATAAAATTCTTCAGGCCTGATTAATTTTCTCAACTTTTGTACTCCTCTGTGTTTCCACGATAAAAGTGTCCCAACAGGGATATTTAGTTCTTGCGAAAGCTCCTCAAAACTGCATCCATCCAACTCAGTAGCTATAAATACCATTTGCTGATTTGGGCTCAATTGACTTAATCCCCAATGTAGTTTTTGATAAAAAATATCATCATCGATTGAGGGCATGTTTAAATACTGAAAATCAGCAATTTTATCGGTGTAGCTGTTTTTTTCTTCATCCCGGGCAAACAATTGGAATGGAATTTCCTTTCGTTTTTTTCGCCTATAGTCATTCATTTTATTCTTTAAAGCACGATAAATATAGGCGGCCAAATTCTCCACTTTTTCGTCAAAATCGAGCTTAGAGAAAATATTCAAAGCCACATCCTGAATAATATCTTCGGCGCTGATATTGTAATACTTTTCGTTAAAATACTTTTTAACATAGTTTATCATCTGCCGGTATTCGGTTGATATAAAAGATAAAACACGGGTATGTTTATGGTCTTTTGTCATAATTATTCTGACGCAAAAAAAATTATTTATTGCAATTTTACCGATAAAAAATTAATCTAACTGATATTATTTGAATAAAAATTCTGATTATGAGCCAACTATTTTAAATTTCTATACTATTTTTTCAGTCAACTGTAACTGATTAGTGATCCATTCGTCTTACTAATAAACTATAGAAGAATAAATCCATTACAGATGATTAAAAATATTATTAAACACAGTTTTCGCTCATTTAACCGACAAAAAGGCTACACAACAATTAACATTTTAGGATTATCCATTGGGATTGCCTGCAGCTTATTAATCTCATTATATGTAATTTTTGAATTAAGCTACGATAATTTTCATGAAAAGAGTGAACGTATTTACCGTGTAATATTAGATGGAAAAATTGGCGGCCAGGAAGTCAAAGGTGCTTACACTTCATCACCCGCCGGGCCTGCAATGTTAGAAGAATTTCCTGAGGTTGAAAATTTTGTAAGATTTAATGCAGGAGGAGAAACAGTTATTAAATTTAAAGAAAAACATTTTTCTATAAACAATTATACTGAGGCAGATTCTTCTTTTTTTAAAATTTTTAACTATCAGCTACTCAAAGGCAATATTAATACGATTTTAAACGAACCTTATAAAGTTGTTTTGTCAGAATCGACAGCTAAAAAAATATTTGGAAATAACGAAGCTGTGGGGCAAATGATAAAAATCGGCAATAACAAATCTCTCTATAAAATAAGTGGAATTTTCAAAGATTTACCCGACAATTCACATATTGAAGCCGATTTAATTTCTTCCTTTTTATCAAACCCAAGAGCTCTTAATAGCGACTGGTTATCAAATAGTTACGCCACATACCTGTTATTGAAACCCGGAACAAGTCAACAAGATGTTGAGGATAAAATCCCTGAATTAATTGCTAAGCATGTAGGTCCACTACTTCAACAATTTCTGGGAATTGAATTGGATGAATTTTTATCCAAGGGGAATAGATATTCCATGTTTTTACAACCTCTTAAAAAAATCCACCTACAGCCTGAAATACAGCAAGAAACAAAACCTGCTAATAATCCAAAATACCTGTATATTTTTGGAAGCATTGCGCTATTAATTATTATTATTGCAGCTATAAACTTCATGAATATGGCTACTGCACAAGCTGCAAAACGTGCTAAGGAAGTAGGCATTAAAAAAGTCAGTGGCTCATCCAAAGGTCTACTCATAAAGCAATTTTTAACCGAATCGTTACTTTTATCTTTTATTGCTCTTCTCTCAGCAATTATTATTATTCAACTAACCTTACCCTATTTTAATAATCTTTTAGAAGTACAATTAAAATTAAACCTTTTCAGTAATTGGTATACGATTCCTGCACTCATATCAATTTCATTATTCGTAGGTTTTCTGGCAGGCAGTTACCCTGCATTTTACTTATCTGCTTTTAAACCGGTTAGTGTACTTAAAGGAAAAACTAAAGATGCAATGAAAAATGGGAAACTACGCAGTATCCTGGTAATTCTCCAATTTTCAATATCCATAATACTCATTATTGGTTCAATTATCATGTACAGTCAACTATCTTTTATGCAAAATAAAGACCTGGGGTTTGACAAGGAACAATTACTGGTAATCAGAAGAGCCCAGGTATTAGGCGACAAGGTTAAATCTTTTAAAGAAGAGTTATTAAATCATAATGGAGTAAAAAATGTTACTGCATCTACCGCATTACCTGCCTTTAATAATAATTACAACGGGCATATGGTTGAAGGACGGCCTGACGAAACACTTTTACTGGAGACCAATTGGGTTGATTATGACTTTTTAAATACATTTGGAATGGAAATGTCCTCCGGCCGATTTTTCGATAGAGATTATCCTTCAGATGTTGATGCTTGTATTATTAATGAAACTGCTGTAAATCATTATAACTTTAACCCTCCCAACGAAACCCGTTTTTTAAAGGGTAATAATATCAATGATGTTGAATATGTCCCTGTTATTGGTGTGGTTAAAGATTTTCACTTCCGCTCGTTACAAACTCCAATTACCCCCTATATATTTCATTTTAAAGATGAAAATATGGACTGGAGGTACATAACTGCAAAAATTTCAACAAAAAATATTCAAACTACAATTAAAAATATTGAAACCGTTTGGAAAAAATTTACTGGTAACGAACCCATACAATATTTCTTTGTCGATAAAGCTTTTGATAATTTGTATAAAGAAGAAGCCAGAAACTCAAAACTATCCGTTATATTTACAGTCTTAGCTATCTTCATTGCTTCATTAGGATTACTCGGATTAACATCATTTACAACAGAACAAAGAACAAAAGAAATAGGTATCCGAAAAGCTATGGGCGCATCTGCAGGTTCAATATTTTATTTAATTACTAAAGAAATTATCACATTAGTCCTTATTTCCACATTAATTGCATGGCCAGTCGTTTATTTTATTGCAAAAAACTGGTTACAGAGTTATGAATACAGAATACCTTTAGGCATTGGGTTCTTCTTTTTAGGATTATTGATTGCAATTGTCATTGCCATTCTAACAATTAGCTACAAAACCATCAAGTCAGCCCGTTTAAATCCTGCTAACTGTTTACGTTATGAATAAGGTATAATTAATATTTTAAAAAGTAAGCAAAAAATAATTTACTTTTTAGGAGGCAGATCTTTTGCCAGAGTTTCTTCGAGAAGTTCTACAGCAGTTTGGATAAAAAAAGTACATTTTTTATTAAAAACATCTGTCTCCTTAGCCTTTTTTTGACCTTCTTCAGAATTTAAGTCGATATCAATTAATGATTTACAATTGATACTACCATGCTTTTGTGCAAAAATGCGTGAAAAATCCTGAATTAACTGGTTGGTTATTTCACGCGACTGGTCGCTTTCCTTTCCTGCTTGATAATTTCCTTTTAGATAACCGATAACCATAAAGGCTCCGGTAATTGCTCCGCAGGTTTGTTGCATGCGTCCCATGCCACCGCCAAAACCAGCAGCAAGCTTTAAAGTTGTTTCCTCGGAAAGATTTAATACATCTGCGAAAGCAACTATAGCTGATTGTGCACAGTTATATCCACGGGCATAAAAATTTAATGCTTTTTCAGATCTTTTCATTAAAAAATAAAGAAATTATGCTAGTTTTTTTCGATTAACTACTTGATAAAATTTCTTTTTAAAAGTATAATTACAATTTACCAACGTATATTTTGGCAAATAAGGTTCAGTGAAGTCAATTTCTATTCTGGCAGATGGATTTTGTTCTAAATGCCCAATAACTTTTAAATAATCCTGTACAATTTCGTATTCAATAAATTCTAAATCTAATGGGTCGGTGAGTTTTAACTCTCTTCCGTTTTTTAAACAAGTAAGTTTCATGAGATATTTATTTTTTCTGATTTAATCAAAAACCAGACCAAAACATTATTTATATAATACTAAGATAACTAATATTTTACTAACCCCAAAAATATAATTAATATTTTGGCCTGATTGTTTTTGACAATAAACTATCAAAAAAGAGATGAAAATTCCATGCAATAAGTTGCGTAGTAATAATAAAAGGCTCATTATAAGCGAATTACAAAAAGAGCATCAAATAAACAATAATCCTAACCTACTCTTCACAATACTCGCCCATCATATTATTTATTTTTTCAAGATAATAAATTTGATCTTTCTTTTTTAAATGTAACCGTTTAATCGAATATTCTGCTTCCTCCTGAATCCATGGCAGCATAGAACGTGAGCTGCAATATTCAAAAGGATCTTCATTCCAAAAAATTTCCAGAATATTTTCTTTTAGCTTATCAACAACTGTTTGGGCTGTAGTTATTTTCGTTTGATAACCTTTGACTTTCATATAGTAAAAAAATTAAGATTTATTACTATTTATTAAAATGCAAATTAGAAATTATTATTTACAAAATAAATGCTTTACGAAATAAATAAATATATTCTTAAACATATAAGCAGTTATTTTAATTAAAACGGAGTGAAATGGTTGAATCTGAAAGTAAAAAAGCAACCATTCTTATCTAATAAAACATTGCATTACACTGTTGTCCGGAAAATAATGAACCCATTCTGAAGTCTTGATTTTATTTATTTTTTATTGACAATAATGATTGCATTAAAATAAGAATAGGATTTGATAAGTTTAAAATATCTTTATTTTTACATAAACAATTCCTAAAAACAATGCCATTTTAGCATAAATAATAATTTTACCTGAAATCTTTTCCTAAAAAGGATTTAGGAATAGTATTTGAGTATCTTAAAAAGCAAAAAAAATATACTATGCATTACAAAGAAATTATAAAACTATATCAGAAAATTATTCATCATATTTTTGATAACCGGCTAATTGATGCAATTACTGCATTAAATCAACTTGCACAACAAGAAGACACCCAATATTATACCATTCAGATTGAAAAAATAAAAGAAACTTATTTAAATATTCTGAAACATTCATTCATTAATGTCGAAGATCCTGAGAGGGATAAAATATATCATACGGTAGTAAGATCACTTCTTGAACTAACTGACTCAATAAAAGAAAGTTTGCTTACCGAAACATCGGGGCTAACCATTTATAAGTTAAAATGGTCTCTGGAAAAAAAACTGGGTCAGCAATCAGAGAAGGCTTTTTCGCTTGTCCAGAATTTAACATTTGACAAAGAGCTACATAATATACTCAAAGAAAACAACATTAATTTTGGTCAAAGTACAGATGGACATCATCATATCTCGAGACAGGAATCGATAAAAGAACTTTTTAACTATTTATGGTTAACCGATTATTACCATGAAACAGAAAATAAGATTCTACGCTCAATCAATACTTCCAAAAAGATCCCATGGCACGATAAGAGTATGTTAGTAAGCTCGCTAACCCTAAGCTTGTTACGGGTATTTGATAAAAATAAATTTTTTGCTTTGTTCGATTTCTATTTTTCAAAAGAACAACAAGTATGGGAAAGAGCCCTTGTCGGAATTGTTCTAAACTTATATAAATATGACAAACGATTAAATCTTTATCCTGATTTAATGGATAAATTAGATGATTTAGCTAAATCTCCTGATATAGAAAAAGAACTGGAAACTATTGCTATTCAAATTTTCAAGTCACAAGACACCGAAAATATCACTAAAAAATGGGAAGAAGAGATACTACCAGAGATGCTGAAAATGCAACCCAAAATTGAAAAAAACCTGGATTTGGAAAACATTGTACCGGATAAATTTCTTGAAGATAAGAATCCAGACTGGGAGAATGTTTTTAAAGATTCGCCTGATTTGCTGGATAAATTACAGGATTTTTCTCAAATGCAGATTGAAGGTTCAGATGTATTTATGAGCGCTTTTTCAAAATTAAAACATTTCCCGTTTTTTAATGAAATGGCTAACTGGTTTACTCCTTTCTACAAAGAAAATGAATACATCGATTTAATTTCGGAAAAAGAGGAAACAAACTTAACGCCTTTTATTGAGCAGCTTGAGAAATCGCATTACATGTGTAATTCGGATAAATATTCATTTTGTTTAAATCTTCAATTTATCCCCGAATCGCACAAATCGATGATGATGGACATGTTTAATCAGGAGATGGAAAGTATGGATGAAATTGCAAAAGATGAGAATTTATTGAATCAGTTTGCTATTTCGAAAAATATCATTACTCAATACCTTCAGGATTTATACCGCTTTTATAAGTTACACCCGTACAAAAAGGAATTTACAGATATTTTTACCTGGAAATTTGACTTTCAAAATAAGAAGTCTTTTAACCAGCTAATCAAAGATGACCAGATTATCAGGAATATTGGTGAGTTCTTTTTTGAAAATAAACATTTTGATCAGGCAGTAGAAATTTTTAAATCATTAGAAACTAAAGATACTCCAAATGCCGAGCTTTTTGAAAAAATTGGCTACTGTTACCAGCAGATGAGAAATTATAAAAAAGCTTTAAATTATTATAAAAAAGCCGATTTACTGGAAACCAATAAAAAATGGATTACTAAGAAAATAGCCTTGTGTTACCGGTATTTGAATCAACACGAAAAAGCATTGGAATATTATCAAGAGGCAGAAAAAGCCGAACCCGACAGCCTATATATTCAGGCGTATATCGGTCATTCGTTAATGCGGTTGGAACGATACGAAGAGGCTTTAAAATATTACTTCAAAGTTGAATATCTGGCCCCTTCGAACGAAAAAATTCAACGACCGATTGCATGGATATCTTTTGTTCTCGGAAAATTTGAAACAGCCATTAATTATTACAATAAAACTTTAAAAAAGCAAAACAATGAGTTTGACCTTATCCACTTAGGTCATGTATACTGGTGTACTAAAAATCCTCAAAAAGCAATTCAGCTCTATCGTGAAGCTTATGAATTATTGAAAAATAATGATGAATTATTTGAAGCTAATTTTGATGATGATGTTCAATATTTACGAAAACATGGCATCCAAGAAATGGATATTGATTTAATGAAGGATTATTTAAAAACCAATCTTAACGATAATATCTAAAACCTTTCACTGGCAGGTTTTTAGATTATATTGACTTATGCAAATAAGCATACGATTTTATGAAGAATTAAACGATTTCCTTCCTGCAGAAAAAAGGAAAAAGCCGTTTATTTACAATGTCCGGGTTAACTCATCGGTAAAAGATACTATTGAAGCACTTGGAGTCCCTCATCCCGAAGTAGATCTTATTTTGGTAAACAGTCAACCCGTTGACTTTAGCTATAACCTTAAGCCAGGTGATTATATTTCTGTTTATCCAAAATTTGAAAGTTTAGATATATCTGATGTAACAAAAGTAAGGAATGAACCACTTAGAACTATAAAGTTTATCTTAGATGTACATTTAGGGCAACTGGCAAAATATTTACGTATTCTTGGTTTTGATACTTATTACAATAATCAGTTAGAGGATGAAGAAATTATTTACAGATCCATCACTGATAATCGAATTATTTTAACCCGCGATTACGGAATTCTTAAACAAAAACAAGTTACGCACGGATATTTTGTTCGTTCACAAGATTCCAAAACTCAACTAAAAGAGATTTTGCAGCGTTTTGATTTAAAAAATAAAATTAAACCATTTACCCGATGCAGTGTTTGTAACGGCAAAATAGAAGAAACAGATAAAACTAAAATTGAACACCTGCTTTTAGAAAAAACTCAAAAATATTTTAACCGGTTTTATCAATGCACCAACTGCCAAAGGGTTTACTGGGAGGGGTCGCACTACGAAAATTTAAACCGTTTAATCAAAGATATTATATAAAATAATTTGCAGATAAATTCACAAAACAAAAGCCGAAGTAACTACACTCCGGCTTATTAATGATTTTAAGAGCCAATAACTATCGTTTAAAAGGCTTATAATAAAATTTCTCCCAATGAATTATTTCATTAATAGGTTTTCTTAATTGTTCGTGTCGGTTAACATCTACTTCATCAGCGGGGTATCCGATAGGTATTAGTGCTATAGGCTCGACACCTTCGGGTAATTCAAGTATTTTGGCACATTTCATCACATCAAATTTACAAACCCAGCATGTTCCCAAACCTATATCAGCAGCAGCTAATGTCATATGATCTATTGCTATGGATATATCGATATCGGTGTGAATCTTCCCGTCTGATCTGCGCCATGCTTGGCGATGATCCCCACAAACAACAATAATTGTGGGTGCAGATTTTATCCATTCACGTCCATAACAACTCTTTATCTTTTCAAGATTTTCCTGCTCGTTAATAACCACAAAATGCCATGGTTGCTTATTTTTTGCCGAAGGAGCTAATCGCGTAGCCTCCAAAACTTGTAGCAATAAAGTCTTTTCAACTGGTTTATCTAAATATTTTCTACAAGAATAACGTTGTTTTGCTAAGTCAATAAATGCCATAATGTTAATTTTTATTTATTAATCGTTTATTTCAATAATTTCATTAAATACTTCAATTCTGTCTCCGGCTCTTAATTTTGCTCGTTTCCGGCTTTCAACTTTTCCATTTAACTTAACCTCACCCATATCAACCAAATGCTTGGCCTCGCCTCCGCTAGAGCAAATATTTGTTACTTTTAAAAGCTTAATTAATTCAATGTATGCTGAATTTTCTTCTAATTTAAAATTTATCATTAATTGAATTTTAATTGATTACTTATTTCATAAATTACCTCAGAAGCTTTTCCCTCCAGCAACAAATCGGTAATAGAATCAGTAAAATACGATTTTTTAGGGTTAATTTCAATAACAAAAGCGCCATTTTGTTTTGCTAGTTGAGGAACATATGCTGCAGGAATAACCTCGCCGGTAGAACCAACAACAATAACCACATCACAATTTCGTGCTGCTTCAAATGACTTTCGATAAGCAGTTTCAGGAATATGTTCGCCAAAAAAGATAAAATCGGGTTTTAATACTTCCCCGCATTTTTTACACCTCGGTGGCAACTCATCTAAATTTACATCCGATATTTTATAACGGCTGTTATCTTTTAAGCAAACCAACTCACGGGAATTCCCATGAAACTCATATACCTTATTACTTCCGGCCTCGGTATGCAGATTATCAATATTCTGGGTAACGATAGCTTTTACCAACCCCATTTTTTCCATTTCGGCCAGCCCAATATGTGCGGCATTGGGACTGGCATTACCAAAAAAATTATAAAATATCTCCTTTATCACAATCCAAGATTTATAAGGATTATTAAAAAAATAATCCAGGTCAAGGTACTTTGGGTCGTATTTATTCCATAATCCATCATCACCCCGGAAAGGAGGAATACCACTTTCGACCGATATTCCAGCTCCGGTATAAACAATAGCATGCTTCGATTTTGTTATGATGTCAACCGCTTGTTTTATCTTTTCGTCCATCCGATTCATCTTATTCAGCATATTTTGATTCTATCTTCTCTATGAATTCTATATCTTCCAATGTTTTACTATCTTTAAAATATTGACTCAATTCATAATTGATTTTATCTACAAGTTGGTTCATTTTTTTGATATACATAGGATCCGAATCCGTTTCCAGCAACTTATCATACATTTTAATCATATTCATGTAAGCAAGGTAAGTATCGTAAGGGGTTATGGTTGATGTTTGCATCATCTCTTCTAAAGCTACAATTGCCGCCATATAATCACCTTTATCCCTCATTATTCTGAATTTGTTGTAGTAGGAATGATAATAATCCGGTTGCAAATTAATATACCCTTCTGCATAATTAAATGCTAAGGTATCATTTTTTAGCTTTGAATAATAATGGGATAACAATAAATCATTATAAGATGGTTCCAGGTTAAGGCTTTCTATTTTGGCTATAATCTTTTGATAATCTTGTTCATTTCGTTTTTTCTTTTCAGATATGTTTTGAATATACCAATCCTGATATTTTAATCGTTCAGAAAAATAGTCGTTTCCTGCATAATCTATATTTTCCTTAAAAACACGAACATCCTCATCATTCATATCATAACGTAAATATTTACTATAGGCTGCAAGATTTTCACCATAAGCAAAATAAATAGTTCCATTCATATTATCCATTATGCAACTTTTTACCGTATAGTAATTATTAATACTATTGGTAAAGAAGGAATTATATTTTAGGTGATGAGTTTCCGTGCTAGCCAATATCTGATGGCTTTTTTCTACTATATCCTTTTGATTTATTTTCTTGTTCAACTCTTTTAACTTTCGTTCTCTTGATATGTTCGACTGGTTAAACATACTAATCGGGCTGTATTGATATCTACCTACATCTGATAAGGATAAATTAGCGATCGCTAAAAAGTCATTTTTCATCTCATTTTTTATAACTCTTCCCCGGGTTAACTCATAAATGGCTCCCGAAAAATCCGCTTTACTCCCTACAGTAATAAACCATGCATGTGAACTATATCCTTTAAATTGTTCATCCACCTCGCTAATATTTTCTGCATTTTCTAAAATATCACGTACCTTAAAAGCTAAGGGCATATCGATATTGTAATGGTCAGTTTCTTTCCCGTTTTCTGCGGGTGCACTGTTCATATTAATCGACATACTCAGGCCTGTATGGTTCATACCGGTATAAACACCCGGATAGCCTATAAAAGTAAGATTAGTAACAGGATGTTTACCGCTAATATGATAATTTACAATTAAAGGGTAATGGGTTAAAACTTCAATTCCGGGCCAATCTAAGTTTCTGCCATGTACCATATGATTTTCATTGCGCAGAATAAATGCAGAACAACTTATCTTAAAAAACAACTGGGGAAAATAGGCCAGCATTTTAATCTCTTTCAAAGATAAATCGCTCCCCTCGGCCATTCCTTCAAACTCCCGAATAAAATAATCGGGCATGGTTTTCTCCAATTTTCGGATTTTAAAACCCAAGGCTGCATTGGCAATCCATTTCTTTAAGAAAAAACTTCCTATATAATTTTCTACCAGGCTGTCAACAGTTTGATCCATCTTTAATAAATAATCGTTAAGCAATACTCCGTATTGCAAACCTGCCTCATAAGGATCTCCTTTTACTGTTAAAAAGGGAACCCCTTCCTTAACAAACATTTCGCCACTGCGAAATATTCTTTTACCATCAGAATCAATTTCAAAATTATAAGGCTGAGCATAAAGTTCAGTTATAAT
>Ga0102943_1000473_pt1 | contig 26950 bp, 28 predicted proteins | sample SalPonC_black_MG_FD_78174 | JGI IMG/M metagenome (GOLD analysis project Ga0102943, IMG submission 78174) | Salt pond soil microbial communities from South San Francisco under conditions of wetland restoration - Salt Pond MetaG... | ecosystem: Environmental > Aquatic > Marine > Intertidal zone >...
GCCTGTGAAAAGCGGGCCATCAGCATGAACCGCATTGAAGAGATGGTGGACGGCATTGAACGGGAACTGCGGCATACCAATGAACGGGAGGTGTCATCCAAGGTGGTGGGAGAAAACATCATCCAGGCGTTGAAAAAAATGGATGATGTGGCCTATGTCCGGTTTGCCTCGGTGTACCGGGAATTTACGGATGTCACAGACTTTATCCAGGAACTCAAGGGCCTGCTGCCAAAAGAAAGCCCGCCCGAAGCATCAGACCAGGTGCCGGAAGAACCCAGATGACCGATCATGACCATATGCAGCAGGCCCTCCACCTGGCTGCAAAGGGCAAAGGGTTTACCTCCCCCAACCCCTGTGTGGGGGCGGTGGTGGTCAAGGACGGCCAGGTGGTGGGCAAGGGCTGGCACAAGGCAGCCGGCATGGCCCATGCAGAGGCAGAGGCCCTGGCAGATGCCGGGGATCGGGCCGTGGGGGCGGATCTGTTTGTGACCCTGGAGCCCTGCAACCATTTTGGCAAAACCCCGCCCTGCACCCGCACAATACTGGCAGCAGGCATACGCCGGGTGGTGGCGGCCTGCCCGGATCCCAATCCTGCGGCATCCGGGGGCCTTGCTTTTTTATCCCAAAACGGGGTCCAGACGGCAGTAGGCCTTCTCCAGGACCAGGCCGAGAGGTTGATAGAGGATTTTCTCTGGTATGTCCGTCATAAAACCCCGTTTGTGATCCTCAAATGCGCTGCCACCCTGGATGGCCGTATTGCCACATCCACCGGAGAATCCCGATGGATTACCAGTGCCGCATCCCGGGCCGTCGGCCATGAGATCCGGCACCAGGTGGATGCCATTCTGTTGGGGTCCGGCACCCTGCATGCAGACAACCCCTCTTTGACCTGCAGAATTCCCGGCAAAAAGACCCGTGATCCGGCCCGGGTGATCCTGGACACCCACCTGTCCATAAAGGAAAATGCACAGGTGATCAACCAACGCTCAGACGCGCCCACCATCCTGGTGACAGGTTCCCATGTCCCGGCCCAAAAAAAGAAACGCCTTGAAAAAAAAAACGTGGTGGTGCTGGAGACAGACCTGAAAAACAAGCAACTTGATTTAGGGCAGCTCATGGTTACATTGGGGGATATGTCCATCACCAGCCTGCTCATAGAAGGAGGCGGGACAGTGGCGGCAAATGCCCTGGCCGAAGGTATAGTCAACAAAATGGTGTATTTTATTGCCCCCAGAGTACTGGGAGGAAGTGACGGCAAAGCCGTTTTTGACGGCAAAGGGGTGAAAAAACTGGCCGATGCCCCTGTGCTGCACAATATAACAGTAACCCGGTGTGATGCAGATATCCTGGTGCAGGGGTATCTGAAATAACACCAATGACATGGCGGGCATAACAAAGTATGAAAGCGTTAGCTGGTGATAACAGCAGGAAAAATTTTGTTTACTGGAAGCGCATAATTGCGTACTAACAGCTAACAGCTAACAGCTAACAGCTTTCAAATAAAGATTGATAATGGGCTGGCTGCCCGGAGAAAAACAGATGTTTACCGGTATCATAGAAAGCCTTGGCACCATTGAGCAGGTGAGATCCCAGGGAGCAGGGAAAATGCTGCATATCCGGTGTGATCTGGACCTTTCCCATACGAAAATAGGGGATTCCATTGCCGTGAACGGGGCATGCCTGACAGCGGTCCGTCTGGGAAAACATGATTTTTTTGTGGACATGGCCCCTGAAACCGTTTTTCGGACCACCTTTAAAACCGCCAAGCCCGGCATGCGGGTCAATATTGAGCGGGCCATGCAGTTGTCCGCGCGCATTGACGGGCATTTGGTCTCCGGCCATATCGACGGCACCGGCACCATCACCGCTTTAGAGAAAAACAGCAATGCCGTTGTCTTGACCATTGCTGTGGACAGGTCCCTGGCCGGAGAGATGATTGAAAAAGGATCCGTGGCAGTGGACGGGATCAGCCTGACCATCAACCAGTGCTCAGATACCGATTTTTGGGTGAGTATCATTCCCCACACCGCCGGTCTCACCACCATCGGTATCAAGCATATCGGGGACCAGGTGAACATCGAAACCGACATGCTGGGAAAATATGTGAGAAAATTTTTAAGGCAAACCCCTGCCATGCATACCAGTACCGGAAAATCAGATATCAGTATGGCGCTGCTTGCAAAGAATGGATTTTTATAACCAACCAAAGGATGAGATCAGACATGCCGCATTTACGCATTGAACAGGCAATTGAACATATAAGAAACGGCCAGATGGTCATTCTGGTGGATGATGAAGACAGAGAAAATGAAGGGGATCTTACCATGGCAGCTGAGGCGGTGACCCCGGAGGCCATCAATTTCATGGCAAAATACGGCCGGGGGCTGATCTGTCTTTCCCTGGACTCTTGTATTGCAGACCGGCTGGACCTGCCCATGATGGTGGAAAACAACACCTCCCAGTTTGAAACCGGGTTCACTGTGTCCATTGAGGCCAAAAAAGGGGTTACCACAGGCATATCGGCAGCAGACCGGGCCACCACGATTTTAACCGCAGTGGCAGATGACACCACCCCGGCTGATATTGCCCGGCCAGGGCATATTTTCCCCTTGCGGGCCCGGGACGGCGGGGTGATGGTCCGGGTGGGGCAGACCGAAGGGTCCGTGGACCTTGCCCGGCTGGCCGGTCTCAAGCCTGCCGGGGTGATCTGCGAAATCATGGATGATGACGGCACCATGGCCCGGATGCCTTCTCTGGAGAAATTTGCCAAAGAACACAACATCGGCATCTGCACGGTGGCAGATCTGGTGAAATACCGCCTGAAGACGGAAAGTTTTGTGAAACGGGCGGCCCAGACCGTGATTCCCACAAAGATGGGCGGGGAATTTAAGATCATTGCCTATGAAAATGATCTGGACAACCTCACCCACATCGCCCTGGTCAAAGGGGAGATCGATCCGGAGAAAGCGGTTCTGGTGCGGGTGCATTCCGAATGCATGACCGGGGATATTTTTTCATCCTTGCGCTGCGACTGCCAGGACCAGCTGCACCGGGCCATGGCCATGATGGAAGAGGAAGGCAGCGGCGTACTGTTGTATCTGCGCCAGGAAGGCCGGGGCATCGGTCTGGTGAACAAACTCAGGGCCTATGAATACCAGCGCCAGGGACTGGATACGGTGGAGGCCAATGAAAAACTCGGGTTTGCCGCGGACATGCGGGATTATGGGGTCGGTGCCCAGATGCTGGTGGACCTGGGGGTGAAAAAGATGCGGCTTTTGACCAACAACCCCAAAAAGATGGTGGGCCTGGAAGGGTATGGCCTCTGGGTGGAAGAACAGATCCCCATTGAAGTGCCCCCCAACTGTCACAACCAGGGATATTTGAAATGCAAACAGGCCAAAATGGGCCACCTGCTCCACATGGACAAACACTGCTAACGTTTAGAGCGAAGGAAAATTGTCATGCCACAGATTATCGATGCAAAACTGACCGCCCAGGGCAGAAAATTCGGCATTATCGTGTCCCGGTTTAATGATTTTATCACCGCAAAGCTGGTGGACGGGGCCATGGATGCACTGGTCCGCAGCGGTGCCAAAGACCAGGATATAGTGATTGTCAAAGTGCCCGGTGCTTTTGAAATACCGCTGGCAGCCCAGAAAATGGCAGCCGGCAAAAAATATGATGCCATTATCTGCCTGGGTGCAGTGATCAGGGGGGCTACCTCCCATTATGATTATGTGTGTGCCGAGGTGTCCAAGGGCATTGCCAGTGTGAGCCTGGATACCGGGGTACCGGTGATGTTCGGCATTTTGACCACGGAAACCATTGAACAGGCCATTGAACGGGCCGGTACCAAGGCCGGCAACAAAGGATTTGAGGTGGCCATGGGGGCCATTGAAATGGCCAATCTCGGAGAAATCCTCGGAAAAATGGCATAATTTATGGGTGACCGCAGACAGTCCAGGGAACTGGCGCTCCAGGCCCTGTTTTTCGTGGACATGAACCCGTCCACAGACTTTCAAACAGATCTGGATGCCTTTTGCCGGGAAAATGAAACCCTGCTCACACCAGCGGTAAGACCGTTTTTTTTGGATCTGGTGCAGGGGGTCCATGAAAATTCCCTTCAGATTGACCAGCTGCTGGAAACCTATTCCAGAAAATGGAAAATTTCCAGAATGCCGGGGGTGGACCGCAATATCATGCGCATCGCCACTTTTGAGCTGCTCAAACACCTGGATATTCCCCCTTCGGTCACCATCAACGAGGCTGTGGATATCGCAAAAAAATATGGATCCCGGGAATCTGGTCCGTTTGTCAATGGGATTTTAGACCAGATCCGTTTGTCCCTTGACCGGTAGTGCTTTCATCCCGGGCAACTTTCACTTCGGGTAATTTTCAATCTATCACCAAAAACACAAGGAGGGCGTTTTGATTATAAAAAAACTGTCAGTCGGTCCTATCATGGCTAACTGCTTTATCTTAGGGTGTGAACAAACCAAAGAAGCGGTGGTGATCGATCCGGGTGATGATGCCGACCGGATACTCATGGAACTGGCCAAAGCAGAACTGAAGGTGAAATATGTGATCAATACCCATGGCCATTTTGACCATGTGGGGGCCAACAAGCGCATGAAAGAAGTGACCGGCGCTCCCCTTGCCGTTCACCCGGATGATGCGCCCATGCTGTCGGAATTGTCCAGATCAGCCGCATCATTCGGTCTGGCTGCCGAGAACTCACCGGAACCGGACATGCTGCTCAATGAGGGGGACAAGGTGACTTTCGGCAGCATCACCCTGACGGTCATCCATACACCGGGCCATTCCAGGGGCGGTATCTGCCTTTACACACAAGGCCATCTGTTTGCAGGCGACACCCTGTTTGCCGGCTCCATCGGCAGGACAGATCTGCCCGGCGGTGATTATGATACCCTGATTGCCAGCATCAAGGAAAAACTGCTGAACCTGCCGGATGACACCGTTGTTTACACCGGCCATGGTCCGGAAACCACGCTGCGCAATGAAAAACAGATGAATCCGTTTCTGAGATGAACCAATGGGTGACACACCTGCCAAAGGTGGTTTCTGTGTGGGAGGAAGCGATTTCCCTGCCGGTGCCCCTTGGCCAGTTTGCCGCCCGGTTCAGCCATCTGCCGGGCACGGTGATGCTCTTGTCCGGTGCAGATCTGGATGCATCCCAATACCATATCCTGGGGATCTTTCCCTGGCTTTCCATAAAAGGATCCGGCAAAAAGATTGCCGTTGCCTGTGAAGAAAATACCCGGATTCTGGATGCAGATCCTTTTGTGTGTCTGCAGACCCTGCTGGACCATTGTCACCTGAAAAATGCCGACCATCTGCCGCCCATGGCAGCCGGTCTTATGGGGTATTTTGCCTACGATCTCAAGGACCGGATCGAAGATTTGCCCCGGACCTGCGTGGGAACCGGTCTGCCTGATATCTGTCTGTATGCCCCGTCCATGATCCTGGTACAGCACCGGACCACACAAAAGACATCCCTTTTTGTTCCCATCCTGGAAAACAAAGGCGCCGGGGAGACCCCACAGGCCTATGTGCATCGCCTGAAAAAAAAATTATGGGATGACACCCTGGCACCAGAGGCAGACACCGGGTTCTGCATCGATGCCAGGGGACTTGTGTCCGGGTTTACAAAAGATGCATACCTGGATGCGGTAAAAAAAATCATCCAGTATCTGACAGCCGGGGATATCTACCAGGCCAATTTGGCCCAGCGGTTTGAAACCGGGTTTTCAGGCAGTGCCTATGCCCTGTTCCTGGCATTGTTCCAGCGGAATCCAGCCCCGTTTTTTTCTTTTATCCAGGCAGGGGATCACCAGATTGTGTCCACCTCACCGGAACGGTTTCTCCGGCAAATGGGAAACCAGGTGGAGACCCGGCCCATAAAAGGCACCATTGCCAGGGGAACCACTCCGGAAGCAGATAAAAAAAACGGGGAGATGCTTTCCAGCAGCACCAAGGATGATGCGGAACTGACCATGATCGTGGATCTCATGCGCAATGATCTGTCCAAAGTCACCACCCATGGGTCTGTAGAGGTGGTGGAACACAAACGCCTGGAACCCTATGACAACGTGTTCCACCTGGTGTCTGTGGTCCAGGGAAGGCTTGGTGCCGAAAAAACCGGGGTGGATCTGCTGAGGGCCTGTTTTCCCGGTGGATCCATTACCGGGTGTCCCAAGATCCGGGCCATGGAGATCATTGATGAACTGGAACCGGTCAAGCGCCATGTGTACACCGGCGCCATCGGGTATATCAGCTTTTACGACACCATGGACCTGTCCATTGCCATCCGCACGGCCACAATCAGGGAAAATCGGATTTTCTTTTCCGTGGGAGGCGGCATTGTGTACGATTCTGATCCCCATCAGGAGTTTCAGGAAACCCTGGACAAGGGCCAGACCATCATGGAAACCCTGATCCAGGGGGCAGACGGCCATTGTGAAAAAGGGCCCAGGGCCTGGGTCAACGGGAAGATGGTGGACCAGGACCAGGCCGTGGTGCCGGCTGATATCCCGGGGTTTCAATACGGGGCCGGGGTCTTTGAGACCATCCGGGTGGAAAAGGGCAGCCCTGTCAGACTGAGTGCCCATATCCATCGCATGTGCCGTTCCTGGCAGGCGTTGTTCGGTACTGATCCGCCGGATATCACCTGGTCCAGGGTGGTGGATCTGCTGGTGAAAGAAAACAGCCTGCACACCGGTATGGCTGCGGTAAAGATTATCATGGCAGCACCCGGATTCCTGGCCGCTTTTGCCCGGCCCTACCGCCACCGCCTGGAAACACTTGGCAAAACCGGACTGGACCTTGTGACCTATCCCTATCCCAGGCACACCCCCCTGGCAGACCACAAGACATTGAACTACCTGTTCTATGACCAGGCCGGCCGATATGCAAAAAACAATAATGGGGATGAAGCCCTGATTCTGAACCCTGACCAGACCGTTTCGGAAACCAATACCTGCAATATTCTGGTCATCCAGGGCAGACAGGTCATTGTGCCGGCCTCTTCCCATGCCCTGCCCGGGGTGACCCTGGCAGCTGTTGTTTCCGGTTTGGAGCGCCAGGGCTATGCGGCAGAATACAAACCCGTCCCTGCCCGTGACCTGGCATCTTTTTCCAATGTTTTTTTGACCAATTCCCTCATGGGAGCGGTGCCGGTGAACCATGTGGATGGCAAAAAAATTGCCCATGACCCCGGTGTGTATGAAATGGTTAATAACACCTATAAATAATGGGGTCAGAAGTTAACTTCTGACCCCAAAAAGGATATTATGCAGATATCAAAGATCAAGGCTGTGGTATTTGACTGTGACGGGGTGCTGTTTGATACAGCCCTGGCCAACCGCAAATTCTATGACGAGGTGCTGGCGCATTTTGACAGACCATCTTTGACAGATGAGCAGTTTGTACAGGTGCACATGATGACGGTGGCCAATGCAGTGGCATATCTGTTTGCCGACATCACCGACCATGCCCCGGTGTTTCAGTGCCTCAAACAGATCGGCTACCATAAATTCATCCCGTACATGAAAATGGAGGACGGTCTGGCAGCGCTGCTCACTGACCTGGCAGCCCATGGCTATATAAGGGCGGTTGCCACCAACCGCACCGATACCATGCAAAAGGTACTCGAAGATTACGGTCTGGATGACAAGTTTGAGATGGTGGTCACTGCTGCTGATGTGGACAACCCCAAACCCCATCCTGAGCAGCTGGAAAAAATCATGGCCCGTTTTTCCCTGCATCCGGACCAGGTGCTGTTTGTCGGTGATTCCATCTATGACCAGCAGGCTGCCGGTGCAGCCGGCACTTTTTTTGCCGCTTTCAAAAAGCCCGGCCTGGAAGCAGACATCCATGCCCTTGCCATGCAGGATATTTCACAGGTTTTACAGATAAATAAATAAAATTCTTGACAAATTTGCCAATCATCATTAAATCTTATGAGATTTTTATTATAGATTTTTACATAAATGTTGGCGCAACATTTATGCGGTTTGGGTTAATATATAAATTGTAAGGAGAATGCGTTATATGTCTAAATTAGTAGCCCCTCACGGTGGAAAAGGTCTGGTATGCTGCAAGCTTGAAGGTGCTGAGCTGGAAGCGGAACAAAAAAAAGCCCAGGGTCTGAAAAAGATCGAAATCTCTTCCCAGGTAAAAGGTGACCTGATCATGCTGGGAATTGGCGGGTTCAGTCCGTTGAGCGGTTTTATGACCAAAGCGGACTGGAAAAGTGTGTGTGAAGGTTACCTGCTGGCGGATGGTACGTTCTGGCCGGTACCGGTGATGCTCGATGCTGCCAAGGAAGATGCCGCCGAGATCAACGAAGGGGATGAAATTGCCCTGGAAAGAAACGGTGAGATCTTTGCCACCATGAAGGTGGAAGAAAAGTTTGAAATGGGTGAAAAAGAGAAAAAATGGGAATGTGAAATGGTCTATAAGGGCCATGGCGAAGAATCTGCGGATGATGTGTTCTGGAAAGTGGCCGTGGAAGACCACCCGGGCGTGCAGATGGTTATGGCCAGAAAAGAGTTCTGCCTGGCCGGCCCGGTCAAAGTACTGTCAGAAGGTGAATTTCCCGAAAAATTCAAAGGGGTGTACCTGACACCTGCGGAAACCCGTGCCATCTTTGATGAAAGAGGCTGGGCCAACGTGGCTGCCATGCAGTTGAGAAACCCCATGCACAGATCCCATGAACACCTGTGCAAAATCGCCCTGGATGTGTGTGACGGGGTGCTGATTCACTCGCTCATCGGAAATTTGAAACCCGGTGACATCCCGGCGGAAGTCAGGATCAAATGTATTGATACCTTGATTCAGGGTTACTTTGTACCCGAAAATGTGGTGAACGCGGGTTATCCCCTTGACATGCGGTATGCCGGTCCCAGAGAGGGCCTGCTTCATGCTACCTTCCGCCAGAACTACGGGGTCAATAAAATGATCATCGGCCGTGACCATGCCGGTGTTGGTGACTTCTACACCCTGTTCGAGGCACAGGAAATCTTTGAACAGATTCCCCAGCCGGTGGAAGATGCCAAACGGCTGCTGTGCGAACCCCTGAAGATCGACTGGACCTTCTACTGCTACAAGTGTGACGGCATGGCCTCCATGAAAACCTGCCCCCACACCAAAGAAGACCGGGTGATCCTGTCCGGTACCAAGCTGCGTCATGCCCTGTCCAACAATGAAGAGGTGGTGGACCATTTCGGCCGGGACGAGGTGCTGGTTCTCCTCAGAGAATACTATGCCGGCCTCACCGACAAGGTGGAAGTCAAACTCCAGAGCCATGCAGAAGGCAGCAAGATGTGATCTGATATAAATTATTCAGTGTTTTATTAATAAAAGGGCCCTGTTCCAGAAAATGGAACAGGGCCCTTTGTTTTTTATATGAAAGCCTTCAGCCGTCAGTATTCAGTCATCAGCTAACAGCTAAAGGCTAACAGCTAACCTCATTTATTGCCGGTCAGTCCAGGTGGTGGTCTGCACACACAGACCCGGATCTGTTTTTTTCCGACCGTTCCAGCTTGAATGCCCCGTTAAATATTTCCAGCAGTTTGACCAGCTGTTTGGCCATCATCACGCAGTTGCCGGAGATGGCATAAAACAATATGCTCAACCGTGTCTTGGATGAATCATTGCGGATACGTTCAATCTGGTTGGCATTGAAATCATCCACCAGTTCCCGCAGGTAATGGAACTGCTCCACGATTTCCTGGCAGTCCACGATCTGTTTGTCTGCCAAAGCGGTTTCCACCGTCAAAAAGATATAGAGGATCACTTTTTTGATCTCCATGAGCTCTTCCACCTGCACCGGCAACAGGCCTTTGTGGCGGTTGGACACATGCATGGTGCTGCGGATTACCGTATCTCTGTAGCCATCGGACAGTTTCTGGAGTCGCCGGATGATCTGGTAATAGTTATAGGATATCTGGTTGTCTTCTTTCTGGAGCAGGCGCAGCACCTTGAATATATTGGCAACAATGACATTGGTGCTCAGCTGGAACTGCTTGGTGCGCTTTCTTTCCTGGCGCAGGGTGGCAATATCTTCGGTAAAAAGGGCATCGAATGTCCTGTCAAATGATTCCCTGATGCCCCGAAGCTGCAGGGCCAGATGATCAAAGGTGTCGGACACGGCAGCATGGAAATCGTCCACTTTTTCAAACTGGAAGATCTTCATCTCTTCTTTGTCTTTGGCATGGGTGTCATGCTTTTTCTTGTTTTTCCAGATCATGGCCCCGGCAAATATCATGAGGCCGGCTATGCCGAATCCATTGAAATGAAAAATAATGCCGGCAAAGACAAACGCCACCATAAAGGCGATAAATGCGGTCATGAACCAGCCCCCCACCACGGCCAGCACACCGGTGATGCGGAAAACAGCACTCTCTCTTCCCCAGGCCTGGTCGGAAAAAGAGGATCCCATGGCTACCATGAATGTAACATAGGTGGTGGACAGGGGGAGTTTCAGTGAGGTGGCAAAAGAAACCACGGCACTGGCCACCATCAGGTTGACAGAAGCCCGGATCAGGTCAAAAGAGGGTTTCTCACCGGCTGAACCGGCATGGTGCACAGTGGTGGGTGTGATCCTGGCGGCAACATGCCGGCGGATGGGTTCCGGTACAATGGTGCGCAAGGAGGCAAAAATATGGTAAAAAAAGGTCACGATCTTTCTGGAGAGCCAGATGGATTCAAAACGCTCCGGGCCTTCATCCTGCTTTCCCAGGCTGATCTCTGTTTCCGTCACGGTTCTGGCTTTTTTGGATACCCACAGGGTGATGACCATGATGGATCCGGCCAGCAGCATGATAAACGTCTGGGTCTGGACTGATCTGTTCAGGGCTTCCATGGTAATATTCATGGGATCGGTGGATGCCAGGGCGGTGGTAAATGCCTTGAGCCCGGCCAGAGGAACGCCGATGAAATTGACCAGGTCATTGGCGGCAAAGGCCATTGCCAGGGCAAAGGTGCCCACAAGTACTATGGGCTTGAGGATGTTGACCCTGAAAACGGAGATCAGCAGCTGCAGAAAAATGGCGGAAATGACAAATATCCCTGCCAGGATGGTCATGGTATGGGTGGCGATCCATGCCAGGCTGTTTTCATCCATGAACGTGGCACCCTTGGCCCCTTTGATGAGAATAAAAAAGGTGATGGCGGTCGTGGCCACCCCGCCCCAGGCGGCGCCATACCGTGCAAGCCGCTTTTGGTAATCAAAGGTGAATATCAGCCGGGAGAAAAACTGCACCACCGCCCCTGAAAAAAAGGAGACCACAATGGACAGCAGAATTCCCCCTGCAATGGCCATGGCTTTGGCGGTGTTGATATAATCCCATAAGGCCATGGCAGTGTCGGGTGACTGTATGATTTTAAAGGCAGAAACAGCCACTGCGGCCCCCAGCAGTTCAAATACAATGGAAACCGTGGTGGAGGTGGGCAGGCCATAGGTGTTGAACAGGTCCAGCAGCAGGATGTCGGTGATCATGACCGCCAGAAAAATTACCAGCAGTTCCGGCATGGTAAAAAACTGGGGATGAAAGATCCCTTTTCTGGCCACCTCCATCATGCCCCCTGAAAAGGTCACCCCTGCCAGAATCCCCAGGCTGGCCACCAACATGATAACAACAAATGGGGCGGCTTTGGACCCGATGGATGAATTTAAAAAGTTGACCGCATCATTGCTCACCCCGATCATGAGATCAAAAAAGGCAAACAGCAGCAAAATGCCGATAATGATATAACAGAGTTCAATGCTCATACGTTTTTTCTCATTTCACTATGTTTTTTGTTCAAAAAATATGGTGATATCAATTTTTAACCATATGCCAATAAACGATCCGTTACATAAACTTTTTGACCGAAATAATCAAGGTTTTGCAGGGTGGGGATGGCAGGTATTACCGGGATTTTATCTGCAGGATGGTATCATAGACCAGCTTTCTGGAAAGTTTGTACTGGAAGGAAATTTCTTTTGCCAGCCCTGCTGTGGAAACAAAGCCATGTGCCATCCGGTCACGGATCACTGATGCCAGTTCTGCTTGGGAGATTTTCTCCATTTCAGGCGCCCCTGCCACAAACAGGGTGCATTCCCCCCTGGTGTGGCCGGCTGCATCCAGGCGGGCCATGATATGGGAAAGGGACCCCCTGATGAATGTTTCATGTATTTTGGTGACCTCCCGGGCCAGACAGGCCTGTCTGTCGCCCAGTTCTGTCATGAGCCGGTCAAGCAGGGGCCGGATTCTTTTCGGGGATTCATAAAAGATCAGGGTGGCCTGTCTTGATGCCAGTCTTTTGATGGCCCGGACTTGCTGCTGCTGTTTTTTGGGCAGAAAACCGGCAAAGAAAAACCGGTCCGTGGGCAGGCCTGCCGCACTTAACCCTGCGATGACCGCACAACACCCCGGGATGGGAACCACCCGGATATTTTTTTTTAAAACAGCTGTGACAATCCGGAAGCCCGGATCAGATATGCAGGGGGTGCCGGCATCCGTTATCAGGGCCACATCTTTCCCCTGCTGCAGGATGGGAATCAGTTTTGACGCCCGGAGGACTTCATTGTGTTCATGGCAGGAGATGGTGTCTGTTGCAATATGGTAATGGGACAGCAGTTTTTTCGAATGGCGCGTATCTTCTGCTGCAATCAGAAACACCTCTTTGAGGATGCGCACCGCCCGGAAGGTGAGATCCTCGAGATTGCCCACAGGGGTGGCAACTATGTAAAGGGTGCCGCAGCCAGAGGAGGGGTTATCCTGAAAAGAATGCATGGGGGATATGGTTGATGCGCCAGGCATCGTTTTCAGTAAAAATTTCCATTACATCGAACCGGATACGTTTTTGTCCATACAATGCCCGGGCCTGTATGTACTGCCTGGCCGCCAGAATGATTTTTTTCTGTTTGGCGGCAGTGACCGCTTCTTTGGGCAGCCCTTTTTTTGCACTGGTACGGGTTTTTACCTCCACAAACACCAGGCAGTCTTCAATGGCGGCTATGATATCAATTTCCGCAAACCGGGTGGTGAAATTGGTTTCAACAATGGTGTATCCGGATGCGGCCAGATGCTGTGCAGCCAGTTGTTCTCCGGACCGGCCCAGATCTTTGCGGTACCGTGTCATGGCTGGATCACGCCTTTGAAGGTTTTTCTGTGCACCGGGCAGGGGCCGTGATCCAGCAGGACTTTTTTGTGCAGCACAGTGGGATAGCCTTTGTGCCGGATAAAATGGTAGACCGGATAGGCCTGGTGCAGGGTGGTCATGATCCGGTCCCGGGTCACCTTGGCAACAATGGAAGCGGCTGCAATGGATATGCTTTTTGCATCCCCTTTTATGACTGCCTGCTGTGAAATGTGCATGCCAACGGGGAATTTGCCGTCCACCAGCAGAAAATCCGGTGCAATATCCAGATTTTCCACGGCCCGTTTCATGGACAAAAGTGCCGCCGCCAGGATATTGGCAGTATCGATCTCTTTGTGGTTACAGATACCGACCCCAACCGCCACAGCATCCTGCATGATTCTGGGAAACAAAAGGGTTCTTTTTTTTTCAGACAGTTTTTTGGAATCAGCAATTCCGGGACAGCAAAAATCATGGGGCAGTATCACTGCTGCAGACACAACAGGGCCGGCAAGGGGACCCCTGCCGGCCTCGTCAATGCCTGCAATCTGTGCATATCCGTTTTGGCGGACCGTTCGTTCGATCTGCCACATGGGATCGGATTCACGCAAAGCGTTTTTCTTTGATCCTGGCCGCTTTTCCGCGCAGGTTGCGCAGGTAGTAAAGTTTTGAGCGGCGTACCCGGCCTTTGGTTACAATTTCGACCTTGTCAATGATAGGGGAGTACAGGGGGAAAATCCGTTCCACCCCGACACCACCGGAAATTTTTCTTACAGTGAATCTTGCCCCGGAAAGCCCTTTGGTCTTTTTTATGACCACTCCCTGGAATACCTGGATACGTTCCTTCTCACCTTCCCTGATCTTGACATGCACTTTTATGGTGTCCCCGGAATCAAATCTCGGGATATCAAGGCGCATCTGTTCTTTTTCCAATTTTTCAATTACATTTGTCATGTTTCCTCCTGGTTTCCTTATCTGTATGGCTGAATATCAGTCATTTGTCAATCTGTCCAAATATATGGCAGCAGCAGACCGGACAGACAGGTGGTTATAGTCTCCTGTGCCTGTGATGGGGTCCAGCTGCAGATCACACTTGTCCATCAGTTCCTGTGCCAGACCCCATGCCGTGCCGAACACCAGCACATGGGACGCTTTGCCGGCAAGGTGCTGCTTCACTTTTCGGGTCGAGACACTGTTTTTGTGTTTTTTTGCGCTGGTGGCAATGGTGACCACCGGCTGGCGCCTTTCTGTATAAATCTGCTGCACTGCTGCTTCAAATGTCTGTGTCACCCGGACCAGTTCCAGGGCCTGTTTTCTTCCCGGATTCAGGCGGCCCCCGGCACCTTGGGTCCAGTGGCGGATGACCTGGTCTGCCAGATTTGCCTGGTCCTGAAAGGGGGTGATGACATAAAACCCCCTGACACCAAAGGTCATGGATGCCCTGGCCATATCATGCAGATCAATGGTGGTCAAAGCAGACCCGATGGGGTCGTTTTTTCTGTTCACCACTGGAAAATGCACCAGGGCCAGGTACAGGTTATCCATGGATCAGCGATTCCAGATGGTTGCACCATTGCCGCAGTATACCCTTTTCCCGGGGACTGGGGCGGTTTTTTTCAAACAGGTCCGGCCGTTTGATAAAGGTACGTGCCAGAGAGGACTGGATCCGCCATTGGGCAATTTTTTCATGGTCCCCTGATAAAAGCACATCCGGTACTTCCTCTCCCATAAAGGTTTTTGGCCGTGTATACTGGGCATGCTCCAGCCGGTCATCCATAAAGGTATCCGCTGCACAGGAATCGCTGCTGCCCAGTACCCCTGGTATCAGGCGGGACACCGCGTCCATGACCACCATGGCGGCCAGTTCTCCGCCGGTCATGACATAGTCCCCCACAGAAATTTCTCTGTCCACCAGCCGGGTGATAACCCGCTCATCAATGCCTTCATACCGGCCGCACACAAAAATCAGCGGGGTTTCCCTGCGGGCAAGATCCATGGCCATCTGCTGGTGAAAGGGTTCCCCCTGGGGGGTCATCAAAACCACCTCTGCATTGGGTGATCCTGTCCTGGCCCGGCTGATGGCAGCTGTTAGCGGTTCAGGCTTCATCACCATGCCGCTGCCCCCGCCGTAGGGCCTGTCATCCACCGTGTGGTGCCGGTCCCGGGCAAAGTCCCGGATCTGGATGGTGCGGCCTGAAATAATCCCCTGTTTGATGGCCCGGCTGATCATGCCGTGGTCAAAAAACGCCTGCACCAGCTCCGGAAACAGGGTTAATACACAAAACTCCATGGCAGAAATCTATTCATATTCCCGGGGCAGACAGGTTGTGACGGTTTTGTTGTCAAGGTCCACTGCTGTTACAAACTGCCGGTGCATGGGCACCAGCATCTCTTTGTCCCTGTTTTTGACCACCAGCACATCATGGGCCCCGGTGGGAATGATGGTCTCGATGATTCCCAGGTTTCCCCGGTTTTGGTCAACCACTGTCAGGCCGAACAGATCCTGCCAGTACCAGGCATCTGTTTCCGGGTCCGGCAGCTGCTGCCTGTCCAGTAAAATCTCTTTGCCAACCAGCGCATCAGCAGATTCCCGGGTGTTCACCCCTGACAGGCGTACCAGCATGTCTTTTTGCCGGTCAATGCATTTTTCTATGACAAGGGGCCTGGCATCGGTTTTGTTTTCTGTTCTCAGAAACACCCGGCAGTTCGGGGCAAAGATATCGGCAGATTCTGCAAAAGACCTGAACTTGAGCTTGCCGTCCAGTCCGTGGGCACCGGTTATCTTTCCCATGACCAGCAGATCAGCAGGGTTTGGCAGATTATCAGACCCTGCCTCTTCCGGGCCTGTGTCTGATGATACGGTTTTACTCAATGATCTCCAGAACCGTTCTTTTTTTCAGCTTGGTGGAAGCGGCACTTAAAATGGTTCTCATGGCCCGGGCTGATCTGCCCTGTTTACCTATCACCTTACCCAGATCCTCTTTTGCCACCTTCAGTTCCAGAACAGATGTCTGATCTCCGACAACTTCCGATACATGGACCTGATCCGGGTTGTCCACCAGTGATCTGGCAATGTATTCAATCAGCTCTTTCATACGTCCATCTCCTTGCAGTCATAGGGGTGAGAAGCATACCGGGTGTGTCACAAACCCGCAGGTTCAGGTGCGCAGGTTCAAGCGGATGCGGTCTGCTCCGGTGCGGCAGCCTGTTTTTTCAGAATGCTCTGCACCGTGGTGGAGGGTTGGGCACCCTGCTCCAGCCAGTATGCGATTCTGTCCTGCTTCAACACGATGGCAGCCGGTTCGGTCATGGGGTCATAGGTACCCAACGCTTCTAAAAACCTGCCGTCTCTGGGAGCCTCGATGTCGGCTGCCACAATTCTGTAAAAGGGTTTTTTCCTGGTGCCTTTACGGGTCAATCTGATTCTTACTGACATATGTTGTTTTCTCCTTAAAACGGCAGCATACCTTTTAATGACCGCATGCCGCCTTTATTAAACTTCTTGATCATTTTCATGGACTGGGTGTAGCTTTTCAACAGTTTGTTGACATCCTGGACACTTGTTCCGGAGCCAAGGGCAATTCTTTTTTTCCGGGAAGCCTTGATAATGCCGGATTTTTCTCTTTCTTGCGGGGTCATGGAATTGATTATCGCTTCAATTTTCACAAACTCTTTGTCATCGATATCCACCCCCTTGAGCTGTTTTTTGCTCATTCCCGGCAGCATGCCCAGCAGATCATTGACAGACCCCATTTTCCGGACGGTTTTCATCTGGTTTTTGAAGTCCTCCAATGTAAACGCGTTCTGGCGCAGCTTTTTTTCAAGGGATTTGGCTTCCTTTTCATCCACTGCATCCTGGGCCCGTTCAATAAAGGAGAGGGTGTCTCCCATGCCCAGAATTTTGGAGGCCATCCGGTCCGGGTGGAACGCTTCCAGGGCAGTGGATTTTTCCCCCACCCCGATGAACTTCAACGGTTTGCCTGTCACCGCCTTGATGGACAGGGCCGCGCCACCCCTGGCATCCCCGTCCATTTTGGTCAGGATGGCCCCGGTTAAATCCAGGCGCTGGTCAAATGATCCGGCAATGTTGACAGCATCCTGCCCGGTCATGGCATCCGCCACCAGCAGAATTTCCGATGGATTCACCCCTTTTTTAAGGGTTTCCAGCTCCGCCATCAGGGTATCATCCATGTGCAGACGTCCGGCGGTGTCATACAAAAGGGTGTCACATCCCTGATCCCGTGCTGCCAGTTGCGCATTCTGGCAGATAGCCAGGGGCTTCATGTCAGCTGCGGTGTCAAAGACCGGCAGGTCCAGCTGGGTACCGATTTTTTTCAACTGGTCGATGGCTGCCGGCCGGTACACATCCACCGGTACCAGAAACGGTTTTCTTCCCTGTTTGCGCAGGTACAGGCCCAGTTTCCCGGCGGTGGTGGTTTTACCGGATCCCTGCAGCCCCACCAGCATGATGGATCCCATGGTGCTGGTGCCAAAATCAAGGTCCTGGTGTTCCGATCCCATCATCCCGGTGAACGCTTCATACACGATCTTGATGACCTGCTGCCCCGGGGTCAGGCTCTGCATCACTTCCTGGCCCAGTGCCCGGCTCTTTATATCTGAAATGACATTTTTTGCAACCTTATAATTGACATCAGCCTCAAGAAGTGCCATTCTTACTTGTTTTAGGCCATCTTCAATATTTTTCTCATTCAGGGTGCCATGACCTTTTAATTTTTTAAAGACCGCATCAAGTCTGTCACTCAAATTTTCAAACATACAAAGATCACTCCCAAAATATCAAATCAAATCGTTGAATTTAGATCAAAATCCGTGATAAGTCAAGAAAATATTATATTTGCAGGCAGGCAAAAAAACATGGAAAATATTTTAAATTATACCAGAGAAGACCTTTCTTTGTGGCTGGAAAAAAACGGTATCCGCGCCTTTCGGTCCGGCCAGGTGTTCAAGTGGCTCTATGTGAAACTGGCAACCGATTTTGAACAGATGACCGATCTGGGCAAAGACCTGCGTTCTTTGCTGTCACGCCACTTTTATTTTGACTGTCTGACACTGGCGGACAAACAGGTCTCAGCCGATACCACCACAAAATATCTGTTCAGGCTTACAGATGGTGCTTCCATCGAATCAGTGCTCATTCCGGAAAAAGACCATTTTACCCTGTGTGTTTCCTCCCAGGTGGGGTGTGCCATGAACTGCCGTTTCTGTCTTACCGCAAAAGGCGGATTTGTCAGAAACCTCACCGTGGGGGAGATCATTGCCCAGATCCGGGAGGTGCGGATCTTTCTGGTGGAAAACCACCTGGACCCTTTGAAATTGTCCAATATCGTTTTTATGGGCATGGGCGAGCCCCTGGCCAATTATGATGCCCTGGTCCGGGCACTGGAGATTATCACTGACACCGATTTCGGCATGAAATTTTCAGCCAGGCGGGTCACGGTATCCACCTGCGGCCTTGTGCCGGGGATCCTGGCCCTGGGCAAGACCGCTTCCGTCAATCTGGCTGTATCCCTCAATGCCACGGACAACCGGACCAGGTCCCGGCTCATGCCGGTGAACAATACCTATCCCCTGGAAAAACTGGTGGCAGCCTGTAAAGATTTTACCATGAAGCCCAGAAACAAGATCACCTTTGAGTATATTTTGATCAAAGGGGTCAATGATACCCCCGGACATGCCAGGCAGCTGGTCAGGCTGCTTGCCCCGCTCCGGGCCAAGGTCAACCTCATTACATTCAACCCGCACCCGGGATGTGATATGGCGCCGCCTGATCCAAAGACGGTGCAGACATTTCTCCAGATGCTGCTGGACAGCCATATGACGGCCATCCTCAGGAAAAGCAAAGGCGCGGATATCCTGGCGGCCTGTGGGCAGCTCCGGGCCGGACAGGCAGATGCCAATGCCATTGAAACCATGTAAAAGATCCTTATATTCTGGAACAGGATTGACATAAAAAGTGCTTTCCTGGAAAAATAGACCAAACCCGTAAATAGGAATGGAAAAAATCATGACCGATATCAGTTTGGAAAACAAACGCGTGCTGATTGTTGATGATGAACCGGATGTGCTGGATTCTCTGGAAGAACTGCTGGATATGTGCACGGTTGTGCGGGCCCAGTCTTTTGAAGCAGCTGACCGGCTGTTACACGAGCAGCAGTTTGATATTGCGATACTGGATATCATGGGGGTGGACGGTTACCAGCTGCTGGAAACCGCCAACAAAAAGGAAATTGTGACCGTGATGCTCACAGCCCATGCCCTGAGCCCGGATAATATCAAAAAATCCTATCTCGGGGGGGCGTGTTCCTATATTCCCAAAGAGGAAATGATCAATATTGAAACCTTTCTTTTGGATGTCCTTCAGGCAAAAAAAGAGGGAAAAAATCCCTGGACCAGCTGGTACCGGCGCCTGGCCGCTTTTTGTGAAAAAAAATTCGGCAAGGACTGGGACAAGGACGAAAAAGAGTTCTGGGAAAAAATGATCTATTATTGATTTAACGCGGGAAACCCGCAACCCGAGTGTTCCTCCTCATCCCCTTGTTTTTTTGACAACAACCGAGGCATACGGAACAACTGAGGCGTATGGCATTAAAACCCTTCCTCCATTGGTGCCGGTCAGATCAGCAGTTCCTGGAAATTGGAAGCAGCCGGGGTGGTGACCCTGATCAAGGTCTGCCGCCCTTTTTCTGTGACCCGTATCTCTGATATTTCCCCAGGCCCGGCTTTTGTATAGGCAGCCGTCATGGCGGCGGCCGTCTGGATCTGGGTTTTGCCGTAACTGCCGAAAAGCAGGCAGACAGGTCCGGGAAGGGTGGTATGGTCCAGGCGGACATCAGAAGCCGGGTCATACCATGCCAGGATCTGCTGGTTGTCATACCGGGATCTTCCCATCACCAGTTTGCAGCTGTCTGTGAGCCGAAAGTGCCGGCCGTACTTGAGCAGGTGCAGATGGCGTTCCGCCTGGTCCTTCTGAATATACAGCAGGTCCCTGAGCCGGATGGAGAACTGCTTGTCCGTAAGCAGGCAGCCCCCGGCAGGGGCCGGGTAATCGGTGATACCCAGCTGTTGCGCCAGAGCCATCTGTGGTTTTCTGGTCCGCCCGCTGATACCCAGCAGTTTTGTTCGGTCCACCAGGCCCCGGGTTTCCATTGGGGTTTCCGGCAGGCACAGGGCGCTTAAAGGTCTGAGGATAGCGCCCTTGAAAGAACTGTTTTTCTCCACATACCGGAGGGCGGTCTTTGTCTGGGATTTGGGCCGCTGGCCCACCACTTCTCCGCTGAACAAAAAATCAAATCCCTTTTTGTTCATGATATGCCCTGCCGTTTCAAACATCAGGGCATGGCAGTCCATGCAGGGGTTCATATTCTTGCCGAACCCTGCTTTGGGGGCGGACATCATCTGCATGTATGCGAAGGTGATATCTTTGACCAGAAGGGGAATGCAGCAGTATTCCGATGCTTTTCTTGCCTTGTCAGCGGAAAAAAACGGGGTCTCAAAGCTGATCCAGGTCACGTCAATGCCCTGGTTTTTGAGCACCAGTCCCGCCAGCATGCTGTCCAGCCCGCCGGAACACAATCCCAAAGCCCGCACAGGGCTTGTACTTTTTTTGTGTGTCATATATAACATTTTTTCATGAACAAGTCGGACGTAATATGGTTGCTCCAGACATTAAAAGACCGGTATCCGGATGTCAAGACCCAGCTTGTGCACAACACCCCGTTTCAGCTGCTGACGGCAACGATTTTGTCGGCCCAGTGCACCGACCGTCAGGTCAACCAGGTGACACAGCAGCTTTTTGCCCGGTTTCCGGATCCCGGTGCATTGGCCGGGGCCTCTCTGGCTGATATCAAACAGCTGATCTATTCCACCGGATTTTACAACAACAAAGCCAAAAACATCAAAGCCTGCGCCCGGGCCCTGCTGGACCGCCATAACGGGCAGGTGCCCGATGATCTGGCCCTGCTGGTAAAATTGCCCGGTGTGGGGCGCAAAACCGCCAATGTGGTTCGGACTGCCGCCTTCGGCCATCAGGCCATTGTGGTGGATACCCATGTACTGCGCATATCCGGCCGCCTGGGCCTGACAAAAAGCCGGGATCCGGTGAAGGTGGAATTTGATCTCATGCAGATCATTCCTGAATCCGCCTGGAGTGATCTGTCTTTGCAGCTCATTTATTTTGGGAGGGAAATCTGTGATGCCAGAAAACCATTGTGCAAAACGTGTCCTTTGTTTGATATCTGCCTGTTTCCGGAAAAAGGGTGAAACCGTATGAACAACAGTATAAACCCGGGTGGCCGGTGGAAAACAGCAGGGATTTTCCTGTTCCGGCTGGTGCGGGTGGCCCTGGTGCTGGCGGTTGCGTTTGCCGGTGCCTTCTGGCTGTATGCGCACCGGACCACCCCTGAGAAAAAAACCAGACAGGCCCCGAAGCCCATGGTCCGGGTGATGGTCCTGTCACCTGAATCCAGGGTGATGACCGTGACCGCATACGGCACGGTGGCCCCCCGCAGAGAGGTGCGTATATCCCCGGAAGTCCCCGGCCGCATCAACACCCTTCACCCTGGTTTTGCGGCCGGCGGCAGTTTTCAAAAAAACGACCTGCTGGTGGGAATAGATCCGGAACCGTTCCGCCTGGACCTTCAAGCGGCCCGGGCACAAATCAGCCAGGCAGAAGCCGATATCCGCAGCCTGGAACAGGAGATAAAAAACCTGGAACAGGACAAAGACTTGTACCAGGCGGCCCTGGCCCTGGCCCAAAAAGAGCTGGACCGGGTAAAAAACCTGAAAGTCCGGGATTTTGCTTCCCAGAACACCCTGGACAGGGCGGAGCAGCAGGTGGTGTCCGCCAGAATCCAGCGCCAGTCAGTCTTCAACCGTCTGGCAATGGCCAGGCCCATGATGGCCCAGAAACAGGCGGCCCTGGCCCTGGCACGGGTGGATGCGCAAAAAGCGGAACTGGCACTGCAGAAAACACAGATCCGGGCGGATTTTGACGGATTTGTCCTGGCCCGGTCTGCCCGGAAAGGAGAATATGTCTCACCGGGCCAGGTTTTGGCCGTGATGTATGAAAAAGGGGCACTGGAGGTGGATGTGAAAATCCCCATGGAAAAGATGCAGTGGATCCCGATGGGTGCTGCCGGAGCCACCCCGCCAGAGGCCCGGGTGACAATGGCCAATGGGGATGCCAGGGGTGATCAGGCCTGGAAGGCGGTGGTGGCACGGGTGCATGCTGCTGTGGATGAGCAGACCCGGACCCTGCCCCTGACCCTGGAGATCCAGGGGCCTATGGAAAATGAAAAGACCTTTGGCATGGATTTGAAGCCCGGGACCTTTGTCATGTGCCGGATATTTGGTGTAGAAAAGGACCAGGTATATACCGTGCCCAGGCACCTGCTCAAACCCGGGAACCGGCTGTTTCTGGCCACGGACGGGCACCTGGAGATCCGGCCGGTCCGGGTCCTGCGCAAAGTGCAGGATGCGGTGTACATCGCTGGCGGCCTCGAACCCGGGGACCGGCTCATTACCACGCCGGTGCCCGGGGCTGTGGCGGGCATGCCCCTGGATATCCGGACAGAAGGGGCATAGGGCATGCGCTTTCTGGGCAGGTGGTCGGTGGACCACCGGGTGTCGGTGAACCTGATCATGGTGTTTGTCATTGCGGCGGGCCTGTTCACGGTGCTGCACATGAAGCGGGAGATGTTCCCCCAGTTTTCTCTGGACATGATCCATATTGCAGTGCCCTATCCCGGGGCTTCTCCCGAAGAGGTGGAAGAGGGCATCTGTATCAAGATCGAAGAACAGCTCAAGAGCCTGGAAGATATCAAGGCCATGTATGCCACCGCCCTGGAAGGCCATGGGGCTGTAACCATAGAGCTGTTCGCCGGCACAGACATCACGGACAAGCGCAATGAGGTAAAAACCCGGATCGATTTGATCGATTCGTTTCCTGTGGATGCGGAAGATCCGGAGATCACGGAAATGAAGAGCGATGAACCAGCCATTTATGTGGCGGTTTACGGGGAGGTGTCCGAACAGGTGCTCCGGAATACAGCGGAAAAAATCAGAGATGACCTGGTGGACACCGAAGCGGTCTCCCTGGCATCCCTGATCGGGGCACGTGAGTTTGAGATCTCCGTTGAGGTGTCTGAAGCAAACTTGAGAAAGTATTGCCTGTCCTTTGACCAGTTGGCCCGGGCCGTGAAAACCGGCAGCGTGGAATCCCCCGGCGGGCTGATCAAAACCCCGGGGGGTGAATTCCTGGTGCGGGCCAGGGGCAAGCGGTATACAGGAGAAGAATTCGCACAGATTCCCCTTGTGGCCCAGGCGGACGGCACCGTGCTCCAGGTGGGGGATGTGGCAAAGGTGGTGGATGGATTTGAAGACACGGACCTATACGCCCGTTTCAATGGCAAACCCGCGGTCATGGTGGCGGTGAACCGCACCGATGACCAGGATACCATTGCCATTTCAGACACGGTCATCTCCTATATCAGGGAAAACCAGTCCCGCATGCCCACAGGGATCACCCTGGGGTACTGGTTTGACATGGCGGACATGGTTCAGGACCGCATCGACCTGCTGCTGAAAAACGGGTGGCAGGGCATTGTGCTGGTGTTTATCGTTCTGGCCCTGTTTCTGGACCTGGGGCTGGCGTTCTGGGTGGCCGCCGGGATCCCCATCTCGTTTATGGGCACGTTTTTGCTCCTGGATTATATCGGGGCCTCCATCAACATGCTCACCATGTTCGCATTTATCATGACCCTGGGTATTCTGGTGGATGATGCCATTATCGTGGGGGAGAACATCTATACCCATTTCCGCATGGGAAAATCCCCGAAGCAGGCAGTCCTGGACAGCATGGACCAGATCGGGGCACCGGTGGTCATGGCCGTGACCACCACCATTGTGGCATTTTTACCCCTGATGTTTATCACCGGTATCATGGGAAAGTTTATTTCCGTCATGCCCCAGGCGGTGATCTGCATTCTGGCCATATCCCTGGTGGAGGCGTTTGTGATTCTGCCGGCCCATCTGGCCCATACCCTGGAACCTTCCCGGTCCCATCGTCCCGGGGTGTACCGGATATTGTTCTGCTGGCTTGAATGGACCAAAAAAGAGGTTAAGGCCATTCATGCACAGGCCAGGCAATGGGTGGAGACAACCCAGGACCGGGTGATCCGGCATCTGTACACCCCGCTGCTGCGCTATTGTGTCAAAAACCGGTATTTTACCCTGGCCCTGGGTACAGGGTGCCTGATTGTCAGCATCGGTATCATTGCCGGGGGCCATGTCCCGTTTGTGTTTTTTCCCAAGACCGACTCCAACTGGGTGATCTGCGAGGTGATTTATCCGCTGGGGACCCCATTCGATGTCACGGAAGCCACCATCAAACAGATTGAAAACGGGGCCTTTGCCCTGAATGATGCATTCCAGGACCAGGTGGCAGCCGGGCGGGATCTGGTGAAAAATGCCTTTTCCCTGGTGGGGGGTATCCCCCGGCGGGACTGGAAGCCCGGGGTATACGGGGGGCATTGCGGCCAGGTCTGGATCGAGATACAGCCGGCCGGGTTCCGTGCCCACACCTCCGCACCCCTTGTATCGGCCCGGTGGCGGGAGCTGGTGGGAAATATACCCGGGGTGGAGCAGCTCTCCTATACCATTGTCAGCGGGGGTCCCGGTGGCAACCCCATTGAGGTCCAGCTGGCCGGTGCAGATCTGGACCAGCTTCAGGCGGCAGCCAATGCCCTGAAGACGGAAATCGCATCATATCCAGGCACCTTTGATGTGACCGACAATTTCCGGCCCGGTAAAATGGAAAAACAGATCCACATCCGCCAGGGAGCGGCAACTTTGGGGGTGACCATGGCGGATATCGCCACCCAGCTGCGGCAGGCCTACTACGGGGAGGAGGCGGTGAAGGTCCAGCGGGGAAAGCATGACATCAAGGTCATGGTCCGGTATGCCCGTCAGGAACGGGAAACCCAGGCCAGTATTGATGAGCTTAAAATCAGGACCCCCGACGGCCGGCAGATTCCCTTGAACCAGGTGGCCCGCCTGGAAACCAGGCAGGGATATGCCGCCATCCAGCGGGTGGACCGGCACCGGGTGATCACGGTGATCTCCGATATCGATGAAGAGGCGGCCAACGCCCAGAAAATTGTGGAAGATCTCCAGACCGGGTTTCTGCCGGATCTTGTCACCCGGTTTCCCGGTGTGTCCTATGACCTGGAGGGCCAGGCCCGGCGCACCGAAGAATCCATTGACAGCCTGTCCAGGGGATTTTCCTTTGCCCTGATGGTGATGTTTCTGCTGCTGGCCAGCCAGTTCCGGTCCTATGTCCAGCCGGTGATCATCATGATCGCCATCCCTTTCGGGCTCATCGGCGCGGTTGCCGGCCATTTTATCATGGGGCTGGATATCACCATCATCAGTATATTCGGCATCGTGGCCCTGTCCGGCATTGTGATCAATGATGCTTTGATCCTCATCGATTTTACCAATGCCGGGGTCCGCCAGGGCAAAAAGGTGATGGATGCCGTGGTCACAGCAGGGAAAAGCCGGTTCAGACCGGTGCTGCTCACCTCCATTACCACAGTGGCAGGCCTGTTTCCATTGCTCCTGGAAACCAGTTTCCAGGCCCAGTTTCTCATTCCCATGGCCGTGAGCATCAGCTTCGGCCTGGCCGCCGCCACCTGCCTGACCCTGTTGTTTGTGCCGGCATTGTACGTTATTATCCAGGATCTGGTGGGGGTGTTCATCCCGGACAAAGCCCCCCTGGTCCTGCCGGAAAAAAAAGCGTAACCCCCGGCTGTTGCAGACTGCGAACCGGACGGTCAAAGACCGGTGGTGAAAAAGTTCAGTGCCGGATATGGGTCAGGCTTGTGATGATCAGGGACCGCACATGGTCATCATCCAGAGAATAATACACAATTTTTCCCTGGCGCCGGTTTTTGACGATTTTCAGTCCCCTGAGAATGCGCAGCTGATGGGACACGGCAGATTCGCTCTGGCTGCAGATGGCGGCAATATCACACACACAATGCTCCGTGTCCAGCAGGCACAGCACAATCTTCAGGCGGGAGGGATCTCCTAAGGCCTTGAATACAGACGACATTCCCATGATGTCAGCCGGGGAAGGCAAAGAGACCAGGGTGGCACTTACCCTGGCGCTGTCAATGCATTTTTCTGAACACACATCCGGTTCTTTATCCTGCATGTCCATCATTGCTGGTTCTGTTTCCGGTGGGGACAGGCATCGAGTGTGGCAATGAAATCCACAAATTTTGTAAAGGTGTGGGTGTCCATGGCATGCTCCATGCGGCAGGCAGTTTCATCTGCCCGGTCTTCATCCACGGAAAGTATCCGGAACAAAAAGTCCTTGAGCACCATGTGGCGGTGTTCAATTTTTTTGGCAATTTTTTTCCCTTCCGGGGTCAGGGTTACATATCCGTAAGGCTCGTAATTGATCAGGTTCTGGGCAGCCAGCTTTTTGAGCATCCCGGTGACAGAGCCTCTCTTGATATTGAGTTTTGCCGCAATGTCCTTGGACCGGGCCACGGTGTTTCTGGTCTGCAAATCCAGTATGGTTTCCAGATAATCTTCCAGGCTTTCGGAAAGGGGAATTGTTTTTTCCATGGGTTCCTCCATTTAGTGTTCCTGTTCTTTTTATATCCTCTTGATATAGTAAGTCAAATAAATATTTTTATCAAATGTCAATAATGTTGTTGACTAAATTAAAAGTTAGCTGTATAGAACTTAAAAACCAAAACCAAAACCAAAACCAAAA
>Ga0102943_1000475_pt1 | contig 26878 bp, 23 predicted proteins | sample SalPonC_black_MG_FD_78174 | JGI IMG/M metagenome (GOLD analysis project Ga0102943, IMG submission 78174) | Salt pond soil microbial communities from South San Francisco under conditions of wetland restoration - Salt Pond MetaG... | ecosystem: Environmental > Aquatic > Marine > Intertidal zone >...
AAATTGACAATTTCTAAGTCGGCTTCGCCTTCGCATAGCTTCAGACGCTTACGCTAAAGCTTCAGCGGCAGCGTGACGCTTACGCTAAAGCTTCAGCGGCAGCGTGCGGAGCAAGGGATTATACCTAAGTATAGCGCTTTTCACTCCGTTCAAACCGCTCAACTTAGGTTTAAAATGAATATTCGATAAATTTATTCCAATTATTACCTATGGTTTTTATAAATTAGTAGAATAAAAAAAATCGAATTATGAATAAAAATAACTACTGCGTTATTATGGCCGGAGGTGTTGGGAGCAGATTCTGGCCTTTAAGCAAACAAAAAAAACCCAAGCAATTTTTAGATATTTTAGGAACCGGAAGAACATTGCTTCAGATGACTTTTGACCGGTTTAATCAGATTTGCCCTACTGAAAATATCTATATTGTAACCAGTTCGGATTACAATGAAATAGTAAAAGAGCAATTACCTGAATTAAACCAATCGCAGATATTACTCGAACCTGTTAGAAGAAATACAGCTCCTTGCATAGCCTATGCAAACTATAAAATACTAAACCACAACCCGGAGGCTAATATTGTAACAGCACCATCAGATCACTTAATTTTAAAAGTTGATGAATTTATTAAAGTAATTGAAGAAGGACTTGAATTTGTATCGAATAAAGATGCCCTTTTAACGCTTGGAATTAAACCAGGCAGGCCTGAAACAGGATATGGATATATCCAGGTTAATGATAACAGCCCACTACAAGAAAACAAACAAATATTTAAAGTTAAAACGTTTACTGAAAAACCCAATAAAGAATTGGCCAAAGTTTTTTATGAAAGTGGAGAATTCTTTTGGAATGCGGGGATTTTTATTTGGTCGCTAAAATCAATTAAGCAGGCATTTGAAACGTTTCTCCCTGAGGTTAACGACCTTTTCAAAGAGGGCTTGGATGTATATGATACGGATAAGGAAAATGAATTTATTGCCAAAACTTATTTTGAGTGTAAAAACATCTCTATTGATATTGGAATAATGGAAAAAGCCGATAATGTTTATGTTTATTGTAGTGACTTCGGATGGGCAGACTTGGGGACATGGGGTTCACTACATGAAAATATAGAAAAAGATAAAGACAATAACTCTATCCGTGGCGATAATGTTTTTGCCTATAATCTTACCAATTGTATTGTAAAAATGCCTGAAGAAAAACTGGTTGTCTTGCAGGGTTTACAAGATTATATTGTTGTTGAATCCGACAATGTTTTACTGGTTTGCAAAAAAGAAGATGAACAGGAAATAAAACAGTATGTAAATGATATTAAATTAAAACTGGGAGATAAATACTTATAAGAATAATACAGTACAAATCAATAAATTAAAATAAAAAAAGAGGTGCATCAAACACCTCTTTTTTATTTATTGAATTTTTTTCAGACTAATACTCCCATAAATCATGTTCTATAGAAAATAATTCTTCTTTAATCTTCTCAGCCTCTAACAGGTTGTTTACACCCTGCATATAAGAACTAATTGGGCGGTTATCATAAACATTTGATTCAGCAATTATGTAACTATTGAATCTGCGCTGAAAAAACAAATCATCAAAACTTACTCGTTGAGCATCATTGTTTCGGTTAAATACTTCCTGATTTGCCAATAAGTGACGAGCTGCAGGGAAATACACCCAAAATGTTCTTTCTTTTCTGGCTTGCTCAGTTTCAATATCAACATAACGTCGAATAGGACAAATTCCTAATATACGTACACGCATGGTTGAATGTTGCTTATCGAAGTACCACTGCTCTTTTATCTCATACTGGCTCATTTCATCGTAATTAATTGTACCGGGAATTTCTCTCTCTTCCAGCTCACCTGTTTCGGGATTTGTAACTTGCTGTGTTTTAGGTACAGCATCTAATTTTTCTAATACTTCGTCTAAGGTCATTATCTCTTTAAATTCATCATCCTTATATACAATCAATCCTTCGTTTCTGATGCCATAAATAAACAAATTCATTAAACTTCTTCTATCATCAACTTCTCCCTCTAGAGGAAAATATAAAGGATGATTCATTTTTTCTCTACAATCAATAACCTGCCATATTTTTTTGGACCACATAATATCTGCTTCGCGTAATTGACGATAAGGAACAGGTCGTTTGCCGGGTATATTTTCTTTTACATATACCCCATCATTTACAGTCTCACTCTGGGCAAATATTTGTTGTTCATTAAAAATAGTAGTAATCAGCCCAATAACAAGAAAAACAACAAAAAATCGTTTCATAATTTTATTTTTTAATTTTTAAATAATTTCAAATACTATCGGAGGCAGGTTTCTAACTTTTCCATCAGGACCTACCGCCTTTACATCTTCAATATTTACACGTGAATTCCTGCGTAAATTATTAATTAAATCATACTGTGCCTGGGTAAAGGTGCTACCATCAGCTTTTTCTCCTATAAAATATCCACCTCTATCGGTAGTTGACAGAGTAAATTCAATAATCTTAAATTCAAGATCAAAATCAAAGTTTTCCATTTCAGCAAATACTCCGGCTTGTGCTGCCAGAACATTCTTCTCAATTTTCCCTCCTTTTTTGCCGGCAACCATAACAACAGGATCAGGTAGAGGTTTTACTCTAAATTGAGCGGTACCCATATTTTTACTTACGCCATCAATTTCGGCCTGTACAGTAACTAAACTATTTCCTGGTCGTCTTGGCCTTACAATATATTCTCCATCTGCTTGTTTAATAATCTGTCCATTGGTTATTGAAGGAGAAATTTTATTCCCTGGAACACCAGCAATTGATACACTAACCGGGTTGTCAACTCCAACATAAAACACGTTCATTTTTGTAGGTGAAACAACAAGGTTTGGTTTTGCAACCTGATATGACTTTTTAAAAGGTTTTACAATGTAATTTCCACTGGGATCTAATAATTTTATTAATCCACCCCATTCATGGGAACCTACTGATTGACCTTTGGTCTGATACTGGCCTTTCCCCTGAACAACATCTAATGTATCATAAGCGCCAACCATATTATATTGCCATGTACCATCATCTAACCGGGTAGAATCATAATTTCCAATTAAAACAATAGGAGGCTGTGTAGTATCAACAGCGGCTAAAAATACATCAGCCTTATAATCATTCCCTTGTAAAACATAACTGGTATTGGGTATAACGGTTGCTTCCAGTTTATTAAAGGTTATTTCACCTGCTACTATTTGATTTAAAAGATACCGTACCATTTCAGTTTCAGAGTTTCTTATATCTACCTGAAATTTTGTTAATAATGGCATTACTGCTGCTAAAGGCATTTGTCCAAAATGCTTTATTTCCCATGACTTCCTTTCTCCCTCGCTATTAGGTGGAGGATCAGAGGTGTCAAGATTGCTTTCTATCGATTGTATAACACGTTTATCTTTAGGATCACATAAACTAACCATGTACTCTCTGTAATCAGCAAGCATCTCTTTAAAATCATAAGCTTTCCCATTATTATTGGGGCCAATTAAGATCATAGACGGGACATCATATTTATCTTTTCCGGTCAGAAGATCATTGACAATCTTTCCTTCTTCTGTAATAGCCTCTGTATCGCTACCCTGACTTTCTTTTACAATTTCAAGCTTTAAGTTCTGAATATAATCGTATAATTCTTCAGACTTGCTTTTAACCTCATCTGCTTTCTTTTTCCAGGGTTCTACTTTGGTTCGGTTGATGGCATACTGTTCCTCAAATTCTTTGTATAATTCCTTATTTTTCTGCACATAATTATGAGTTGTTTTCTTTAACCCCTCATCAACGGCTGTAAATGCGTCTAAAACCTCAGCCGAAACATTTAGTGCTAACATTGCGGTTAACACCAAATACATCATACCAATCATCTTTTGCCTGGGAGTTTCTTTACCGTGACCCATAATTCTAATTTTATTTAACCAACTGTTTTATTTGACCACATTCATGGCAGATAACATATTGCCGTAAATGGAATTCAACGCAGTTAAATTACTATTTAATTTTGATATTTCTTCTTTATAAGCTTTGGTTTCATCAACCGATTCTTTAAGGTTATTCATCACAACATCCATTTCATTAAAGACCGTCTTGGATGATTCAACATGTTCATTAGTATTCTGCATTTGTAATTCATAAACTGAATTTAAAGCAGATAAATTTTTATTTAAAAGTTCTAATTTTTCGTTATAAGATTGATTCCCAGTAGCTATAAGCTCAATATTAGCTTGCATTTTCTCTTCAAGACTTTTATAATTGTCTACAAACCCTTGACTGGCTTGTGCAAATTGTTCGGACATATTTTTTCCTGCATCATTCATAACATCAGCAGATCCTTGATAAGAATCGACTAATTTACCAATTGAATCTGTGAGTTGCTCAGATGATTGACCATAACTTTCTGTCATTGAATTAATTGATTCGGAAGCAGTTTGTAAATTGTCTACGAACTGATTGGTTGCCTGAGCTGCATCAGAAACATTCATCAAGTTTTGTGTCGTTTGATTCAGGTTCTTCAAACCTTTCCCTAATTTTTCAAATAATTCGGGTGTAATTTCAGCATTTTCTAACATTTCATCCAACTTACCTAATCCTGCTCCTCCTGCTCCAGCGCCTGCGCTTTCTCTTTCAGTTCTGGACCTTGGAGTATAATCTTCCTCTTCATTAATCCCTGCTAATTCGGGGTATACAAGAGTCCAGTCTACCTCTTCGTGCTGAGGCTCAAATGCTGAGAAAAAGAATATTATAGCCTCTATAGACATTCCAATAATTAGCATAGTTCCTGCAGCAGGCCAGTGCATCAGCTTAAATAGCGCACCTAAAATTACTAATGATGCTCCCCAACCATACAGCTTTGCCATAAAATTTTTCCAACCGGAGCTTTGTACTATTTCTGTTATGTTAATCATGACACAAAACTTTAAGTTTCTATTCTAACTAATTTGTTCCTAAATAGGATCTTACACATCTAAATCCAACATACGATTTAGCAGAATCTTGATATTCGTAGGTTCGTGTTCCATTTTGTAAATAATAGCCTATATCTTTCCAGGATCCTCCACGAATCACTTTTCTTTTCATTGCTGGTGGATCATCCGGAAGTGCTTCATATTGGTAATCAGGATTCATATCATGTTGGAATCTGTAAGCGGACTCATCATATGCATTTGATGTCCATTCGGCAACATTTCCTGCCATATCAAACAACCCGTATTCATTCGGAGAATAACTACCCACTGCTGTGGTTATCATTCCGCCATCATCAACATAATTACCTCTTAAGGGTTTAAAGTTAGCTAAGAAACAACCTGATTTATTTCTCGTATAATATCCTCCCCATGGGTACATAGATAAGTCGAGATTTCCTCTGGCAGCATATTCCCACTCTGCTTCGTTAGGTAATCTGAAATCCTGAACAAAACCCTCACCGGATCTTCGTAAATAATCATTTAGATACTGGGTTCTCCAAACAGAAAATGCTCTGGCCTGCTTCCAGTTAACTCCAACTACGGGATAGTTATCATAAGCAGGATGCCAGAAATACATATTAGTATATGGCTCGTTAAAAGAATACGTAAAGTCACTTATCCAACAGAGTGTATCGGGGTAAACATTAATTACATCCCGGATAACAAATGCGGAACGATCATCTACGTCAATCTGTTCTCCTTGTGCATTAATAGCAGTTCCGTTGTATTGCCTTGTATTAAAATCATATCGGTTGGACTTCTTGGCAGCTTGCTGCATATCAACTCTGTAATACTCGAACATTAATTTTCTTGTATCAATTTCTTTTCGGCGGTAAAACCTCTCATGTTCGGCTAAATACATTTCATTTAATATCTCAGCAACCTCTTCATCACGAGGATCAATTTCCACCTCCCAGTTAATGATTGGCGGGTCAATGGGGTTCCCAAACTCATCTTCAGCAATAAGGTAATCTTCTATTACTTCGCCTAATTTACGCCTCATAATAGAATCTCTTACCCAATGTACAAATTGCCTATACTCATTATTGGTAACTTCGGTTGCATCCATCCAAAATGCATCAACAGAAACAGTTTTAGTAAATGAGTTCATTGCCCAGGCTACATCCTGATCACTTGGTCCCATGTTATAACTACCCATAGGAACAAAAACCATTCCGTAGGGTTCTGATTCAAACCATCCTTTTCTGCCTTGAACTCCGGTTAATTCTCCAGCATTGTAATTGCTACAACTATAAGTAATTGCCAAAAGAATGCCTATAACTAATAATTTTTTCATAATATTTCCAATATTTATTTTGCAAAATCAATTATTATTCATCTTCTCGTTTAATCTATAAAAACCTGATACTTTTATACCTTTCGGGAGTTTTATCTTTTTTAACATCAAAGCTAAACCCCATCATAATTTCATGCGAACCATCATTATACTCCATCAAATCCGATACAACAAAATCATACGAATAACTAACCTTTACCCATTTGAATAATTCCACACCAAATATTCCTGTTATTGCATAATCTGTTCTTAAAGAAACGCCTCCCCATATCTTTTTATTGTATTCAATGAGTCCATGAAAACCCAATTGAGAATTTTTCCCGTCTGATTGTACAATTAATCCTGGTTTAAATTCAAATAAAGGATTATTAAAAGGTAAATTATATCCTGCGGTAACATAATAGTGCCTTGTTAAACGGGTTTTACTTTGGTCGAGAGTAAACTCTGCCTGATTAATATGTGTAGATGATATCCCCAGATATAAATCCTGGGTTTTATAAAATATACCAAATCCAAAATCCATCATACTCATATCTTCAGTACCATTTACAGGAATGGCGATATCATTTTCTACAGGGTCTACCGGAGTAATCCATTCAGCACCTTCGGTGCTAATACTTGTATTAGCAACACCCCATTTTACTCCAATACCAAGATTTCCATCGCCTAAAGGTTGTTTATAGGCTACAGATATATTCAATTGTAAATCTTTATTAAATCCTAATTCATCATTTTGTAAAGAAAGACCAATCCCCAACGGAACATTAAAAGGGTTGATTGCGGCATCCATATTTAAGGTGGTAACCATGGGGCTTCCCTCAAACCCAGTCCATTGTGTTCTATTTAAAGCATATACCGTTATATTATCATTACTACCAGCATATCCGGGGTTGGTTAAAAGGTGAGTAAACATGTTCTGACTAAATTGAGGATCTTGCTGGGCTTTTGTAAACACAGAAATAAAAAGTAGAAGATTTAAGAAAAGAATTTGCTTTTTCATATTATTTGTTGTCTTCCTCAATTATACCAAAGATTACCAGAGTAAAATAAGTAAAAATATTATTCCTAAACAAATTTTATAATTAATAAAATCATCATTAACCTACAGATTAAAGATATCACATTATACTTTATAAAAGTAATAAAGTTACTAATGTTTTAAAAAAAAATACATTTTTTCTATTATAATATTGCTAAATCATTGATTTTTAATTTATTTTCTGATAAGCTTTCACCCATTTTTCGGGAACTTCGCCCTGAGTTGCCATTTGATAATCCTGGGGTGTACAAGAAATAATTACATTTTTAATTTTTTTATTTTTTAACAATGGCACCTCAATCCACCAACGCTCTGTTTTTTCACTTTTGTAAAATACCAATTCTGATTTAAAGTCATCAATATTTACTATAACTTTCTTAAAATCTTTATCATTACTCAAAGGGTATTCCAGCGTTCGGGAACTATAACCATTTAGAAAATACCAGATAACCTGAGCAATAAGCTGTGCAGTCTGATAATTCCTATCATTTAGTAAAAAATAGTCAAATATTCCAAAAACTGAAAGTTTGTTACCTAACCCTGCATAACGTGAAATCTGGCAAATTTCCTCGCCATAAAACCCATTGGGTGATGGATACTTCTGTCCGGGGGCATCGGATTGTCTTATAGATGAAATATTTAGTGTAACAAAATCGGCATCGCGGAATACAGGTTCAATATGTTGGATATTTTCCCGAATGTTTCCTAACCGATATGCGTTATGAAGAGAGTCTTCAATAAAACGAAGAGTATTTGTTCCAACAAAATGAGATTGGCAACCAATATTACTAAAAGTAAATAACGAATCGTTTTCTTCAACTAATATTTCCCATAGCGCCGACTTAGAATGATTTTCCTTATCCTCGGTTATATCAATTTTATTATCAATAGAGACAAGATTAATCTTTTGATTTATTTTCTGATAAGCACTATAAACCGGATAAACTGAACTTTCAGAAACACCTAGTATTACAGGGGTTATATTTAAAGAAATTAATTCAATAATGACATCTCTTATGGCAGCTTCATTGTCATTTACAGTTGTCCCGGTTTTCAAATTCCCTAAATCGTATATTTTTATTTTATGATGGGGTGCAGCTAATCCATACAATTGATTTCGAATTGCTAAAAAAGATTCTGCTGCATATTCGTTATTTAAACCAATTCCAAAAACAGCCAGGTGAAATTTCTCAATATTAAAAATTGGATTGTCCCGGGTATGCTGCGTTACCAAGGAAGACACTTGCTTATCAGGCCTTACGTAAGATATTGCAGGGATTACCGTTTCAACGGGATTAAAATAATCATTAAAATTCATTGATATGACGGGTATTTATTTAGTCTTTTTCTTTGTACTTTTTTTGCTCGTTTTTTTTGCTTTGGACTTTTTTGTTTCTTTTTTTCCCGATTCTTCAACTATTTTTATACAATCCTGATAAGATAAATTTTCTGCTTTTGTGCCTTTTGGAATTTTATAATTTTTCTTTTTATAAGATATGTATGGACCCCATCGGCCATTTAAGAGCTGCAAATCTTTATCTTCAGGGAAATCATTTATAATCTTTGCTTTATCTTTTTCTCTTTTTTCTTTTATAAGTTCAATAGCTCTATCTAATTCAATTTTATAAGGATCATCATGTTTTTTTAATGAATAAAATTTTGAATCATGCCTTACATAGGGACCAAACCGTCCAATAGATACTACCACTTTGTTCCCTTCAAACGTTCCTATTTCTCTGGGAAGTTTAAAAAGGTCTAATGCTTCTTCTAATGTTATAGACTCTAAATGTTGTCCTCGCTGTAAAGAAGCAAACTTAGGCTTTTCCTCATCGTCTTTTTCTCCTAATTGTACCATCGGTCCGTAAGGCCCTATTTTTGCTATTACGGGTTTGCCTGATTTGGGATCCTTCCCCAGAACTCTTTCACCAACACTCCGTGCCGAAGTTTTTAAGGTTTCATCAACCCGTTGATGGAATGGCTTATAAAACTTGTCAATCATCTTTGGCCAGAGCATATTACCTTGTGCAATTTCGTCAAATTCTTCTTCAACCGAGGCAGTAAAATTATAATTCATTATTTCATCAAAATGCTTACCTAAAAAGTCATTCACTACCATTCCAATATCATTGGGGAAAAGCTTAGCTTTTTCTGCACCGGTAATTTCTTTTCGGCTTTCCTCTTTGATCGTATTATCTATAAGACTTATAGCGGCATAATTTCTTTCAACCCCAGCACGATCTTCTTTAACAACATACCCACGATTTTGTATCGTAGAAATTGTAGGTGCATAAGTTGATGGACGACCAATACCCAGTTCTTCCAATTTTTTCACCAAACTGGCTTCGGTATATCTTGGAGGATGATGGGTGAAACGTTGAATAGCTATAATTGAATTGTAATCTAATTTTTCTCCTTTTGTAACAGGAGGCAATAAACCTTTTGTTTCCTCATCATTTTCCTCATCACTGGATTCGATATAAACTTTTAAAAAGCCATCAAATTTAAGAACCTCGCCATTAGCAACAAATTTCTTCTTATCCTGATTGGAAATATCTATATTAATTGTTGTTTTTTCAAGGAGAGCATCACTCATTTGCGAAGCAACGGTGCGTTTCCAGATTAGCTCATATAAACGTTTTTCCCGATCGGTACCAGAAACCGTTTGTTTTTCAACAAAAGTAGGTCTGATTGCTTCGTGGGCTTCTTGTGCTCCTTTAGATTTAGTGGAATATTTTCTTGTTTTTACATATTTCTCTCCAAATTCATCTGATATAACTTTTTTAGCCGTATTAACAGCCATACTGGAAAGGTTCACCGAGTCGGTTCGCATATAAGTTATTTTTCCGGCCTCGTATAGCCTTTGGGCTACTGCCATCGTTTGGGCAACAGAAAACCCTAATTTTCTACTGGCTTCCTGCTGTAGAGTAGATGTAGTAAAAGGAGGTGCCGGAGACTTTTTCCCGGGTTTTTTAACTACATTATTTATAACAAAGTCTGCTGATTTATTATTCTCAAAAAAAGTCAGGATATCTGCTTTGTTTTTTATTCGTTCATTAAGGTCAGCTTTTAATTCTTTATTAGCACCTGTTTGAAAAATTCCTGTAACTTTAAAATACGACTCGCTTTTAAAGTTCATAATTTCACGTTCTCTTTCTACAAGTAATTTTACAGCAACGGACTGGACTCTTCCGGCAGAAAGAGAGGGTTTAACTTTTTTCCACAGAACAGGCGATAATTCAAAACCAACCAACCGGTCTAAAATTCTTCGAGCCTGTTGTGCATTCACTAAATTATCATCAATAGGTCTTGGATTTTTAATCGCATGTTGAATCGCATTTTTTGTGATTTCGTGAAAAACAATCCTCTTTGTTTTTTTAGGGTCTAGTTCTAACACTTTATAAAGATGCCAGGCAATGGCCTCTCCTTCACGATCTTCATCAGATGCCAGCCAAACGGTTTTCGCTTTCTTTGCATCTTTTTTTAACTCCTTAACTACAGCTTTTTTATCATCAGGAACAATATATTGTGGTTCATAATCGTTCTCAATATCAATTCCAAAATTTTTTTTCTCTAAATCGCGGATATGGCCATAGCTTGATTTAACAACAAAATCTTTACCCAAAAATTTCTCAATGGTTTTTGCTTTTGCCGGAGATTCTACAATTACCAGATTTTCACTCATATATAATTATGTGTTAAGATATCATTAAAAACGACACAAAATTAATATAAATAGTATTTTAAGTTCAACATTTTGAATTAAATATTATTTATTATTTTTGACAACAAAGAGAAAACAAGCAATATGAGCAAATTTAAATTTACAAAAAAATTTTATATCAGGTTGTTCTGGGCTTTATTTATTCTTCCCATAATAGTATTAATAACAATATTTGTTTTAATATCATTAGAGAAATTTGGGAATATGCCCACTTTTGAGGATCTTGAAAATCCGGATAACGACCTTGCATCTGAAGTATATTCAGCCGATAGTGTTTTATTAGGGAATTATTATTATCAAAATAGATCTTACGTAGATTTTGATGATCTTTCACCTAATATTGTCAACGCACTCCTGGCTACCGAAGACATTCGTTTTCATCAACATCCGGGTATTGATGCTCGAGGACTGGGACGCGTTATCGTTTACAGTATCCTCTTAAATCAGGATTCGGGAGGAGGAAGTACCATTACCCAACAATTAGCAAAAAATCTTTTCCCCAGGGATACGACTACCTATCATTCGGCAATCAAACGAAATCTAAACCTTGTATTAGCTAAATTTAAAGAGTGGGTTACTGCAGTAAAACTTGAAAAAAACTATACAAAAGATGAAATCGTGGTCATGTATTTGAACACGGTACCTTTTGGAGGCCATTCTTATGGAATAAAATCTGCTGCTAAAACTTTTTTTAATAAAACACCCGACTCTTTAAAAGTTGAAGAAGCTGCGGTATTAGTAGGGTTACTAAAAGCTCCCAGTTATTATAATCCTGTTCGAAACACAGAACGTTCAAGGTTAAGACGTAATGTTGTTCTTTCGCAAATGAATAAGTACAATTATATAAGCGACAGAATGTTTGACTCTCTTAGCGTATTACCCATTGAACTGAATTACAAAGTACAAGATCATAATGTTGGACTGGCAACCTATTTTAGAGAATATTTAAGGTTACTATTAAATAAAGATAAACCCAATAAGAAAAATTATTTCTCAGAAGACAGTTATGTCAGAGATTCGTTAGAATGGGCAACAAATCCATTATACGGGTGGTGTAATAAAAACAAAAAACCAGATGGCACACCCTATAATTTGTATCGCGATGGGTTAAAAATTTATACAACCGTTGATTCACGGATGCAAAAATATGCTGAGGAAGCGGTTAAAGAACATCTGGGAGGAGAGCTACAAAAAGCTTTTAACGAAGAACAAGAATCCAACCCGAATGCCCCCTATTCTAAAGACTTATCATCAAGCGAATTAGATGACATTATTGAGTTAGCTATGAGAAGAACAGAAAGATATCGCCGGCTAAGACACCGGGGATTGGAAATGGATTCTATCATTTCTGTTTTTAACACCCCTTTTGAGATGACAGTATTTTCATGGGAAGGTGATATTGATACAGTAATGACACCCATGGACTCATTATTATATTATAAACAATTTCTACGCGCCGGATTTTTATCCATAGAACCTCAAAACGGACATGTTAAAGCCTATGTAGGAGGTCCTGATTTTAAACACTTCAAATACGACCATATCACGCAGGGTAAGAGGCAGGTTGGGTCAACTATCAAACCATTTTTATATACCCTGGCTATGCAGGAAAACTACTCCCCATGTCATAAGGTTGCCAATGTAGCATCTACTTTCTTAGTAAATGACACTACCTGGACCCCTAAGAACTCAGGTCCATCCGACAAAGATGGGAAAATGGTTACCTTAAAATGGGGCCTTGCTAATTCAGTTAATTTTATTTCTGCCTGGCTAATAAAGCAATTCAATGCCCCATCAGTTATTGATGTAATGAGAAAATTGGGTATTAAAAGCCATATTGATCCCGTACCTTCTATTTTTTTAGGTACATCTGATATCAGTTTAGAAGAAATGGTAAGTGCATACTCTACCTATTCTAACAAAGGGGTACATTCTGAACCTCTATACATTACGCGCATTGAAGACAGAAACGGCTCTGAACTCGCCCGCTTTTCATCAACAAAAAATGAAGCCATAAGTGAGCAAACTGCTTATTCAATGGTGAATCTGTTACAAGCGGTTGTAAAAGAAGGAACAGCCGGAAGAATTCGATGGAAATATCAACTATTTAACGAGATTGGAGGAAAAACAGGAACGACACAAAACCACTCAGATGGCTGGTTTATGGGCGTTACTCCCAACCTGGTTTCTGGAGCCTGGGTTGGTGGCGAAGACCGAAGTATACACTTCGAAGGAATCGGATTGGGTGGTGGACATAATATGGCATTACCCATATTTGGACTGTATATGCAAAAAGTGTATAATGATTCTACCATTGTTTCGGTAACCAACGAAGATGAATTTGAAAAACCGGATAATTTCTCGATACAACTTGATTGTGAAGATGATGATACGAACACCAGAACGGAATTTGATAATGAATTTTTCTAAACTTTAAGTTCGGGTATTGATTCGATTAATTTACGAGTATAAGCTGAAGCAGGTGAGAGATATAGCTCATCTGCTTTATTTATTTCTACCAATTGCCCGTCTTTCATCACCATTATTCGGTCAGACATAAATTTCACCACCGATAAATCATGAGAAATAAAGATAAAGGTTAGCTGGTATTTTCTTTTTAAATCGTTTAATAGGTTTAAAATTTCTGCTTGTACAGATACATCGAGTGCAGAAACAGACTCATCGCAAATAATAAATTCCGGATTTAAAGCCAATGCCCGGGCAATAACAACTCGTTGCCTTTGCCCGCCCGAAAATTCATGGGGATATTTATAATAATCTGCTTCATTTAACCTAACCTGCTCCAGCAATTCAATGCCCCTTTGCTTTCGTTGTTTAGCTGTTTTATAAAGCCGATGGACTTTTAATGGTTCGGTAATAGCATCTCCTGCTTTTAACTTAGGATTCAAAGAGCTATATGGATCCTGAAAAATAATCTGCACTCTACAGCGGAACTCTTTTAACTCATGGTTGGTTAACTTTTTTAATGATTTCCCTTTATATTCTATCTGCCCCGAATTAAAATCAATTAATTGAGCAATAATCCTTCCTAAAGTAGTTTTTCCACAGCCGGATTCACCGACCAAACCCAGTGTTTCTCCTTTGTATACTTCAAACTGAATATCTTGGATTGCTTGCAATGACTGTATAGGTTTTCCCAAAAAATTAACTTTAGAAATAAACCTTTTATTCAGCGCATTTACAGATAAGATAACCTGATTCTTTTTTTCAAAATCAACCTGCTCATAACTATCCAATAGCTCAGTTTCATTTTTTTTGTCAATAAAATCAGACAGTATGGGAAGTCTTTCCCCTTTAAAATCAAGTTCAGGACGGCATTTTATTAGCCCCTTGGTATAGGGCATTTCCGGATTGGTTAATACCTTTTTCATCGTGCCTTGCTCTACCACTTTTCCTTTATACATTACCAAAACCTGATGAGCGATTTGTGCTATTACACCTAAATCATGCGAAATAAATATAATACTGATAGCATATTTCTCCTGAATATCTTTTAATAAATTAATGATTGCCTTTTGCACGGTCACATCAAGTGCTGTTGTCGGTTCATCGGCAATTAAAATAGACGGCTTAAGCGCAATAGCCATAGCAATCATAACTCGTTGCTTTTGCCCGCCTGATATTTCATGAGGGTAACTATTATATATTCTTTGAGGATCAGGTAGTTTTACTTCTTCAAACAACGCTATTACCCGTTTATACCTTTTATCATGAGACAGGTCAGTATGGATAAATAAAATTTCTGCAACCTGTTTGCCGCATTTCATCGTGGGATTCAAGGATGTCATAGGTTCCTGAAAAATCATAGAGATACTTTTCCCGCGAAAAGACAACCAATTTTTATCAGATAATTTTAAAAGGTTTATTGCATTATTCTTTTGGTAGTAATAAATATCGCCAGAAACAGAGGCACTATGCGGTTGCAAATTTAATACAGACAATGCGGTCATGGATTTTCCCGAGCCTGATTCACCAACGATTCCTAATGTTTCTCCCTTATTTAGATTAAAAGAAACATTTTCAACCACTTTTAAAGGTGTTCCCTTATTTTGAAATGATAAGGTAAAATTATTTACTTCGAGTAATTTCACGGGCATCTAACTCTTTTTAAAAAGCGATCGAAACAACTCATCTACTCTGCCAACTTTAACAATTTCAATCGTAAATTTTGAAACATCAAGTCCTTTCGTATTAAACCTTGAGATATACATTTTCTTGAATCCTAATTTATCTGCCTCACTAATTCGTTGGTCAATGCGATTTACCGGCCGTATTTCGCCGGTTAAACCAACTTCGCCTGCAAAGCAACTATTTTTATCAATTTTTAAATCAAGATTTGACGAAAGCACAGAGGCAATAACAGAAAGATCAGTAGCAGGGTCATCGACCTTAATTCCCCCGGCAATATTTAAAAATACATCTTTTTGTCCTAAACGAAATCCGGCCCGTTTTTCCAAAACAGCAAGCAACATCCCTAACCGACGGATATTAAACCCTGTAGAAGAGCGTTGTGGAGTTCCATAAGCTGCAGAACTGACCAACGCCTGTATTTCAATTAATAGCGGACGTATTCCATTAATCGTTGATGCGATAGAGGTCCCGCTTAACTGCTCATCCGTTTGCGTAATTAAAATTTCAGAAGGATTATTCACCTCACGAAGTCCCTTGTCGCCCATTTCAAAAATTCCTAATTCGGCAGTCGAGCCAAACCGGTTTTTGGTCGTGCGTAAAATCCGGTACATATGATGATGATCTCCCTCAAATTGAAGCACTGTATCTACAATATGTTCCAATACTTTTGGTCCGGCCAGGTTTCCTTCCTTGGTAATATGACCTATTAAAAATACGGGTGTGCCCGTTTCTTTTGCAAACTTGAGCAAACGGGCTGCTGTTTCACGTATTTGTGATACGGTACCTGCAGTAGATTCCAGATTCTCAGAAAACAACGTCTGAATAGAATCTACAATAATTATATCAGGCTTAATATTTAGGATATGATTAAAAATACTTTCGAGGGATGTTTCACTAAGTATAAAACAATCATCGTTACTTAGGTTCAGCCTTTCGGAACGCATTTTTATTTGTTGAGGGCTTTCTTCTCCGGATATATACAGTGATTTTAAATGATGAAGTTTAAGGGCCATCTGCAAAGAAAGAGTAGATTTCCCAATTCCGGGTTCTCCCCCGATTAAAATCATGGAACCAGGAACAATACCCCCTCCTAATATCCTGTCTAATTCCTTGATATTTGACGATATTCGGCCTTCTTTTCTTGGTTTTATGTCCGTTAATTTTTGTGGCGATTGTTTTTCGGAAAACTCGTAAACAGATGCAGATTTTTGATGACTGGATTTGGTAAGTACCTGTTCAACAAATGTGTTCCACTCACCGCATGAGGGGCATTTCCCTACCCACTTAGAAGATTCGACACCACAATTCTGACAAACATATACCGATTTTGATTTGGCCATTATTATTTTATTTCTTCAATTGTTCAATAATCGATGATGTTGAATACCCTGGAATAAAATCAATCGTTTTTACCTCTCCTCCTTTTTGCATAACAATATCATTCCCCACAATTTCTTCAACCTTATAATCGCTTCCTTTAATTAAAACATCAGGCTGAACTTTTTTAATTAATTCATAAGGGGTGTCTTCATCAAAATAAACGACTGCACTAACAAAATGTAACGAGGATAAAACCAATGCCCGTGCATACTCATCCTGTACAGGACGATTCTTGCCCTTTAATCTTTTAACTGAATTATCGGTGTTTACCCCGATTATAAAAATATCCCCGAAACTTGAGGCTTTTGCCAGATATTCTATATGCCCACGGTGTAAAACATCAAAACAACCATTGCTAAAAACAATTTTTTGATTTTTAAAATTCCAGTAAGCTAGCTTTCGTTCGAGCTGTTCAATATCCAGTATTTTAGATTGAATAACTGCTAATTGATCCATATCCACCATATAATTTTCTTGTAAAGTTAACGAATAATTTTACTTCTTGAGCGGGGAATTAAAAATAAGGTAATCACAGCAATAATTCCTAAAATTAATACCAGCACAACCTGCGATTCATGAAGGATTGTTGCCAGCACTAAACCATCGGTTTTTGAAATTCCATATAGTGTAAGGCCTGATGAGATAATCCAGTGAAAAGCACCAATTCCGGCCTGTACAGGAGCAGACATTCCCAAACCACCAATTACAAGTAGAAACAGCCCATCGATAGGGGCCAGATTTTGGGTAGCAGGGATAGAAAAAACCGCTACATAGGTCATCAAGAAATACATCACCCAGATTATTAGCGTATGCAATAAAAATACCGATCTACTTCTCATCTTGGTTACGGTTTTCACTCCTGAAACAATACCCCGTATCAATTTACGAATTTTAATAACAATTTTAATCCGCTTAAATTTTTTCCGGAAAAAGTAAATAATGAAAACAGTAGCCCCAAGCAAAAGAACAATGCCTAACCAATAATAAAAAGAAAAATCAACGGTACTGATGAATTTCTGAGAAATTGGCATGAAAACATTCTCTTTAATAAACAACCCAAATGATTCGATTTTTGCAATAAAAATGATAAAAAGCAAAATTAATAATACGACTACATCAATGGCACGTTCTATTAATACAGTACCAATAAGTAAATCCATGGGTATTTTATCAGACTTTGTTAAAGCACCACATCGACTAATTTCTCCAATTCTTGGAAAAGCTAAATTGGCAAAATAGCCAAACATTAATGCATGAAACACATTTTTAAAGGAGGGATTGTAATTTAAAGGTTCTATGAGTAATCGCCAACGGTAAGCCCGGCTGGCATATCCAATAAAAGCGAAAAAAAGAGAAAGCAATACCCAAAGATAGTTAGCCTTTTTTAAATCTTCAACAAGATCTTCTAAGTTTGCATCGCGAAAAGCTAAATATAACAAAAGCAATCCCAGTGCAAAAAAGAATAAAAAATTAACTATTTTCAGAACCCGCTTTTTCAATGACTTATACTAATTTGTTATTCGCTGTATCAGGGAATATAAGTGTAGGTTTAAATTTTTTAGCTTCTTCAAAATCTAACGAAGCATAAGAAATTATTATTATTACATCGCCAACCGTTGCTTTTCGGGCTGCCGGCCCATTCATACATATTTCTCCACTACCTCTTTCTCCTTTAATGACATACGTTTCAAGGCGTTCGCCATTATTAATATTTACAACCTGCACCTTTTCATTTTCAATAATATTAGCCGCTTCCATCAAGTCTTCATCAATCGTTATACTGCCCACATATTGCAGATTTGCTTCAGTTATGGTTACCTTATGTATCTTTGATTTTACAACCTCAATATTCATCATTACTAACCCCTATTTTTAAACAAATTTATAAATAAAATCCAATATTATCTATTAATCGAATATCACCTACATTAACGGCAATACAACCTCGTTTATTTCCCGGTTGTTCCCAGTTTTTAACCGGCATTAAAGTATCTTCATCAACTATCTCAAAATATTCAACATCTAAATACGCATTTTTGTTTATTTTTTGGATTACCCATTCTTTTATATCTTCAACACTTAGTGATTTTGCCTTTTCACGAGCTTCAAACAGTGTTTTGGCAATTAAAGACACATTTCTTCGCTGCTCATTGGTTAAACGCATATTTCTGGAACTCATTGCCAATCCATCTTGTTCGCGAATAATCGGACAAGAAACAATTTCTACCGGTAGATTTAAACTTTTTGTTAAAGATTTAATTATTGCAATTTGTTGAAAATCTTTTACTCCAAAGTATGCTCTGTCGGGACTTATAATTTCAAACAGTTTGCTCACAATTAATCCAACCCCTCTGAAATGACCAGGTCGGTGTGCCCCTTCCATTACCTTATCCAGGTGACCAAAATTAAACTCCCGCTTATCCTCTTCAGGATACATTTCTTCGTTAGAAGGAACAAAAAGAAAATCACAGGAAACTTTTTTTAGTTTTTCCAGGTCATCGTCTAAAATACGCGGATATTTTTCAAAATCACTCTTGTTATTAAATTGCGTTGGATTTACAAAAATACTAACTACTGTAATATCATCTTTTTTATTCGAACATTCGATTAAAGAAAGATGACCTCTATGTAAAGCACCCATAGTTGGCACAAAGCCTATAGATTCCCCCTGCTTTTTTAATAAAGATAGTTCATCAATTATTATTGAACTTTTTCTGATAATCTTCATAGTATGTTCATCAAAATATCGTGCAAATATATAACGAAACAAAAAACAAAGTAAAGAATAATTGGTTTTATTATCACATATTTTTTATACCTGCTTTATAGGAATAAGTAATTTGTTGATGGTTAATTTAATTTTTACTAATTTTGCGGTGATTTAAACTAATTTAAATTTCCAGATGGAGAATACAAAAGTTTTATTCATTTCACAAGAAATCATGCCCTATTTACCTGAATCCGAAATATCTAAAAAGGGGAGATATTTACCACAGGGAGTACAGGAAAGAGGGAAAGAAATAAGAACCTTTATGCCAAAATTTGGCTGTATAAACGAGCGCCGTAATCAATTACATGAAGTAATCAGGTTATCAGGGATGAACTTAATTATTGACGATACCGACCATCCCCTTATCATAAAGGTAGCATCTATTCAGGCTGCAAGGATGCAGGTATACTTTATTGATAACGAAGATTATTTTCAAAGAAAATACACATTAAAAGACGAAAATGGTATATATTTTGAGGATAATGATGAACGTAGTATCTTTTTTGCCCGAGGTGTTTTAGAAACTGTGAAAAAATTACGCTGGACTCCTGATATTATCCACTGTCATGGTTGGTTTACAGGACTTATCCCATTATATATTAAAAAAGCGTATAACGAAGACCCTTTATTTATGAACTCAAAAGTTGTTTATTCGGTTTATGATGATGAGTTTCCCAACCCTTTAAAAAAGGAATTTAAAGATAAATTACTCTATGAAAATATTACTAAAGATGATGTTAAAATATTAAAAACTCCCAGTTATACAAACTTAAGTAAGCTTGCTATTGAGATGTCGGATGCTGCAATTATTGGAAGCAAAACAATAAATCCTGAAGTTAAGAGTTTTATTGAAAGTTCTGAAAAACCTTATCTAGATTATCAAAACGAAGAGGATTATATTGATGCTTACTCAAATTTTTATGATAAAATTCTTTAAAAAACTTATGACTACTTTACAATCACTTTTACAAAAGATTTCTATTAAAAATATTTTAGTACTAATCTTATTTATTTCATTTACAACATTTATATCATGCGAAGAAGAAATTAGTTCGTTAGGTGAAAATCTTATCCCCGAAAGCGATATTATTCAAATAGATACTACCACAAACATTACATTTACAAACTTTGTGAAAAAGGGAGATAGTATTTATTCGGGATTAAAAGCGAGTTATAATATCGGTATAAATTCCAATCCCTATTTTGGAAAAACAAATGGACGGTTTGCATCCCAGGTTATTCCAAATGAATTTAAATTCCCTTTTGATGACTTAATATCATTAGACTCATTAGTTCTTTATCTGAAGGTAGATAGTGTTTACGGTATTGAAAACAATACTGCCATCAACATCTTTGCCTTAGACTCTGCTATTGATGAATCAAAAGATTATTATTCAAATTATGAAATTGAAAATATGATTCCCAATTTAGCCCAGATAAACACAAGTTATGAAAATTCCGGGGATTCATTATTAATCTTTAAATTAAACGAGCCCTTTTATAATAGTTTAACTACTGATGATACAGATACATCATTCTATAGTGACAAAGTCTCTTTTGTGGAGAAAATTAAAGGGATAGCAATTATTCCTGAGAATATGGGAGGTATTGATGGTCAACTATTCAATATTAATTTAAAAAATAGTATCTCAAGAATAACGGCTTATTACAAAAAAGATAATGAAGGGGAAACAGATACTCTTTCTTTCAATTATTATTTTAATGGATATAAATTTGGACAATATAAATTTAACTATGAAGGGGCAGAAATTAACGATTTCTTACAAAATGACCCAGAAACTTCTGATTCTTTACTGTTTGTTCAAGCTCTTGGTGGCGTTTACTCAACGTTTGTATTTAATAACATCAATGAATGGGAGGATTTCAACTATTCAATTTTAAAAGCAGAACTTACCATCCCAAAGGTTGATTTTGAATACGGCGATAACAATTTCACTCCTCAAAGATTATTCTTTACTTATACTGACAATAATGGGAATCCCCGACAAGTAGAAGATTACAATGGAAATTACTTTGGAGGAACTTTAAATGAAGACAACAATTATTTCTCCTTCGATATTTCCAAACATTTCAGAAATATCCTAAACGGAGAGATTAACGATACCAGTCTTGATGTTAGAATAGTTAATAATTCTACATACCCTCATCGTGTTATTCTACAAAATAATATCAGTCTAAAAGTTACCTATACAAAACATTAAAAAATAATATTTATGTGCGGAATAGTCGGTTATATTGGCGACAAACAAGCCTATCCTATATTAATCAACGGATTAAAAAGGTTAGAATACAGAGGATATGACTCAGCAGGAATAGCCTTATTAAATAAAACAGTTAATATTTATAAAAAACAGGGGAAAGTTGCCGATTTGGAAAATCACGTTTCAAAAGATGATATCTCAGGAAATATCGGGATAGGACATACCCGATGGGCAACCCATGGCGAGCCAAATGATATCAATGCTCACCCTCATATTTCCATGAATGGACATTTTATCCTTATTCACAACGGAATCATCGAAAATTATGGCCGGTTAAAAGAAAAATTAATTGATCGCGGATACACTTTCAAAACTGAAACTGATACGGAAGTTTTAGCCAATCTAATAGAATATATTTACTTAAAAGGACAGGTTAGTGCAGAAATTGCTGTTCGACTGGCTTTATCAAAAGTTGTTGGAGCCTATGGATTGGCCATCATGTGTAAAGATGAGCCCAACAAGTTAATTGCTGCCCGAAAAGGTAGTCCTTTAGTAATTGGTGTGGGAGAAGGTGAATATTTTATTGCCTCTGATGCAACTCCAATTGTAGAGTACACGAAAAGTGTTATATACCTGAATGATGATGATGTTGCAATTTTAGGACAAGAAGGACTGACTCTTAAAACAATAAAGAACGATAAGCTTACTCCTAAAATCCAAAAAATAGATATGGATATTGGAGCTATAGAAAAAAATGGTTTCGATCATTTTATGCTTAAAGAGATTTTTGAGCAACCAAAATCTATCCTGGATACTTTCAGAGGCCGGATTTCTATGGAAAAAAATGAAGTACATCTGGGTGGATTATATCATGTAATGCCAAAACTTAAAGAGGCTAAAAGAATTATTATTATTGGTTGCGGAACTTCATGGCATGCCGGATTGGTTGGAGAATACTTAATTGAAGATTTAGCCAGAATTCCGGTTGAGGTGGAGTATGCTTCAGAATTCCGATACCGAAATCCAATTATTACAGAAGATGACACTATTATTGCTATCAGTCAAAGCGGAGAGACAGCAGATACACTTGCAGCCATAAAAATGGCTAAAGAAGCCGGAGCTACTGTTTTAGGTATCTGTAATGTAGTTGGTTCGAGCATTCCACGCGAGACAGATGCCGGAGTATACACCCATGCAGGCCCGGAAATTGGAGTAGCATCAACCAAAGCATTTACAGCACAAGTTACTGTGCTTGCTATGATAGCTATGACACTGGGACGTGAAAGAAAACATATTAACGATAAAGATTACCAGGTCTTAATTAACGAGCTAAATGATATTCCGGCAAAAATTGAAAAAATACTAACCCATAATGATGATGTATATAAAGTAAGTGAGTTATATAAGGATGTAACAAACTTTCTTTATCTGGGCCGTGGTTATTTATATCCGGTGGCATTAGAAGGCGCTTTAAAACTTAAAGAAATCTCTTATATTCATGCCGAAGGATATCCTGCAGCTGAAATGAAACACGGTCCTATTGCATTAATTGATGAAAATATGCCGGTAGTGGTTTTAGCCACAAAAGATAAATCGTATGAAAAAATTGTAAACAATATTCAGGAGGTTAAAGCTCGTAAAGGGATTGTTATAGCTATTGTAAGCGAGGGTGATAAAATAATAGAAGCCATGGCCGATCATGTATTGGAAATTCCTGAAGTTCGTGAAGAACTTTCGGCTTTACTTACAGTTATTCCATTACAACTGCTATCATACCATATTGCTGTATTAAGAAGTTGTAATGTAGACCAACCCAGAAACCTGGCAAAGTCTGTTACGGTGGAATAAGATTTATTCACACAATAAAACTTAAAAGGAGCTGTTTCTAGCTCCTTTTTTTAATTATAAGCAATCCGGAGTTGTTCATCGGCCATTACCGGTTCGGTAATTTTCTTCCACATGGGCGAATCCCAGGTTCCAATAACCGAGTGGTTATCTAAATATTTCTGAGGAATTGGATGTGTACCGTAAACTACTTTTACTTTATAATTATTTTCGATAAATTTTTTAAAATGCTCGATCCTGGGACAAGGCGGGTATCCTACAATAAGCCCTGTGGCCAGATGAATTACCTCAGCCCCGTTTTTTATCATTTCAGCTGGTGCATGTTCAATGTTTCCTCCCGGGCAACCATCGCATGTAGTGTAACCCACCAGCTCTACTTCTTCGTCTTTAGAATACATACTAAACGCCCCTTCACGATTTCTCATCGCTCTGAAACATTTCCCTCCGGCACATGTATGATACCTGTGGCAAATAATAATTCCTATTTTTGTAGTTTTCTTCATAGTTCTATTTTTTATAATTAGCAATGATTAGTTCTAATTCGCTCATTTTAAATCCATATTGTTTACGCAGATGTCCAAGTCTTGATGAGTTGGAAACAGATAAAGGGATATCCAATTTTTTTTTCATATAATCACTGGGAACATCATATTTACGACTAACTTCAGATAAGGTCATCAACCCTTTCACTTCAACAGATGGGCCCATATGATGATGTAGCTCTTCTTCTTTTTCCTGAACATCAGCAACCAGTTCGATTTTATCCTTTTCCGACTTTATTTTTTGCATGGATTCGCCTGTTGATGAAGCATTCATATTTACTGACACATTGTTGAAACGCTCTCTTCCTGAAGCCAGCTCACTGGTCTCTACCCGAATAAAATAAGGGAATAAAACTAACAATAGTGTAACTGCCATAAATGTCATACCACATAAAATCCTTGCTTTTTGATTACCAATGATTCGTTTATATAAACAAACAATCATATTCCAATGCAAAACAATATGTAACACTAAAAAAACGACTAATACTATGGCAACATATAAATGAATCTCTCCCCACTCATGCCGATCTAATCCCCAAAAACGAATATCTACATTCCGGCCATACCTAATCCATCGTTCTTCGCCGGATACCAACACAAATTTTATAAGCAAGCCTATACCTGCCAAAAGCCCCATTAGCAGAAACATAATCGCATCGATGATAAAATTTATTTTTGCTTTCATAAAAATATAATTTAAGGCATTTACGAATCCAAATTAATTCCTTTAAGCACAATATCGTTTTCACTTACCCTCAAATCCCTGGCTATGACTTTACATTTTGCTTTTAACAAGAAAAATACAGGGCGTGATACTTCAGACAAACCCTCATAATTTCCCTGTCCTTTGCTAATAACCAAATCAGCCTGTTCAAATTTTTCGATAAAAGCCGAATTACATAAACCCAGAATGGTAGCAGGAGCTGTACTCCCTGATGATATAATCTCTGATACCTTGTCTAACCCGGAGGCAACAGCATCTTCTTTTACACAGTCGTTAATTACCGGGACTTCGCGGACAACAAACGTTGCAGGCTTACCCATCGTTTCAATCAATAACCGGTCGAATACCGACTCGCCTGCATTATCCCCAACATAGAGAACAGACTTTGCCTTTTGTAAATGTTCTTTGAATGCTTCAAAATCAAAAGCAGCAAAATCCTGTTTTAAAATTTCCTGTAAATCATCGATAATGTTATATGATTTATTCACCCCAAGGTCCATTACATTCCCCGCAATAGCTATACGAACTGCGGTCAATAATGGGTCGTCAGCAAGCTGAATATGCTTTTTTAATTCGGGATATAATTTTAACGCTTCATTAATATTTGCATTTTTTATATCCTTATAAGGATCGTTATTAAGCGTTATATCCCTGACATTTTTATAAATATGGTTCCCTGTCTCAGGAGGTGTGGCATTTAATGAGATAGATTTAATCATCTCACCGGTTGAATCCAGCACCTGTTTTATTTTTTCTTCATCGCGGGTAGCAAATTTTGCGGCCCGATAGGCTTGTTGCATAAAACAAGGGATACACTCTAAGTAAGTTTTCATATCTAATTTAAAATTTTAATCTCATTCCCGATTTTAAGTGATTAATCTGAAACGCATTATAAAAAGCACATAATGCGGGTAATTCTGTACAATGCGACGGGAAAACTTCCTGAATATCCTGATTTTTTAAATATTCAATCGTTTGTTGTGTTTGTTTATTATTTTGTTTTAAATGAAAGCCGCCAATAACAGCCCTGAATTTATGAATCCCGGTAATTTTTTTCGCATACTCTATCATATTACAAATCCCGGAATGGGCACATCCGGAAATCAGAACTAATTCAGTTCCCTGATTAATCTTAATAACTAATCCTGAATCATCAATCACAAAGTCATCCTCTCCATTTTTGTAAACAAAAGGTGTAGTTTGAGCCTCAAATGAATTCTTACGAGGGACTTCACCTAAAAAAATAATGTCATGAGATATGGGATAAGGTTTTCTTGAAGTGATAATTTCAAAACGCTTTTGCAGTTCTTCTATGGTTAATTCAATACCAATATTTTCGGTCCCTCCTTTCCTAAATCGCGGATGAAAAACTTCCGGATGACAAATTAGCGCTTTATTATTCAAAAGCTTCAGCCCATTGGCATGGTCCCAGTGTCCATGACTAAGAACCACATTTTTTATGCTTGCAATATCGATTGTAAATCGTTCAGCATTTTTTAGAAAAACATCGGAATGCCCCGTATCAAACAAAACCTGGCTGTCTTCATGCTCAATAAAATAAGACAACCCATGTTCGGCCAAAAACTTGCCGGAAGCAGCATTCTCTGTTAATATTGAAATTTGCATAGCTAATAGTTTTAATTATTTTCTATCGGTATTTTTAAAATCCCCGATTTTATAATAAATAATTTATACTCCGAACTAAAGTTATGTAACTCATCCTCAATCCAATGAATATGATTATTTATGGCCAGAATTGCATCACCGGGCTTATCGGAAAAAATTTTAATCGGTATAAAATATTCGTTCACCAATTTAATGTTTTTACCAAACTGTTTCGATACAATCACTTTAACATCATTGGCTATTAACTTTTTTGTAATATTTTCTGCTTTCTGTTCATTAATACCGGTGCTATTAATTGTTTCATCCTTACATTCATTTTCCAGTTCAAAAACTTCTTCCAATTCCCCGGAAACCAGTTCAAAAATCTTAAACTTATCAGCATTTCCAAAAAATTGTTTTTCAAATTGATTGTTCTTATTTAAGGCAAAAGCAAATCGTAGATGCATAACTATTGTTGTTTTATTTCAAATATATTTCCCGATTTATCTTTGATAAATACTAAATCAGGCTGGTCGCGTTCAATGATAATGGTTTCATACCCCTTTTCCTGTACTTCTTTTATCAGATT